>OFGP01000229.1_pt1 | contig 62249 bp, 50 predicted proteins | sample 1521781 | NCBI WGS metagenome assembly OFGP01 (sample SAMEA3504113, study PRJEB24116) | mouse gut metagenome | biome: mouse gut; feature: mouse-associated habitat; material: faeces | place: Denmark | collected 2011
GCAACATCATCACCGTGACGACTGCGCTGGACAGCTATTTTGAAATGGCGGACGTACCCGATTACTGGACGATGAGCGAAAACAAATCCTCAGACAAGGACATTTGCAGGACGCTTGAAAAAGCCTCCGCGATAGACGAGTTCCGTATCGAGGAGTTCGTCCGTATGTCCCAGTCCAATATTATGCGGGTCGGCGAACCACTTAACGATTCCAGCGTCAATCAGATATTTGTATTACAGAGCGACAGCGATATGGGGATGAATTATTTCCTGGACGACGAAAGTATTCTTAAAAGCGTACCGAAAGGGGAAATTTACGCTACTCGTTTCATAGAGAAAAGCATGGGACTTGCGTATCTGATAATAGCTTTTCTTGTTGGAAACATCCTTGACCGCCGTATAGTCCAACTGGATAATATAGCCGTCAAGGTAAGGGTCGATAAAGGCGGGTGCCGAAGCCGGTATTCAGTATGGATGAGATAAGAGGATAAATGTATAAGCTGACATAAGCTGTGGTAAGGCTGCATAGATTGTAGTAATGATCTGTGCAGCCTTTTTCATTGCTCTGCAAAGCAAACCTGTCTTAATCTATTTTAATCTTTGGGATGACAGGATCTTTGCCGCAAAGGCTGCTCTAACCCGGCGAGGTGTCCAGTATGGTCGCTGTATTATCGAATATATCTAATATCATCATTCCGGTCATTATTTTTTACGTTGTGGCTTACGGGCTGGCGGCCAGAAGTAATGTGTATGAAGATTTTATCAAGGGAGCGAAGGACGGGTTTTACACGGTCATCCAGATCATGCCTACGCTGATCGGGCTTATGGTGGCGGTGGGGGTGCTGCGCGCGTCCGGCTTTCTGGATTTCGTGGGCGGGCTTTTTTCCGGGGCGGCGGCCAGGCTGGGCTTTTCTTCGGAACTGGTGCCGCTTATGCTTATTAAGATGTTTTCTTCCTCCGCGGCCACGGGACTGGTGCTGGATATCTTTAAAAATCATGGGCCGGATTCCCTGATCGGCCTGACCACTTCGATCATGATGAGCTGCACGGAGACGATCTTCTATACGATGTCGGTTTATTTCCTGGCGGCTAAGGTGACGAAGACCAGATATACGCTCAAAGGAGCGCTGCTTTCTACGTTTGCGGGAATCGCGGCGAGTATCATTCTGGCAGGGATGCTGGTTTAGCGACAGTGCGGCAGAGGCGAAACTTCTGGAGTGGATAGAGAGCAGAGAACAAAATTGATGCCATAGCAGCATGGAAAAACAGCACCCCATCAAGGAGTGCTGTTTTTCTGTGTGAGAAGGATAGAAATGTGTAAACTCAAATATATGTCAACAGCGCATTTGCATGGAATGCAGCTGTTATTGTTAGTCGAAGCCGATCGACACCAAGCCAGCACCGGCGGCTCCATTATTATGTAGGTCAGAATAGTCATTTAAGTTATGTATTCCCCAACTACAAGTAATACTATACATGGGAATTGTGAATGGGATGTGTCAAATATCGAAAGAAAAAAGAAAGAAATTATAAAATAAATTTTATATTTGCAAATTGTTAGAATATTTGTCGAAAAATGTAGTGCGGACTATTCCGCACTACTAGGTTATTCCTGCGTTACCACACGGATGCTGTAGACATTACCCAACTGCGCCGGGTATGTTTCCATAATGCTGCCGTCGTATTCGATCTCAACGACATCTCCGGCCTGCAGTGCGATTCCTTCTTCATTGCTGAGAGAAATCTGGTCGGAAGATGTCAGCTCTACGGAACCGGCGACAGGCTCTACCAGAATATACGTATCCTTTGCTTCCAGAACCGTGGCCTGAAAAGTAAACATCCTGTCGGTTCCATCTATGGAATTAAATAATTCGGTGATCTTTTCGCTCAGTGCAGGGGCAGGTTTGTAGATGCCCTGATATGGTTGTTCCACATATTCTGCGCCGTTTTTTTCATAGTAATAGATTGTAGAGATCTGGTCATCGTAGTTAAGATCGATCACCGTGTAATCATCAACCGACGGTGCATCGTTTACGGATTGTCTGTCTGTTATTTCCATATCCTGTAAAAGCAGCATAAATTCATCGACGAAACTCTGGTCGATGGAAATTGCGGAGATGTCGCCGTGGTGGATTTCAATGGACGAAACGGACGCAGCGTCGGGCAGGGCAATAGGCTCACCCTTTTTCCCGCATGCAGTGATCATGCCAAGCGCCAGTATGACAAGGAAAATTGTTTTGCTTTTTTTCATGAGATACTCCTTACTGCGGATTTGTTCACTGAGGGTATAATGAAATGATACAACAGTTTGTCTTTGCATGTCCAGCGTCTCTTTTTGCTTTTCATTCCCAAAAACAGCTGTTTCGTGCTATCGGGTAAAAAGCAGAAAGTTTCCATGATATCATTTGGCAGGTGCGATTGCTTGGGCAGGAGCGGTTTTCCCGTGAAGTAACAGGAAAGGGAGAGAAGGCTGGTATTGAAGGTGCTGTATATCTGTGATATAATTTTTAACGTATTATTGTAATGTCTGAGTTGTATTTGCAATATTTTTGCAGTGTTTGATTATGTAGCCTGGGACGGCGGATCTGGTGATGTTATAATATAAGTGCCGGTTAAAGAACGAAAATATTATGATTAAGAATGCTGCTCATATTTCATAATGGTGTATAGAGAATATGGAAGATGCTGATCGAGGACGGAAAGGAGAATGTTATGGGTAAAATTGAGGGAATTAAGATCAAAAATTATGGTCCTATAAGAGAAGTTGTCCTGGGGAGAACTCTTTCTCATCAGAAACCGGAACCATTAGGAAATATGATTACGATCATAGGTCCCAGCGGGAATGGGAAAAGTACGTTGGCGGATGCGTTTGGATTTATTGCTGACTGTCTCGAGCTGGGGCTTGAAGCGGCGTGTGATGCGAACAATCGCGGCGGATATGATCAGTTGATTTCACAGGGGGTAAAAGAGCCAATATCCTTTGAGATATATTATAGAGAGAACAAAAATACGACACCCATCACATATGAATTGGAGATTGACAAAGATAAATATGAACGGCCATATGTCAAAATGGAGCGATTGAGATATCGTAATCAGAAAATTGGTCGTCCTTTGTCCTTTTTATATCTGCAGAACGGAGTGGGATATGCGTTTGAAGGAAAAAAAGGAGGACAGGATGAACAGGGAAATGAAATAGACGGGAAAAAAGTGAATGTGAATTTAAGCGATAAGAGACGTCTGGGAATTGTTACTCTTGGGGCGATGAAGCAATATGAGAGAATTGAAAAATTCCTTGGATTTCTGAGAAGCTGGTATTTGTGCTATTTCCTGCCGGATGTTGCCAGACGGATCCAGACTGCGGCTCCGCATCCCTATTTGGACCGTCATGGAAGTAATATCAATAATGTGGCGCAATATATGTACCGCGAAAATAAGAATGAATTTATGAAGGTATTGGAGCATATACAGGACAAGCTTCCCGGTATTTATAAGATTGAACCGCAGAAATTTGACAATGGACAGATGATGTTAAAGTTTTGGGAAAACGGGTTTGAAAATGCATTTTATTCGCCTAAAATGTCAGATGGTACCTTGAAACTCTTTGCCTATTATCTACTGCTGCACGAGAGAAATCCAAGACAACTGGTATTTATCGAAGAGCCGGAGAATGGACTCTATCATCATTATTTAGCCGATCTGGCTGGAGAGATGGCAGAGAATGTCGGAGACAGCAATAAGAAGCAGTTATTTGTCACCACACACAGCCCTTTTTTTGTAAATGCGCTGAGACCGCAGGATGTCTGGGTTTTGAAAAAGGAGGAAGATGGATATTCGACTGCCACACGGGCTTCCGAGTATCCGTTTGTAAAGGAACTGTCAGAAGAGGGAGTGGAACTGGGGGACATGTGGTACAGCAAATATTTTGGATAAGGAGCGGGTCTATGTATTTTCAATTTCTGACAGAGGATAAATCGACGGAAGTGCTTGTAGAACAGATTATGAATAAACTCAAGGACGCTTATCCGGAAAAAACAAATCGGCATTGCAAAATGTGAATGGGCGAGACTGATCGGGGCACAGATGAGCCTTACGGAAAATGCATCGCCAGGTTTTCACTTTTTTGTGGAGAGTTTGACGAAAAGGATAGAGACTGCATAGATGAAAGTAATGCATGTGTCAAAGCAAACGTGAGGAGGGCGAAAATCGCATGGAAAATACCGGAATTCTTGTTACCATTATCATAAGTATCGTTCTCCTGACCCTGTTTCTGGCAGGGATCGTTTTTGTCATCCGCAGCGTGCGCCGCAACCGCCGCACGGGTGTGATGGACGAGATGGAGGGGCATGAGTTTGAATATTTCTGTGCGGATCTGCTGGAGAATCAGGGATTTACGGATGTGGAAGTGACACGCGGCAGCGGTGATTTCGGCGTGGATATTCTGGCGGAGAAGGACGGGGTGACGTATGCGGTGCAGTGCAAGCGTTATCACGGGACGGTGGGCGTAGATGCCGTCCTGCGGACTTACGCCGGCAGGGATTATTACGGCTGCATGGTGGGTGCGGTGATGACCAACCAGTATTTTACGGCTCCTGCAGTGGAAGCCGCGGAGAAGCTGCACATTCTGCTCTGGGACAGGGGATATGTGGATGACGTAATGGTATAAGCCACGCTGATTATCCGCGCCTTTCACTTGTCTGAATTTCCATCTGCTGTGTTAGCTTCAATCGACGATGCTGCCGGCATCGCCTCATTCAGCTGCCTTGCAGATAAAAATTCATTCTGCGTGTAAGGCATCGGTAATTATTGTGGCTTATACACTGTCACAATGAGCATCTTACAATATTAATTTGACTATCAAACTATTATTTGATAAAATGGTACTGTTGCGATGGCCAAATACAGAGGCTTTGGAATGGAAGTGAAAGTAAGATGAACATCAACCATATGTTAAATGAGGTGCTTGTCCGGCTGTTCCGTAATATCAATGTCATAGAGGAACGGGCGATCTGCACCGGAGAATATAAAGACGTGACGGCCAACGATATGCATGTGATCGAGGCGATCGACATGGAGGAGGCCAGAAATATGACGAGTGTGGCCAGATCTCTGGGCGTGACCACGGGGACACTGACCATAGCAGTCAACAGCCTTGTGAAAAAGGGTTACGTGGAAAGGGTCAGGAGCGAGGAGGACCGCAGAGTAGTGCTGGTATCTCTTTCCGAGAAAGGGAAAAAGGCCTATCTCCACCACCGGCAGTTCCATGAACAGATGATAGAGGCCATCGTGGAGGAACTGTCGGAGGAGGAGCAGGCGGTGTTGGAGAAAGCGCTGGTGAAGCTGGACCGTTTCTTCCGTTCTTAGGGAGAAGAACCTGTGCGTTTTTCAGTAAAGTCAGTATTCCGGCAAAAGCGTGGCCAGCGTCCCGAAATCTGCGGGACCGTTTTCCAGCAGGAAACAGTGGAAACGATAGAGGAAGGCAGTGTCGTTATCGCCCCAGAGGGCAGCGGCCTGCTTTTTTAATTCCATGATTTCCAGATATCCCAGATAGTATTTCGGGTAGTTGCAGGGTTCTTCGGCAATGTAGGAGTAGACTGCTTCCATGGTCCGGGTGTTTGTGGAGCCGAAGGAGGAGAGGACCTCGCACACGTCTTCCAGAGTGGCGCCGTCATAGTGGATGAAAAGATCCAGCAGTGCGTACAGGCAGAGCTGAATCTGCCGGTCCAGGCGGCAGAGCAGGTAGTAGTCCGCGGCCTCGGGGTGCTGCTCCTGCGCCAGGCCGGCGGCGTAGTCGTAGGAGGACAGTTCTGCATACATGGCCCAGCCTTCCACAAAACCGCCGTAATACAGGACGCTGCGCAGGGGCGTCATATCGGTCTTTTTCCAGTATTGTTGACTGAACAGTGTCTGGTAGAGATGGCCCGGATAGCCCTCGTGGGCCAGTGTGGTAAAGAGGGAGATATCGCCCTGGGTATCCAGCGTATTGATATAGACGGTATTGTTCCACACGTTATCCATGGGCGGCGTCATGTAGAAAGCCGGGGCGGTGTAGGGCTGCAGGCTGTCGTCTACATATTTGACTGTACAGCGGACCAACGTGTCGTTCGGGGCGGTCGGGATGGCCGGATAGTCCTGCCGGATCATGCTTTCCAGACAGGAGAGCATTTCCTCCGGTGTCATCTGCGGCAGCAGGGACGGTTCGGCCAGAAACTGCTCTTTCAGGGCAGGGTTATCGGCCAGCAGGGAAGCCAGCGTCTGGTAGTTGGACTGTAAGTCGCTGTAGAGCAGCCGTTTGATCTCGTCGATGCTGCGCACGGAGCCGGTCTGCATCCGCAGCAGCGCCTCGTAATACTCCCGGCCGCCTTCGTGTCTGGCCAGACCGCAGGTTTCCCGGCCGCTTCCTTTTAGAAGGGTCAGCTCGTCGGCAAGGCGGTCGTAGGCAGGAGCGACGACGGTGGTCAGAAGACGGTTATGCTCGGACTGGAAGGCGTCTGCTTCCTGTCCGGTGATAAGGCCGGCATCCTGGAGCGCCTGGAGCTTTCCTGCAAAAGTGAGTTCGAGAAAATGAGTATGATTCTCCAGCTGTTCGGGGTTCATCAGCTGTGTGCACTGTTTTATGACTTTGTCCGCGGTGGCGTCGGACATAAAAAGGCCGGCCGCCGCTTTTTCCTGCTCAAAAGTGATCAGCCCGTTGAAGTAAGCGGGAATCTGGTTTAAGATGGACAGATAGAGTTCCACGTCTTCAGGACAGTCGATTCGGTACTCGGCCAGCAGGATGGGCAGTTCCGAGGGCATACCGGAGGAAGGGGACAGAGGCTCCGCGAAGTAGGGATAGGCGGCGGTGTGCGCGGCAGTGTCTATGTAGGAGCTGAGAAGCCCGTGCAGATACCGGTTGGATGCGGTAAGGCTGTCGGTATCGTAGGAAGAGAGCCGGTCAGCCAGCGTGGACAGGGCGTAGACGTTGTCCGTCGCGTGTCCGGCCTGGTATACGGGGAGTTTCAGCTGTGATTCGTCAACCTGCCAGGTCTGCGGGTCATCGACGGAATAGTGGAAGTTGATAGGGTTCGCCTGCAGTTCTTCGAGAAAAAAGGCGTTCGCGAAGCGTTCGAAACGGGCGTCCGCATGATTGTACTGATAAAAGTAAAAAGTTGCAGTACTGAAGCCTGCAAAGAGGAGCAGGGCCGCGGCCCACTGTTTGAAAGATAAATGGCGTTTCAAGGCAATACCTGTCTTTAGGATTTGTTCCTATTATATGAGTCACGCCGGGAAATATTGCGCACGATTTTTGCAGGACGGATTTTGTAATGTAAGACAAAAGCTGTGCAGAACCGTAACAGAATATGATAAGATTAGGTAGAAATGACGTCAGGAAAAACGTAAGGTAAGACGTCAGGAAGACAGCGGGTAAGGCGTCAGAGAGGCAACAGGAAAGACAATAACGACGACAGCGCAGGAGAAAACAGAAACGGCGGGAGGGTGACATGCATTCGGACAGGGTAAGATATTCCATTAAGAATAAACTTTTTATGCTGTCAGCGACAGTGGCGGTTCCTTTTCTGATCATGGTGATCTATCTCATCTACGCGCTGCACAGTTACAGCAATGCCTACAAGGCGATCGTAAACAACATGACGGTGGCCAACAACTATAACCTGAATTTCAAGGAGGAGATGGACGAGAGCCTCTATAAGCTGGTGGTAGGATCGGTCACTTTTGAGACGGTGGGGGAGGAAGAAGGGCTGCAGAATCCTTACGGGATGATCGAGGATCTGCGCAGTGAATTCGGAAAGCTGATGCGGATCACGACGGACGGGGAGAGCCGGGCCTGGCTGCAGATCCTGATGCGCAACATTGATACGCTGGAGGACAGGGTGGATGACATCCGGACGAATCTGGAGGCTGAGAACAGTTATGATATGAATATCGAGATGCTGGACAACAATATTTATATCATGACTGAGCTGGTGCAGGACAATATTCAGTCTTATATTTATTATCAGACAAAGAGCATTGAGCATCTGACGCAGCAGCTTAATGACAGAGTGCATACTTTCACACTCTTCTGCGGAGTGCTGCTGGCATTGCTGGTGGTAATGGTGATCGTGCTGACGATGATGATCGTGGCGGGCATCATCAAGCCCATTCAGGAATTGTCTCAGGTGACGAGGCAGATCTCGCAGGGGGATTTTTCCGCCCGGGCGAGAACAGATACCCATGACGAAGTGGCGCAGCTGGCGGACAGTGTCAACAGCATGACGGAGAGTCTGGAGGAGCTGGTGGGGAAGATCAAGGAGGACGAGCGCAAGATGCGGCACGCGGATCTGCGGCTTTTGCAGGAGCAGATCAATCCTCACTTTTTATACAATACACTGGACACCATCGTCTGGCTGATCGAGGGACATGCCTCCGATAAGGCCGTGAATATGGTGGTGTCGCTGTCGGAGTTTTTCCGGCTTGTTCTGAGTAAAGGAAGAGAGTACATCACGATTCAGGAAGAGGAAATGCATATCAAAAGCTATCTGGAAATCCAGCAGGCCCGCTACCGGGACATTCTGGAATACCGGATCGACATTGCGCCGGAACTGTACCGCTATAAGATTCTGAAACTGACGCTCCAGCCGCTGGTGGAGAATTCCCTTTACCATGGGATCAAGTACAAGCGGGCCAAAGGGGTGATCGTGGTCACCGGGAAGCTGCAGGGGGATACGGTGGTTTTTCAGGTACAGGACAACGGTGTGGGCATGGAAAAGGAAGAGCTGGACAACCTGTGCAGTGAGATCGTGAAGCCCTGCCAGGATACGGGAAAAGGGTTCGGGCTGGCCAACGTTAATGAGCGTATCCGCATGAATTTCGGTCCGGAATTCGGCATGAAGATCGAGTCCGCACCCGGCTCCGGCACCTGCGTGGAGGTAGTGATCCCGGCCATTCCCTATGAAGCGTGACTACGGCAAAATAAATGTAGCGGATCGCCCTGTCGTATGGCAGTGCAAAGTGATTCGGCGAAAATCAGTAAGACTTCGCAAAGACAGGCAGGAATCAGTAAGAATCATCAGGAATCAGTAAAGTTCAGCAGGGAAAAGTATTCAGGCATCAGCGAAAGAACAAAACACAGACGGGGAGAGAACAGATCGCATGAAAACAAAAAAGCAGTACAACAGATTGCTCTTTATCTTTATACCGACGGTCATGATCTTTCTGGTCGTGTTTGTGTGGGGGCTGGGGCTTTTTACGGATATCGAGGAGGAGCCTTATGTCAGTGGAGAGACGGACCGCATAGTGGTTGGGGTGTCCCAGCTGGGGAGTGAGTCGGGCTGGAGAACGGCCAATACAGAATCGGTGCAGTCGGTTTTTACCAATGAGAACGGTTATTTCCTGCTTTTCAGCAATGCGCGGCAGAAGCAGGAGAATCAGATCAAGGCGATCCGCAGTTTTATTTCCCAGCGGGTGGATTATATCGTGTTCGCGCCGGTGGTGGAGAACGGCTGGCGGACCGTGCTGCAGGAGGCGAAAGAGGCCGGGATTCCGGTCATTATGATGGACAGGAAGGTGGAGGCGGCGGATCAGGAGCTGTGCGTCAGCTGGGTGGGCACCGACTCCAGACAGGAGGGCGTCAAGGCCGGCCGGTGGCTGGAAGGGCATCTGCGTGATAAGGGTGTGACCGGGGAGGAGACCGTGAATATCGTGGTGCTGACAGGAACGGAGGGCGCTTCTTCCGCGATCGGGAGAAGCGACGGTTTCCGGGAGGTGGCGCGGGGGCATGCCAACTGGAAGATTCTGGAAGAAAAGTGCGCGGACTTCACTTCCGCCAAGGGCAAAGAGGTGATGGAAGGTTTTCTGAGGAAGTATCCGGAGATTGACGTGGTGGTTTCCCAGAACGACGATATGACGTTCGGGGCCATCGAAGCCATACAGGAGGCCGGCAGGACGGTGGGCGTGTATGGGGAGATCAGCATCATCTCCTTTGACGCCGTGCACGATGCGCTGGAGATGGTAGCGGCCGGCACCATCAATGTGGATATCGAGTGCAACCCGAACCAGGGCGAGTATCTTTCGCAGGTGATCTCCATGCTGGAGAAGGGGCAGGAAGTGGAGAAGGATTATTACGTGGAGGAGGATATCTTCACGATCGAGAATGTGACGGAAGAAGTGCTGCAGGAGAGGAATTATTGATCTGTTAATCGCATTTTTAATGGTATTTTGATCAGGAAAGGACAGGAACATGCTGAAAATATTTCTCGTGGAGGATGAAAGTATCGTCAGGGAAGGGCTGCGGGACAACATTCCCTGGCAGCAGTACGGGTACAAATTCGTGGGGGAGGCCAGCGACGGCGAGATGGCGCTGCCGTTGATCCAGAAGACGCGGCCGGATGTGCTGCTGACGGATATCAGAATGCCTTTTATGGACGGGCTGTCCTTAAGCCGGATCGTGCATCAGGAATTTCCGGAGACGAAGATCATCATTATCAGCGGCTATGACGACTTCGAGTATGCCAGACAGGCCATTTCGCTGGGAGTGGAACAGTATCTGCTCAAGCCGATCACCCGGGCTACGCTGCAGAAGGAGCTGACGGAGCTGCGGATGAAGATCGAGAATGAACAGGAGCAGAAACGGTATCAGGAAAAGTTTCAGGAGGAGACCAGGGAGTATGAACAGTTCTCACGGACGAACTTTTTCATGAAGGTGTTCGAGGGGCGGATACCCGTGCAGGATATCTATGAGGAGGCGGCGAAGCTGTCTTTGAAGATCAATGCCTCCGGGTACAATCTGGTGATGTTTGCCCTGCTGGAAAAGAAGGAGGGGATAGACAGCGGCTTTGAGTCGGAGGCTTTTGCCAGAAAAAGGGACGAGCTGCTGCGGTATTTCGTGCGCTATCCGGAGCATATTGTCTTTCGCTGGAACATCAACACCTATGGGGTGCTGATCAAGGGAAATCCGGAGCAGATGCAGGAGCTGACAGACAGGTGCCTGGGCGGCATAGAGCGCATCTGCGGCGCTGTGGAAGGAGCGCTTGACTGGTATGCGGCGGCCGGGGAGCCGGTGGAGCGGCTGAGTATGCTGGCCGGGTGCTATGCTTCGGCCAATCATCTGTTTGCCTATCGCTTCCTGATGCCGGGGGTGCATATTTTTACAAAAGAAGTGACGGACAACTATATGCCCATGGAGTCCGGCGGCCGGATCAGCGATATCGACTCCGCCAAGGTGGATCCGGGACTGATCCGCGACTTTTTGATGCGGGGCAGTCATGATGAGATTCAGGAATTTACGGTGAACTGGCTGCTCAGCATACAGGATGCGCTGCAGTCCAGACTTTTTCAGAATTATCTCGTCTTTCATGTACATTTCGTGGTGGTGGCGTATGTGGAGTCCATCGGCTACGATAAGAAGGAATTTCTGGAGCTTCTGGGAGAAGAGCAGATGCAGGAGGTCAATCTGAGCATGGAGGAATTGACCGCTTACATCAGGAATCTGCTGGAGAAGGCCATGGAGCTGCGGGATCAGGAATCCGTCAACCGCAGTAAGACGGTGCTGAAACGGGCGCTGGAATATATAGAAGAAAACTATGTGCAGGAGACACTTTCGCTCAACACGGTGGCAGGCGAGGTGGGCGTCAGCGCCAATTATTTCAGCGCCATTTTCAGTCAGGAGATGGAAGTGACCTTCATCGAGTATGTGACGCAGAAGCGCATGGAGAAGGCGAAAAAGCTGCTGCGCCAGACGGAGAAGGCTTCCCGGGATATCGCGCAGGAGGTGGGCTATAAGGATCCCCACTATTTCAGCTTTGTGTTCAAGAAGACCCAGGGATGCACGCCGCGGGAGTACCGCACGCGGGGGAATCTATAGGGTCTGCGGTGTGGCGTCGCTTTCCCTGATCACCAGCTCCCAGGGAAGTTCCTGCGATGATACCGGCAGCCGCTGCAGAGAGCGCAGCATACAGTCGGCTGCACAGCGGGCCATTTCGTGGGGCCTGTGAGCCAGTGTGGTGATGCGGACATGGCTCAATTCACTGAGATAGCTGTCGGCGAAACAGACCACGGTGATATCCTGCGGCACTTCGAGACCGGCGTAGGACAGCTCATTGATCATCCAGTAGGCGATCTCGTCATTCTGGCAGACCAGCGCGGAACAGCCGGGCAGCTGTTTGTGGATGAAGTCCGAGAGAAAACGGGCGTCCTGCTTTTTTTCCAGCAGATCCAGCTGGGCGGATGTATACCAGCCGATCCGTTCATCGGGAATCAGCAATCCGGCATCCCGCATACAGTGCTGCAGGCCGTGGTAACGCTCTATGCCCTGCATATCGTCCAGCTTGAAAAAACCGGCGAGCTGGGTATGTCCCTGATCGAGAAGATGCTGTCCCAGCTGAATGCCGCCGTAGTAGTTGTCGTCCTTGACGCAGACTGCCCAGGGCAGAGCCTTATAGACGCCGTGCAGGAAAATAAGCGGTATGTCCCGGCGGTGCAGCTGCTCATAGTAATCCAGATTTGGGTTTGGCAGGGCGCTCTTACAGGGTTCGACGATCAGGCCCCGGGGCGGGCGGCCGCTGATCTCCTGCAGGAATTCCCGCTCCTTTGCCACCTGATTGTCTGTGGGGTACACCTGCAGCGAGTACCCTTTTCCGGAGAGAACGGCGCGGATATCGCCGATCAGTTCCGGATAGATATGTTCCTGTTCGCTGCGGATGAGCAGCGCGATGGTGTTGCGGGAATCATCTGCGGACAAGCCGGTGGCGTAAGAGCCGCTGCCCTGTCTGGTGGTGATCAGGCCCTGCGAGGCAAGCAGCGCCAGCGCCTGCCTGACGGTCTGCCGGCTGACCTGATACTGCCTGCCCAGTTCGGCTTCCGTGGGCAGCCTGTAGATACCGTTATTTACATTGGTGGTGAGCATATCTGCCAGCCGGGCCGCCAGATCCTTGTACTTTGCCGCCATATCTCTTTTCATCCTTTCTGGCTTTTTCTTCTGCATTTCCTGTATTTCTTTACAGATACTGCATTTCTTACAGATGCTGTATTTTTTACAGTTCCTGCATCTCCGGCATCCGGTTTCAGCCAAAGCCATATGCGGTAGCTTTTGCAGGACCGAAAGCGAAATTTCCAGTGTCATCAGCGATAATAAAAATTCCTACCTTCGTTCATAATTTGTTCAAAATTTATTCACACCCAGGAAAAGAAATCATAAAATTTGCAACATAATTTTTCAATATTGGCAGAATAGACAAACAAAAACAGGAATATTTTCGAAGTTCAATACATAGAAATCATAAAAAAACTACCGTAATCGTAAAAATTATAACATACAAATTTGAATTTGTCCGTATTTTTCTGCAAGAATGAAAATTTGTATTGTTTATTTCACCGAAATCAAGGAAACGCAACGTTACTACATTGACGATTGATATTACGACCGATACAATAGAACCATGAAGCAAGTCCAATGGGCGGGCTTCCAAAAACATAATTCTAATTCATAAGGGAGGAAAAAGAATGAAGAAGAAATTAGCGCTTTTATTGGTAGCAGGTATGACAATGGCATCTCTTGCAGGATGCGGCGGCGACGACGCAGCGCCGGCAGATGCAGCACCGGCTGAGGAGGCAGCTCCTGCGGAGGAAGAGGCTCCGGCAGAAGAGGAAGCTGACACTGCAGAAGAAGCTCCGGCGGAAGAGGAAGCTGCGACTGACGAAGCAGCAGCACCGGCAGCAGACGGCGAATTGATCAGAGTAGGTTTCGCACAGGTTGGACATGAGTCTGACTGGCGTGCAGCCAACACACAGAACTATCAGGATACTTTCTCTGAGGCAAACGGTTACGAGTTATCTTTCGTAGACGCTGACAATGACAATGCAGTACAGTTGGAGGCAGTTCGTACTTTCATTCAGCAGGAGATGGATTACATCTGCATCGCTCCGATCGAGACAGCAGGTTGGGATACAGTGCTTCAGGAGGCACAGGACGCAGGCATTCCGGTACTGATCGTTGACCGTTCCGTAGATGCTGACGCATCCTTATACGAGACACAGATCGGTTGTGACATGGTTGCCGAGGGTGAGATGGCTGGTAACTGGCTGGCTGAGTACCTCAACGGCGAAGAAGCTAACATCCTTGTAATTGAGGGTTCTGTAGGTGCATCTGCAACACTTGGACGTACAGAAGGCTTCAACAACATCGCTGGACAGCACAGCGAGTGGACGATCCTTGATTCTCAGTCCGGTGACTTCACACAGGCAGGCGGACAGGAAGTTATGGAGTCCTTCATCAAGTCCTACAGCGATTTCAACGTAGTAGTATGTCAGAACGATAACGAAGCATACGGCGCAATGGACGCAATGGATGCAGCAGGTATCACATACGGTGTTGACGGCGACGTGATCATCATCTCCTTCGACGCTACACACGACGGTTTACAGTATACATTAGACGGCAAGATCAACTGCAACGTAGAGTGTAACCCTCTGCAGGCTGAGTTCGCAGCAGAAGTTATCCAGAAGCTGCAGGCAGGCGAAGCGATCGACGCTCAGACAGTCGTTGTTGACGAGGCTTTCGTAGCACCTGGCATCGAGTCCCAGTATGCAACAACCATGACACAGGAAGTGCTGGACGGCCGCGCATACTAAGAGCAGGAGCAGTACTTGAATTGAACACATAAGAATAGAATAGGGAGAGAAATTCCGTTTCTCTCCTTTTTCTTTCGCCAAATTTGGTGTACAATAAAGGAGTGCAGCACATATTGTTGGAAAATTGACGGCAATATGATGAAATTTGGAAACAGTTCGGCCCGGAACTTTGCATTAACAGAGAAGCCGAAGGTTGAACTGTTACGAAATGCGGAAACAGTTTGGTCAGTTCTGTTTATTTACTGCACTGACCGCAGCAGGATGGAGTGGTTACGAAATGTGTGACGGCAGGAGGTATTTGTATGGACAGTAACATTGCTTTAACGATGCGGGGGATCTGCATGACCTTCCCCGGAGTCAAAGCGCTGGACAATGTGGACTTCACACTGAAAAAGGGTGAGATCCGTGCGCTGATGGGGGAAAACGGCGCCGGGAAGTCGACGTTGATCAAGTGCCTGACAGGTGTTAACAAGTTTGAGGCCGGCGAGATCCATGTAGACGGCATCGAAGGGCCTATCGTGAACAAAGACACGATGGATGCCCAGCATAAGGGAATTTCGACAGTTTATCAGGAAGTCAACCTCTGCCCCAATCTGTCGGTGGCGGAGAATCTATATATCGGGCGGGAACCTTTGACGAAGATTGGGACGGTGAACCGCCGCAGGATGAACCAGATGGCGGCGCAGCTGATGAAGGATCTGGATCTGGACATCGAAGTGACCAGGAATCTGGAAGAGTATTCGCTGGCACTGCAGCAGATGATCGCCATCGCCCGGGCCGTGGATATGGAGAGTAAGGTTCTGATCCTGGATGAACCCACCTCCTCGCTGGACGACAACGAGGTGGAGAAACTTTTCCATATGATGAAGCGACTCAAGAAACAGGGCGTGGGCATCGTGTTCGTAACTCATTTCCTGGAACAGGTGTATGCGGTGTGCGACGGCATCACGGTGCTGCGCAACGGTACGCTGGTAGGCGAGTACACGGTGGAGGAGCTGCCGAGAGTCAAGCTGGTGGCGGCCATGATGGGTAAGGATTTCGACGATCTGGCCAGCATCAAGCCGGAGGGCAGCATGGACTTTACCAATGCGCCGCTGGAGATCGAAGCCAAAGGTTTGAGCCATGCGGGCACCATCAAGCCTTTTGATCTGGAGATCCACAAGGGCGAAGTGGTGGGGCTGACCGGCCTTCTGGGAAGCGGACGAAGTGAGCTGGCGCGGGCTATTTACGGAGCGGACAGGGCGCAGACCGGAACCCTTAAGGTGAACGGTAAGGAAGAGAAGATCAAGAGTCCCATCGACGCCATGAACCTGGGCATGGGTCTTTTGCCGGATGACAGAAAGGCGGAAGGCATCATCGGCGATCTGTCGGTGCGGGAGAACATTATTCTGGCAATGCAGGCGAAGCTGGGCATCTTTAAGAAAATTCCGATGGCGAAGCAGATTGAGATTGCCGACCAGTACATAGAGATGCTGCAGATTAAGACCGCCAGCAGGGAGACGCTGATCAAACGGCTGTCCGGCGGCAACCAGCAGAAGGTGATCCTGGCCAGATGGCTTGCCACGAACCCGGATTTCCTGATTCTGGATGAGCCCACGCGCGGTATTGATATCGGTACGAAAACAGAGATACAGAAGCTGGTGATCAAGCTGGCGCAGGAAGGCAAGAGTCTGATCTTCATCTCCTCGGAGATCGAAGAGATGCTGCGTACCTGCAACCGGATGGCGGTCCTTAGGGACGGCGCCAAAGTGGGTGAGATCAGCGGCGAAGAGATGACACAGGAAGGCGTAATGCACGCCATTGCGGGAGGTGCGGCACATGAGTAAAATAAAGAAAATAACGAAGATGCAGTTATTCCTGCCCATCTTCAGTATGCTTTTGGTCATGTTCGTGAACGTGATCTATGATATCGCAAGCGGGAATGCTCCGTTCTCCTTCTTTGCGATCAGCACGCAGCTGACTTCTTCGGGCAATACGATCCTCTACGGCCGTCTGATCGATATTTTGAACCGCGGCAGTGAAGTGGCCATTCTGGCCATTGGCATGACGCTGGTGGTATCGGCCTCCGCCGGAACGGATATTTCCGTTGGTTCCGTGATGAGTCTGTCGGGCGGTATGTGCTGTATGCTGCTGGCCGGCTACGGCGTGACCAACGTGTCTGAGTATGCGAACCCGCTCTGGGTGGGCATCGGCGCCGGCATCCTGGTGGCGGTTGTCTGTGGTCTGTTCAACGGGTTTCTGGTGGCTTACCTGAATATTCAGCCCATGGTGGCGACTCTGATCCTCTGGTCTGCGGGACGGGCGATCGGCCTGCTGCTCTGCAACAGCGCCATCGTGTATGTGCGTGTTCCCTCCTTCCAGTTCTTCGGTTCCTACATCGGCTTTCTGCCGACGCCGATCCTGATCGCGGCGATCTGCGTCCTGATCATGTCGCTGATCTTAAAGTTTACGGCGCTGGGGACTTTTGTACAGAGTGTGGGTATCAATAAGAAGGCGGCCAGGATCTCAGGCTTCAACTCTGCCAAGATCATTTTGATGTGCTATGCGATCTGCGGTCTGTGCGCGGGTATCGCGGGGATTACCGCTACCTCCCGCATCTATTCCGCCGACACGAACAATATCGGACTGAATATGGAAATGGATGCCATCCTGGCCGTGGCGCTTGGCGGCAACAGCCTGGGCGGCGGCAAATTCAATCTGGCCGGCTCCATCATCGGCGCCTATACCATTCAGGCGATCACCACCACGCTGTATGCGCTGGGTGTTTCCTCTGCGCAGGCTCCTGTATTTAAGGCGATCGTGGTCATCCTGATCGTAGTCATCCAGTCTGAGCCCGTGAAAGAGTTCTTTAAGAAACTGTCTGCCAATAAGACAGCTGCAAAGGAGGCGTAAGGTTATGAAGAAATTAAAGATCAATGGCAACAGCCTTTTGTTGGTGATCACCATTGCGCTGTTTGTAGTGATGTACGCGGCAGGCTGCATCGTCTATGCGGACAAGGGCTTTACCCATCTGCAGACATTTTTGAATGTGCTGATCAACAATGCGGGCCTTCTGTGTGTGGCCTGCGGTACGACGTGCGTCATGCTCACGGGCGGTATTGACATCTCTGTCGGTTCCGTGGTAGCCATGGACTGTATGCTGTTGGCAGTGGGCATGGAGAAATGGGGCATGAAAAGCCCGGTGCTGATGGTGCTGGTACTGCTGATCGGCGTTGTGTTCGGGGCCGTGCAGGGCTTTTGCATCGCCTATCTTGACATTCAGCCGTTCATCGTATCCATGGCGGGCCTGTTCTTCGCCAGAGGTATGACGGCCGTGATCTGTACGGATCAGGTGAGTATCGTGACGGACCAGCTTTTCGTAAAGCTGTCCAATACGAAGATCAATATCCCTTTTGGGATCGGCGCCTATACGAACAGAAAAGGCGTGCTGCAGATCCCGTATGTGCGCGTCAGCGTGCTGGTGGCTCTGCTGATCGTGGTGCTGGTGTTTTTGATGCTCAAATACACCAAGTTCGGCAGAAGCATCTATGCGGTGGGCGGCAACAGCCAGTCCGCAACGCTGATGGGTCTGGATGTACGTAAAACCAAGCTGAAAACATACGTGCTGGCAAGTTTTCTGGCGTCTATCGGCGGTATCTGCTACTGTCTGAATACCATGAGCGGCACCACCACGCAGGCCACCGGGCTGGAGATGGATGCAATCTCATCGGCGGTCATCGGCGGCACCCTGCTGACCGGCGGTGTGGGCAATGTGGTGGGTACGTTGTTCGGTGTTATGATCAACGGTACGATCTCCACGCTGGTAAAATCCAACGGTAAACTGGTCAGCTCCTGGGCAAATATCGTGACGGCCATCCTGCTGTGCTTCTTCATCGTGCTGCAGGCAGTGCTGGCGAATATCAAAGAGAGAAAGAAAGCGTGAAGATTGACAGCTTTGAAGCTGTAAGACGGCGGAGGTGCGTGCAGAAGTGCGTGCCTCTGCTTTTATGACAGAAGAAGATCCTGGCCGTTCATGTATCTGCGGTATGGAGCGAATTGTATATTTAAGAAAAGGTAAAATATTTCAGAGAATTGTATACAAGTGTATTGCAAAAGAATCTCTGTAAGTGATAAAATAAAACAGACAGGACATCCGGCCGATAAAATTGCAAATATTACGTATGGGTCTGCGGCATGAAGAGGTAAAGTTGTCTCAGGGCAGGATATGTAGTATAGTATAAATAAATCTATCAAAAACGGAGGTATGCTATGGGAGCAAAAGAATGTATTGCCAGCGGCAGAGCGGTTCTGGGTATCGAGTTTGGATCGACCAGGATCAAGGCGGTGCTGGTAGATGAGAAGAACCAGCCCATTGCGTCGGGGGCGCATGACTGGGAGAACAGGCTGGAGAACGGCATTTGGACCTATAGTCTGGAGGATATCTGGACGGGGCTGCAGGACTGTTACCGGAAGCTGACGGAAGATGTGCAGGAGCAGTACGGTGAGAAACTGACGAAGCTGGGTGCAATCGGGTTCAGCGCCATGATGCATGGGTATATGGCATTTAATGAGAAGGATGAGTTGATGGTGCCTTTCCGGACCTGGAGGAATACGATCACGGAGGAGGCTTCCAACAAGCTGACGGAACTGTTCCAGTATCATATTCCCCAGAGATGGACGATCGCGCATCTCTACCAGGCCATTCTGAACGGAGAAGAGCATGTGGCGGATCTGAGATTCGTGATTACGCTGGCCGGTTATATTCACTGGAAGCTGACGGGAGAGAAGATTGTCGGTGTCGGTGAGGCATCGGGTATGTTCCCGATTGATATTGCCACAGGACAGTTTAACGAGAAGATGATCGCACAGTTTAATGAGGCGGTGGCAGACAAAGGCTATGCATGGAAGGTGCAGGAGGTTCTGCCGGCAGTCTATACGGCGGGGCAGCAGGCCGGCGCACTGACAGCAGAAGGCGTGAAACTGCTGGATCCTACGGGAACGCTGGAAGCTGGGGTGCCTGTCTGTCCGGCAGAAGGTGATGCGGGAACGGGGATGGCGGCTACCAACAGCGTGGCGAAACGTACCGGTAATGTGTCGGCCGGAACCAGTGTTTTCGGTATGATCGTGCTGGAGAAGGAGCTGTCGAAGGTATATGATGCCATCGATCTGGTGACCACGCCGGACGGCAGTCTGGTGGCCATGGTGCATTGCAATAACTGTACTTCGGATCTGAATGCGTGGGTGAACCTTTTCAAAGAGTATTCCGAGTTGATGGGGCAGAAGGTGGATATGAACGAGCTGTACGGCAATCTCTACCGCAAAGCGCTGGAAGGGGACGACGACTGCGGCGGCCTGCTGGCGTATAATTATTTCTCCGGTGAACATGTGACCGGTTTTAATGAGGGCCGTCCGCTGTTTGTGCGCACACCGGATGCGAAATTTAATCTGGCGAACTTTATGAGGGTGCATCTGTTTACCTCATTGGGTGCGTTGAAGACCGGTTTTGATATCCTTTTCAGGGAAGAGGAAGTGCAGGTGGACGAGATCCTGGGCCACGGCGGACTTTTCAAGACCAAAGGTGTGGGACAGAGTGTTCTGGCGGCAGCGATGAATGCGCCGGTGAGCGTGATGGAGACAGCCGGAGAAGGAGGAGCATGGGGAATCGCACTGCTGGCTTCTTATATGGTCAATAAGGAGGCGGACGAAAGTCTTGCCCAGTTCCTGAACAATAAAGTATTTGCCGGTCAGAAGGGCGAGAAGCTGGATCCGGAGCAGAAGGATGTAGAGGGATTCGATACTTTCATGAAGCGCTACAGTGCAGGCCTGTCTATTGAGAGAGCGGCAGTGGAAAGTATTTAAATCACAAAATATTAGAAAGAGAAAGGTGTGACAAAGTAAGATGTTAGAGGAATTAAAGCAACGGGTCTATGAAGCGAATATGCTGCTTCCAAAGTATGGTCTGGTCACTTTTACCTGGGGAAACGTCAGTGAGATTGACAGGGAGAGCGGCATTTTTGCGATCAAGCCCAGTGGTGTGGACTATGATAAGCTGACACCGGAGGACATGGTATTGGTGGATCTGGATGGCAATAGGGTAGAAGGCAGATATAATCCCTCTTCCGATACGGCAACGCACGTGGAATTATACAAGGCATACAAGGAAATCGGCGGTGTGGTACATACTCATTCCTCTTATGCTACGAGCTGGGCGCAGGCGGGACGCAGCATTCCCTGCTATGGTACTACGCATGCGGACTACTTTTACGGGGAGATTCCCTGTCTGAGATGTCTGAGTGCGGAGGAGATCGAGGCGGCTTATGAGAAGAATACCGGACGTCTGATCGTCAATGAATTTGCAGGACTGGGCAAAGATCCGGCGGCGGTGCCGGCTGTGTTGTGCAAGAACCATGGTCCTTTTGCATGGGGCAGAGATGCTCATGAGGCCGTACACAATGCGGTAGTTCTGGAGGAGGTTGCCAAGATGGCGTACCGTGCGGAAGCCATTGAGGCGAGAATCCAGCCTGCACCCCAGGAACTGCAGGATAAGCATTACTACAGAAAGCATGGGGCGAATGCTTATTATGGACAGGGCGAATGAATTTAAAATTTGAAAATTATATAGTGAACTATCATTATTTGTGGTACAATACTGATAAAATTGTATCGCGGCTTGTGGAGAGCGACAGGGGCCACAGGGATAGCGTGAAAAGAACTTCTAATCACTCGCAGCAAAGGCTGCTTCGCGAAGCGGAATCATGAGGGTTAGTGTGGAACAATTTTAATTACCGGACGGAAGTTAAGATTGGAAGGCGGCACGGAAGTGCTGTTTGATCAATCACAGGTTTGTGTCGGAGCCGCAGACCTGGCATCGCAGGGCCGGATTTGACCGGCGACTTCCGCAAAAAATGCTCCGGCATGGAGGGCAAGATGAACAAATTAGAGTTACAGAAAACAGCTAATGAAGTTCGCAAGGGAATCGTTACCGCAGTGCATGGCGCTAAAGCGGGACATCCGGGCGGATCCTTATCCGCAGCGGACATATTTACATATCTCTATTTCGAAGAGATGAATGTAGATCCGAAGGATCCGAAGAAGGCGGACAGAGACCGCTTCGTACTTTCCAAGGGTCATACGGCGCCAGGACTGTATTCCACTTTGGCGAACAGAGGATATTTCCCGGTGGAAGATCTTCCGACACTGCGGCATCTGGGATCCTATCTGCAGGGACATCCCTGTATGCAGGAGACGCCGGGTGTGGATATGTCGTCCGGTTCGCTGGGACAGGGGATTTCCGCGGCGGTAGGTATGGCGTTGGCGGCTAAGATGGATAACAAAGATTACAGAGTTTACACATTGCTGGGTGACGGTGAGATTCAGGAAGGACAGGTCTGGGAAGCTTCCATGTTTGCGGGACACCGGAAGCTGGATAATCTGGTGGTGATCGTAGACAATAACGGGCTGCAGATCGACGGTAAGATCGATGACGTATGCTCTCCTTATCCGATTGATAAGAAATTTGAGGCATTTAATTTCCATGTGATCAACATTGACGGCAATGATTTTGATCAGATTGATGCGGCATTTAAAGAGGCCAGAGCGACCAAAGGAATGCCCACAGCCATCGTCTGCAAGACGGTAAAGGGAAAGGGTGTTTCCTTTATGGAGAACAGCGCAGGCTGGCATGGGAAGGCTCCCAACGATGAAGAATATGCGGTGGCAATGGCTGATCTTACGAAGATCGGTGAAGAATTAGGAGGTGCAAACTAATGGCAGACGTTAAGAAGATCGCTACGCGCGAAAGTTATGGTAATGCACTTGCCGAGTGTGGTGCTGATTTCCCGAATCTGGTAGTACTGGATGCAGATCTTGCAGGAGCTACCAAGACAGGTGTGTTTCAGAAGGCCTTTCCGGATCGTCATGTTGACTGTGGTATTGCAGAGTGTAATATGACGGGAATTGCGGCCGGACTTGCTACCTGCGGTAAGATACCCTTCATCAGTTCCTTCGCCATGTTTGCGGCAGGACGGAACTTTGAGCAGGTTCGTAATTCCATCGGCTATCCCCATCTGAATGTGAAGATCGGTGCGACCCATGCCGGCATCACGGTAGGGGAAGATGGTGCGACCCATCAGTGTAATGAGGATGTGGCTCTGATGAGGACGGTTCCGGGCATGACGGTGGTAGTGCCTTCGGATGATGTGGAGGCGAAAGCGGCAGTAAGGGCGGCGATCGAGTTTGAAGGTCCTGTGTATCTGCGTTTCGGCCGTGCGGCGGTGCCGGTGATTAACGACAGAGAGGATTATAAATTTGAGCTGGGCAAGGGCGTTCTACTGAGAGAAGGTAAGGACGTGACCATCATCGCCAGCGGCATTACGGTAGCTTCGGCATTGGAAGCGGCACAGAAGCTGGAAGCCGACGGCATCAGTGCAGAGGTGATCAATATCCATACGATCAAGCCGCTGGATGAAGAGCTGGTGGTGGCATCCGCGAAGAAGACCGGCAAGGTGGTGACTGCGGAAGAACATTCCGTGATCGGTGGTCTGGGCAGCGCAGTGTGCGACTGCTTATGCGAGAAGTGTCCAATCCCTGTTCTGAAGATCGGTATGCAGGATGTCTTCGGAGAGTCGGGTCCTGCCGGAGCGCTGGTTGAGAAATACGGACTGGACGGCAAGGGAATCTACGAGGCTGTGAAGAAGTTTGTAAAATAACAGCTTTTTATCTTTTCTATATTCTCAGCCATCGCTGCGGCGGTGGCTGAGAGGTTATATACGAAAGTTTTTGCAGGACTGAAAGAGAAATTTCTATTGTCGTTAACTACAGGATGAGGAATTGGGATAATGTCTGAGAAATTTACAAGGAAAAACATTTTGTCGCCTTCTATTCTGGCAGCGGATTTTGCCATTCTTGGGGAACAGATCAGGGAGGCTTCCGAGGCGGGAGCGGAATACATACATATTGACGTGATGGATGGTGTATTTGTGCCGTCAATCTCCTTTGGAATGCCGTTGATCCAGTCGATTCGCAGGGTGACGGATAAAGTGTTTGATGTACATCTGATGATCGTGGAGCCGGAGCGCTACGTGAAGCAGTTTAAGGAATGCGGAGCAGACAGTATCACTTTTCATCTGGAAGCCACTGAGAATGCGGATGCATTGATCGACCAAATCCGCAGCCTGGGCTGCCGGGTGGGTATGTCTGTAAAACCGAAGACACCGATTGAAGTGGTCAGGAAGTATCTGTCGAAGATCGACATGCTGCTGGTAATGACGGTGGAGCCGGGATTCGGCGGACAGAAATACATACCGGAATCTACGGAACGAATCAGGCGGGCGAGAGAGATGGCTGACGAGCTGGGTGTCAACCTGGATATTCAGGTGGACGGGGGAGTCGGCCAGGACAATGTGCATGTGGTGCTGGAAGCGGGAGCCAATGTGGTGGTATCCGGGTCAGCAGTGTTCCATGGAGATATTACAGATAATGTGAAGAGGTTTACAGCGCAGCTTTAAGGCTGCGCTGTAATATTCTGCCCTCTTTTCTTTTAAACTGTCTCGAACAAATTTTATCATTTCAAACAAAATCCGACATTTTTATGAATTATATACTAAAACACTACTTTTGTTTCTTTAAAACTGTGCAATATAGATATATGCTGGGATCAGTTTCGAGAATGTCGATAAACTGCGGCCGGGTTTTTCGTGGACAAGATCGGAACCGAAAATATGGAAACAATAAATATCAGAAAACTGCTGCTATGGATGAAAAAGACGTAAGCAGGAAAGAGGCAGTTAAGATACTGCAGAAAGGGAGAGTTATGCAGAAGAAAATAATTGCGGGGCTGTTATCGACAGTACTATTGGCTTTTACTTTGACTGGATGCCAGAACGCCGAAGGGCAAACAGGAGCGGGTAGTCAGAGCGGTGGACAGACGGAAGAAACGGGAGAAGCACAAGCGGGAGCGGAAGAGAGTGCAGAGGCGGATGCAGTAGAACCGGCATCGGTGGATGCCACAGGCACAGTGTATGATCTGGGCGGACTCAGCCTGCCGATCTGTGAGCCGGGTTCAGTGAGCCTGACTTATATGGGGAATGACACCTGGTGTGCCGGAGTCAGTTACAATGATGGAACTGCGGTGCAGCAGGAGATCGAAAAACGTACGGGTGTCCATATTGAATGGGATACTTACAGCAGTGATGTGGAGACGGTGCTGCAGACCAGACTGGCTTCCATGGAAGGATTACCGGATATGGTAGAACTGCCGCCTTTCGATTCTAATGTAGGTGTGGACACTTATTCTGCCAACGGCGTGCTGGTTCCGTTGAACGATTTGATTGATCAGTATGCGCCTAATATCCGCCAGCTGTTTGAAAAGTATCCGGCACTAAAAGCAATGTGTACTTCCGCAGACGGCAATATTTATGCGCTTGCAGGATGGTGGGGTGACATTAATGATTACGTTCCGGATTACCTTTATATCAGACAGGACTGGCTTGACAATCTGGGACTGGAAATGCCGGAGACAGTGGATGAGCTTTACGAAGTGCTGAAGGCCTTCAAGGAGCAGGATGCCAATGGAAACGGAGATCCCAATGATGAAATTCCTCTGGCCACTAAGAATGGGATCTGGCAGCTTTACTACCTGATGACAGGATTTGGCTATGATACGAATTCTCTGTGGTATGTGGATGAAAACAGTGAGGTTCACTATGCAGCGGTAGAAAAGCAGTATAAGGAAATGCTCACATTCCTGAATAAGTGTTATGCGGAAGGGCTGATATCCGATGATCTGGACGGCACACTGCTGACACAGAATATCACGGAAGACAAGGTGGGGATCGTATGTCATGACCCGGCAGACAATATGGCGTCGTCGGATGATCTGGCAATGACAGGTAATCCGGCCTGTGATTATGAGTTTATGCCTGTGCTCCAAGCTGATGAGAATGGTACGGCACAGATGACCAAGAGAAGCCTGACATGGCATTATTACGGAATTACTTCCGCCTGTGAGAATCCGGAAACAGCAATCCAATGGATTGATTATGTTTATGCAAGTAAAGATGGCAGTATGCTCTACAATTATGGGATCGAAGGCCTGACTTATGAGTATGACGATCAGGGTGAGATTCAGTTTACAGACCTGGTTACCAACAATGAAACGTATACTTCCGCTTTTTCCGCACTCAGAAGTGTCGGAGCATGGCCCACTTACTTTATCAACGATTCCGGTGAGGCGTTTATGAAGATCTTCGAGGGAACCAAGGTGGAGACTGCCTGCCAGGCGGCTTACAATAACATGAGGGATCCCTTCCCTGAAATGCTGGGAACAGCAGAAGAATCCGAGGTTTTCACCAGTATATGGCCGGATTTGAGCACCTATCTGAATGAGATGTTTACGGCATTCGTGATTGGTACCGAGTCTCTGGATAATTTTGATAAATATGTAGAGACGGCAAACAGCATGGGCATGCAGGAGGTTATTGCGGTCAAAAAGGCACAATATGAAAGATATCAGGAAATTGTGGGTAAATAAAGGGCAGAAGGGAAGTGAAGAGAGGGTGATGCAGACTTTAAGAAGAAATATCAGGAAGGATTGGATGCTGCTTTTGATAGTCCTGCCGGGAGTCCTGTATTTTGCGGTATTCTGCTATGGACCAATGTATGGAATTTTGATGGCCTTTAAAGATTACAATGTATCCAAAGGCATCTGGGGCAGTCCATGGTCAGGATGGAAACATTTTAAGGAGCTGGTGGATTCGGTCTATTTTGGAAGACTGGTGAAAAATACCTTTCTCTTGAGCATAGAGCAGCTGATCTGGTCTTTTCCGGTTCCGATCGCGTTTGCACTGCTTCTGAATGAATTAAGAAACAATAAATGGAAGCGGGTGGCGCAGACAGCGGCATATCTGCCGCATTTTATATCGGTGGTAGTGGTGGTGGGTATTTTGAAAGACCTGCTGTCCTCGGATGGTGGGGTTCTCACACAGCTGTTTATGATTTTCGGAGTGCAGCCCAGGAATTATTTCAATATGCCGGAAGCCTTTCGAACCCTGTATGTGGGATCGGGTGTGTGGCAGGAATTTGGATGGAACTCCATTATCTATGTGGCGGCTATTTCGACAATCGACCAGGAGATGTACGAGTCAGCAGCGCTGGACGGTGCGGGCAGATGGAAAAAACTGATCTATATCACGCTGCCCGCGATCGCCCCCACCATTGTTCTTCTGCTGGTCATGAACATGGGTAATATGTTGAACATAGGCTATGAAAAGGTTATTTTGATGTATAACTCGGCAACTTATTCCACAGCCGATATTTTCTCCACTTATGTGTACCGGAAAGGGCTTCTCAGTGCACAGTACAGTTTTGCGTCGGCTGTGGGACTGGCCAATTCAGTCATTAACGTGCTGATCCTGTCAGGAGCCAATTATGTGGCGAAGAAGGCTGCGGATACCAGTATATTCTGAACGGGGGCCACAGATTAAGATATTTTTTCATACAGAAAGCGTGGAAAGATTTATGAAGAAAAAAAGTAGATTTATGACGTCGGACACTGCGATCCATATGGTAACAGCATTGATCATTATCATAACCCTGTACCCGGTCATTTATGTCGTGAGCATGTCTTTCAGTGACCCGGTTCATGTACTGGCAAGAGACATTTATCTGCTGCCGAAAGGTTTTTCTCTGAAAGCCTACCGGATGATTTTCGAGAATGATACGGTACTGCGGTCTTTTGGCAATACGATCTGGTATACGGTGACGGGAGCGGCCGTCAGTGTAACGCTGACGGCGACGACGGCATTTGCACTTTCCAGAAGACAGTTTTTCTTAAGGAGACAATTATCGTTTTTAATGACGCTTACCATGTTTGTCAGCGGTGGCCTGATTCCACTGTATATCCTGATTCAGAAAATGCATCTCTACAATAACAGATGGGCGATCATTCTGCCATACATCATCAGTGCATACAATCTGATCATTACAAGGTCTTTCTTTGAATCGCTGCCGGAGGAGATGGCGGAGGCGGTCAAGATGGATGGCGGTTCGGAATGGACAGTTATGGTGAGAATCTTTTTCCCGCTGTCGAAACCCATTCTGTCTGTGCTGATCCTGTTTTATGGAGTGGGGTACTGGAACAGCTATTTTGCGCCGCTGATCTTCCTGTCAGATGAAAAGCTGCAGCCGATTCAGCTGTACCTGAGGCGTATTCTGATTACCAGCGAGGTGCGGGTCTCAGGAATGGGGATGGATGCGATCCTGATGAACGAGCAGATGAAGTACGCGGTCATAGTGGTGGCCTGCTTCCCGATTATGATCCTGTATCCCTCTATTCAGAAGTATTTTGAAAAGGGGGTTCTGATAGGAGCGGTGAAATAGACGGCACAAACTTCTGGAATGGAGGTAAAAATGGAGGCAAATATGAAGATCAAAGCACCGGAGGAGATGAGCAGTGCACAGCGCATTGCATTTTATGACTGTGAAGAAAACAGGAGATATTATCAGTATGGAACAAACGGCGGCTGGAAAAAATATGAAGGCAATCCGGTTTTTGGTGGAAGTTACGGAACTTGCTTTGACGTTTCGCTGCTGTTGGAAGAAGGGCGGGACGGACATGAGATTTTAAGGATGTGGTTCTCATGGCGGCCGAAACGGGGGATTGGCTATACAGAAAGCCGTGATGGGATCAGCTGGAGTGAGCCGCAGCTGGTTCTGGCCCCTCTGGAAGGATCTGACTGGGAGGAAGATGAAGTTAACCGTCCTGCCATTATTTATCATGATGGACAATATAAAATGTGGTATTCCGGACAAATGCTGCCCTACAGGGAAGGGGGAAGATCAGTGATTGGTCTTGCCGTGAGTGGAGACGGAATTCATTGGGAAAGAAGGAAAGAGCCGGTATTGAAGCCGGATCAGGATTGGGAGAAGCAGGCGATCATGTGTCCGCATGTCCTGTTTGATGAGACGGAGGGCAGTTATAAAATGTGGTATGCCGCAGGCTGTAATCATGAACCGGATGCCATTGGATATGCGTCCAGCATCGATGGAATCCACTGGGATAAATATACGGATAATCCCGTGCTGGAAGGCAGTCGGGGGCATCTTTGGGAACAGCATAAGGTGGTGGCACCCTGCGTGGTCAAGGAGGCTGGATGGTATTACATGTTCTATGTAGGGCATCTCCATGAGGAGCGTGCGCAGGTCGGGCTGGCAAGATCCCGGGATGGAATCACGGGCTGGGAAAAGCATCCGCAGAATCCACTGATCGCTCCCACGCAGGGGGATTGGGACTCGGTAGCGGTCTATAAACCCTTTGTGATGAAGGTAAGAGGGCGGTGGATGATGTGGTATAATGGAGCTGCCTACGATGAGCCTGTATGGGTCTTCGAACAGATCGGGCTGGCATTTCTGGAGACGGAGCATTTATCCTGGTAAAAGAGAAAGGGGCTGGAAGAATGAGAAAAGGAAAGCGATATCAGACACAGCATAAGATGTTTATTTCCTATGTGATCGTTCCGGCAATCATTCTTTTGGCCATCTCGGGACTCTTTTCATTTGTATACTACAGAATCTCTCATGACAGTGTGCTGGCTTTTGAAAATTCTATCGCGGAGAATGTGGATGCTGAGTTGAAGAATACCATGGATAATCTGATCAAATCGTCGGCACAGTACGCCATGACGCCCTGGGTGATGCGTCTGAAATACATGCAGAAGACCCCGGAGCTTATGGAGAAGAATGTAAAGGCATCTGATATATCCGATTATGCCGGGATGATCTCCCTCACCGAGATTAATGACAACATGATAGAATCCATCTATATTTATTATAGTCTGGGTGAGTTCGGGATCAGCAGTTATGGAAAGTCGGGATGGAAAAAGTATGTAGATATCAATCAAATTGCGTGTCAGGAGGACACATTTATGTCCGGCGACGTGCTTGGCATGAATAATCAGAAGCGGATTTTCCATGACGTAAGCCTGGTAAAAAACGGCAGGAGGATCAGCGGCTTTTTTCTGGTGCAGACGATTCCGCTGGGGAATATATATTCCGGGGAGGTCAACATTCTTTTCTTTGTTCCGTATCACAAAATCTATACGTATATCGGGAACTTCACGGAGGAGGGAACGCAGTATCTGTATCTGACTGACGGAAGCAGAGTCATATATGCCGGAGACTGGCCGGGCCAGCCGTTGACGGTGGGAGAGAGCATAGAGGGATTGAAAAGGGAAGAGAAGGGCTATTATTACGACAGCGGGCTGAAAAGTTACGTGGCGGAATATACAAAGGTAGGGATGGAGATCGGTGTCCTGCAGATTCTGGAAAATGACTTTCTTTACCGGGATTTTATGTTGTTTGCGGAATGGATCATTGCAGGCTGCCTGATTCTGTTGGCTCTGATCCTGCTGGTGGCATACCGGATGACACAATATAATTATCAGCCGTTAAAACATATTATGGAGATGCTTCTGGAAGAAGAGCATGAAGAAAGTCTCAATGAGTATCAGATCATAGAGAAGGCGCTGGAGGAACTGGATTCACAGAAGAAAAGGCTTGAGGTGACAGTGTTTGAACAGAATCCGCTGATTGAGCAGTATATCCTTCATGCGCTGCTGCGGTCTAACAGGCCGCAGGCAAATGAAGTCAAATATGTGAATACTATCCGCCAGTATTCCCTGTACCGTGTTCTGGCCTTAAAGGACAGCCCTGAGTGCAGACAGTATATCAGGGAAATCGATTCCTGTCTGGCGATTTATCCGCAGATTCACGCCGTATTTCTGGAAGAGAGCAGCTACTATATCTGGGTGTTGAGTTATGGTGACGAGAGTCTGGTCGAGGAGATCGGTGAAGCTCTCTTTCAGGCGTTCTCGGAGTCCGGTTATGAGGATGCGGTCCTGGGTATGAGCAGGGTGCATGAGGATATTCTGCATTTGCTTTCTGCCTATAATCAGGCCGTGCGTGCCCTGGAGTATTCCTTTTTTTATCCGGAAAAAAAGATCATCTCCATGGAAGAAGAACATATTGAGGAGAGAGATCGGAACTGTGGCGTGTTTGCCATTCCGGAGGGGAAGATGGAGGATCTGAAAAGGGCAGCGGAGGAGTCGGATGCGGAGAAATTCTCGGAACAGTATCAGGAAATACTCAGATACAATTTCCAGAGCAGGATCCTGAATAAGGAGGCCTATTTTCTCGGCGTGCGCAGTCTGAATGACAGGATTCCGGGCTTGTTTGAGACCGGTGATAAGGGAAGTATGATTGAACAGATGGCTTTGCTGGATCCGGAGAACTATCGGAGTATGAAAAGTTATCTCCAGACATTTCGAATGAAAATCGGGGCGATCATACAACGTTGTGCCGAGCGGGAAAATCCGGTCTACCATGCAAGAAATGAGATTATCCGTGATTATGTGGAAGAACATCTGACGGATGCAAACCTCTCTTTAAATGAGACTGCCAGATTGATGCACTATACGCCGGCCTACTTCGGTAAATATTTCAAGGAACAGTTCGGGTGTACCTTTCAGAAATATGTTGCTTCCAGAAGAATTGAGTGCGCAAGAAACTATCTTCTGAAAGGAAATATGAGCATGCAGGAAATTGCGCTCAAATGTGGCTTTACCAATGATGTCACATTCAGGCGCACTTTCAAGATGTATGTGGGGGTTACGCCGTCGCAGTTTGAGAAGGAGCACACGATGTAGACCGCACTGAGGCGGATGGCCGCTTTGTTATATTAACTTGTTGATCTCGCGGTCGTAGGTAAGAATCCCGTTGACCTCCTCTTCTACATCGGACAGCTGCGTATAGACACTTGCACATATTCCGGCGGGAATCTGCTCCCGCACTCTCTGCATCCGCTCCTGATATGCCTTTTTCAACCCGGCAGCATCTTTGAAGGTTCCGTATCCATACAACTTGTCGCAGGAGCTGTGCCCGGCGATGCGCAGCGAATATCCGCCAAATTCCGACAAAACGGTGGCGCGTCTTCTTTCAGGAGCAAATTTAAATTTGAAGAAATAGTGATGGATGCTCTGCAGGTCTCCGCCATTTTGATCAAACCAGCCGCTTGCCTGGTCGATGAGGCGGCTCGGATCACATTTTCTTGCGATCTGCGTGATGCGTCCGGCATGGAATTGACCCCAGCCTTCATTAAAAAGCACCCAGACGGCGATACTCGGATGTCCCTTCAGACGGCGGATCGTCTCTTTCATTTCCCGTACAAACTCGTGCCTGCCTGCTTTGTGTGTGCGGGACAGCAGAGGAAGACAGGTATCCGGTATAAACAGCCTTTTCCTGGAAAAAAGTGTTGCCGCATAGGTGACGAACCAGTGCTTATAGTAACTGCCGCCGTTTACCATATCCTGCCATACGACCATGCCAAGCCGGTCGCAGTGATAATACCATCGCTGCGGCTCAATTTTAATGTGTTTTCGCAGCATGGTAAATCCCATCTTTTTCATTTCCGTAATATCAAAGATACAGGCAGCATCGGCCGGAGCGGTATACAGCCCGTCTGGCCAGTAGCCCTGATCCAGGACCCCATTCTGGAACTGCTCCTGCCCATTTAAACAGATTCGTGGAATACCCTTTTGATCCGGTGTTAAGGTAAAATCACGCAGGGCGAAATAGCTCTCAACAGAATCGTCCCCCATTTTGACCGTAACATAATACAGATAGGGTTCATCGCAGGTCCATGGGCGGATGATTGGCAGGGAAAGACTTACTGCATGGTTGGCACAGCCTTCTGCCTCGGCAATCACTTCCTGGGCAGCCTTGCGTGCATTTACGTCGGCATCCGTTTCGTCCTGATAAAGAGCCGGTTTTCTGATCTGTACCGTAACCGGCAGTTCTGCCGAGGAATGGACAGTGATCTGTACGGTTCCACGCTTTAAATCCGGCGTGGTAAGGACTTCTTCCACATAATGCTCCGGCACATATTCCATCCAGACCGTCTGCCAGATGCCGCTCTGTGCCGTATAGAACATGCCTCCTCTGCGAAGCTTCTGCTTGCCCTTTGCATGATAGGAGGTGTCGCTGAGATCCCTTACGGCGAGAAGAAGTTCCGGATTTGACGCCGTATGCAGCGGTTTTTGACAGTATTCTGTGATATCCACGGAAAAAGGCAGATAACCGCCCGTGTGCCGAGTGACTTCCCGGCCATTGACATATACGCGACAGGCCTGATCTACAGCGCCAAAGTGCAGAAGCAGGCGAAATCCTGCCTCCAGCTTATCCGCTTGTAATGGCAGCATGGTTCTGTACCAGAGATACTCATCGGGCTGAAGCTGCCTGCCGACACCGGAGAGAACGCTTTCCGGTGAAAAGGGAACCAGGATCCTGCCGTCAAAGGATCCTGGCCTGTGGAGTGTATCGGTGACTGCATAGTCCCAATATCCGTTCAGATTTATATAGCTTTGCCGCTGCAAAAGGGGTCTTGGATATTCCGGCAGCACATGTTCCGGATCGAGACTGCGTCCCCAGCGCGTATATAATTGCTTCATATGTTTTCTCCTGTCAGGCTCCATCTAAACATCCATATCTTTCATCATTATACCACTTTATTCCCGCAAAGCAACGAGCCAGGCAGCCATGCCTGCATGGATATTTGGCTTGTGAAAGCGCAGCGGCTCAGGGTACAGTTTGCGGCTTATGCTACTATATTCTGCAGCCAGACGCCCTTTTTCACCAGTACGAAACCGATAATACATTTAATGATATCGCCAACCTGTACCAGGATGAGAACCGCCGTGACCGGCAGTGCGGTAAAACGGCTTAGTGTGAAAGCGATAGTCACGCTGACACACCAGATGAATACGCTGTCGAACAGGAAGGTGACGATGGTCTTGCCACCGGAGCGGAGGGTGAAGTAGGAGGCGTGCAGAAATGCGTTCTGCGGCATAAACACGGCAGTGATCATAATAAAGTATTTGGCCAGTTCCCGCACATCCGCCTCGGTATTGTACAGCAGCGGGAAGAGCGGTGCCAGAACCAGCATCACCAAAGCCACGCAGGTACAACAGAATACGGAAAAGGCGATCAGCTTGTTGTCCTGATCCCGGGCTTCTTCCATTCTGCCTGCCCCCAGCAGCTGTCCTACGATAATGGCTACGGAATCGCCGAGCGCGATAAATACAATATTGAATACATTGCTGATCGTGCTGGAAATATTTTGGGCGGCAATGACGTTCAAACCACGGACGGAGTAGCATTGCGACAGCATTGCCATACCCGCGGCCCATAATGTTTCATTTAAAAGAAGCGGCGTACCCTTGATCAGAATCTTCTGTGCGAGATGGCCGGGAACTTTCAAAGTAGAATACAGCCCTTCAACAAAAGGATTCTGCTCCCTGTGCTTATGCGTATGCACCAGGATGATGGCGGCCTCTACATAACGGGAAATAACCGTAGCGAGGGCGGCACCCTGTACACCTAATGCAGGAGCACCGAATTTACCATAGATCAGAATATAGTTCAGTACCAGATTGACACATACCGCCACTATGCCCGCTTTCATGGGCAGCAGGGTCTGTCCGCACTCGCGCAGTGTACTGGAATAGACCTGAATCATCATAAAGGGCAGCAGGCCGGTCAGCATGATCCAAAGGTACTGCTTTCCGTAATGTAAAGTGGCGGCAGCGCTTTCGGCGGTGCCTTCTCCCTGTAGATAGAATTGGATCAGGTTATCTCCGGCAAACAGAAAGAGTCCTGTGGTGAACAGAGTGACCACCACAACAATCCATATCTTAAAACGCACGGTCTGGCGAATACCCTCCTGGTTTTTCTGGCCAAAATACTGTGCCGTGAAAATACCGGCACCGGATACGCCGCCGAACAGGCACAGGTTGTATACGAAGATCAACTGGTTGACGATGGCAACGCCGGACATAGGTTCCGTACCGACACGGCCGATCATAATATTATCCAGCAGCCCCACGAAATTTGTTATGCCGTTCTGGACCATGATCGGTACGGCAATGGCCAACACCATTTTATAGAAGGCTTTATCACCGATAAATCTGCGCAAAAAACCGGATTGAGCCTGCGGTGTAGACATGGAATTTTTGTTTGTGTTTTTCATGTTACGATATATCCTTTCTATGTAGTGTGCAAAACTACAACAAATTGAAGCAAAGTGTCAATATAAACTACAATAGCGGTTAAAACCTTAAAACTCGTCAGATACCACATAAAATAAGAGCAGGCATTAAAGCATTTTACCCCATCTAAATCAGATATGCAACAGGGAAGATGTTTTTGCTGAAAATATGTCGAATCCTGTCAAAAAACTACACAAACAGTTTAATTTAATAGTACCATATCTAAAAAAATCGCTTGCTATTCTACGTATAATAAAATAGTATTGAAATAAGGTGAAACTTCAAATACTATGACTGCAATGCTAATTGTGGAGAATACAGGAGGCAGATATGACACTGGCGAGTCTAACGGATTGTGAACAGTTGGTAATGAAGACGGTATGGGATGCAGAGGATGAACTGAGCCTGATGGAGATCATGCAGCGGGTGAATGACAAGTACCACAAGGACTGGAAACCGCAGACGGTATCCACGTTCCTGGCCCGGCTGGTGCGGAAAGGATATCTGAGACATTACCGTCAGGGACGTGTATTTTTTTATCAGATCCTGATTCCTCTGGAAGAGTATAAGGGGCAGCTGACGAATGACTACGTGGACTTCTGGAACCATAACAATGCGGATGAGTTTTTATGTGCGTTGGCAAAGGGCAGGCCACTACGGCGGGACGAGATCGAAAGGATTCAAAAACTGATCGATGGATTGGATGAATAACCTGTTCGTAGTATTGACGTTGACGACGCTCACAGGGAGTGTATTCTATCTGACGGGACTTGCGTTCGGAAGGATATGGTCGGAAAATGATATCAAGGTGCTTCGGCAGCAGATGCGGATAACGCAGTGGGCCTTTTTACTGCCGTGCGTATATGGTGTATTGTACGTACGGGAGCGTATGAAGATGCCGACGGCAGGCGGAAATATCAATTTATTTTACAATACTCCGTCAATGAGGAAGGTATGTGCGGTACTGGGCTGTATATGGATACTCCTGTTTGTTGTATTGTTTGTATGGAAGATATACAGGCGAAGCCGTTGGATGAGAGTGTTTGACGGTAACATTCCGGAAGAGGATGCAGAGACACGGGCGATGTTCGAGGAGATCAGCAGCCGTCTCGGTATAGCGGGTAAAGTATCGCTGTATCGCAACGATTCGGTGAAGATGGCGTGTATGACTTACTGGCATGGGTATGCGGTAGTGCTGCCACTGGAACGGTATACGAGGGAGGAGACGGCAGTCATCCTCTATCATGAGTTGTGCCATTATCTGAACCGGGATCTCTATGTGGGAACAGTGAGCTGTATTGTATCCCTATTGCATGTGGTTAACCCGCTGGTGCCGGTGATGCTGAGGCAGTTGGATCTGGTGTGTGAGGAGTATTGCGACAGAAGGGCATGTCAGGAAGGCGCGGAGATATTCAGCGAGAAGGAGTATTTCCGGACAATATTAAAGGTACTGGTCGAGGAAGGAAAGAGAGAGCGGTACAACTTGTTCACGTTGGCAGATACAATAGGGGAATATGAAAGGAGAGTGCAGTGTATGAAGAGATATCATGAGCATGGAGGAATCAAGAAGGGGACAGCATTGGTGTTGTCGATATGCTTCCTGGTTGGCAGCAGTATAACGGCTTTGGCGGCTGGAGATGGCATGACGGAGGCTTATGCAAAAGCGGTTGAGGCGACGGATACCAGAGCAGAAGATAGTGAGGTGTCTACGGCTCTCGAGGGAGAGGCCGCTGAGATGAGTGATGAAGAAGTGATCGAAGAGTTTGCAAGAATGTATGACCTGGACCCGGACGATGTGATTATGATGGACGAAGAAGTTGAACCGATAGGTGACTTTATTGGCATAGACTGGTCGCTTAGCCCGGGCAAGACAGGGATGACTTCGGGATTTTCAGAAGAAGTTGGAAATACGGTTACAATTACAACAGTGGGAAGTCCAGATGATATAACCTATCAAATGGGAATTAAGGATCCGAATGAACTTATGAGGTACGCGGAAGGGACTGGATCCATTAAGCATGATTTCTCGATTAAGATTAAGGGTAGATATTATTTTTTTGTAACAAATCTTGACAGTTCCAGGGAACTGCAGGTTAAGGGTACTGTTATTAAGTAGGACAGTATGTATGTAAGTTGATAGGTGCATGAGGAATTGCATTTATTATAGGATAAATTAGTAAAGCAGGGAGTAGTCGAGAACGTAGGTGTCTGTGATACTCTCTGTTTTATAATGATGAATTTTAATGTTGGGTAATAATCAAATTCTATATAAGTATGTTTTTTGCTGGATAAAACAAATTAATGTTAAAACGAAACATGAACTCTAATTTGAGTTAAAATACTTATTGCCAATATTAACCTTTTAAAATGAATTATAGGTGTAAAATATTTTGCTTATATAAGTATTTTTACTGAAAATATGTCGAAACCTGTCGAGATAACTACACAAACAGTTTATTTTTACAGTCATTTTGCCTAAAAAAATACTTGCTATTCCATGAACAATAAAATAGTATATGAAGTATGATGAAATTTCAAATACTATAACTACAATGCTATTTGTGGAGAATACAGGAGGCAGATATGACACTGGCGAGTCTAACGGATTGTGAGCAGTTGGTAATGAAGACGGTATGGGATGCAGAGGATGAGCTGAGTCTGATGGAAATCATGCAGCGTGTGAACGATAAGTACCACAAAGATTGGAAGCCGCAGACGGTATCTACGTTTCTGGCCCGGCTGGTGCGGAAGGGGTATCTGAGGCATTACCGTCAGGGACGCGTGTTCTTTTATCAAATATTGATCCCTTTGGAAGAGTACAAGGGGCAGTTGACAAATGACTACGTGGATTTCTGGAATCACAGTAATGCAGATGAGTTTTTGTGTGCATTGGCACAAGGGAGGCCATTACGACAGGATGAGATCGAAAGGATTCACAGACTGATTGATGGATTGGATGAATAACCTGTTCGTATTACTGACACTTACGACAATTACAGGAAGCATATTTTATTTGACGGGCCTTGTGTTTGGGAGGATATGGGCGAGAAATGATATCAGGGTGCTGAGGTTGCAAATGCGGATAACACAGTGGGCCTTTCTGTTGCCATGTGTGTATACTGTATTGTATATACGAGAGCGCTTGAGAATGTCGACGGCAGGCGGAACTATTAATTTGTTTTATAATACTCCCACAATGCAGAAAGTGTTTGCAATATTGGGATTTGTATGGATATTTTCGTTCATGGTGCTTTTAGCGCGCAAGTTGTATATGCGCTGTCAGCGAATGAGAGTATTTAATGGTAACATTCCAGAAGAGGATATAGAGACACAAGAGATGTTTGAGAAAATTTGTGATCAGATGGGCATAGGAGGTAAGGTGTCTCTGTATCGAAACGATTTAATAAGGATGCCATATATGATTTATTGGCATGGTTACGCGGTGGTGATTCCGCTAGAACGATATACGAGAGAGGAGACAGCTGTCATTCTCTATCATGAGTTATGCCATTATCTGAATCGGGATCTCTATGTGGGAACAGTAAGTTGTATTGTATCACTGTTGCATTCGATTAATCCATTTGTGCCGATGATGTTGAGTCAGTTGAGTCTGGCGTGCGAGGAATATTGTGATAGACGGGCATGTCAAGAAGGTGTCGAGTCATTCAGTGAGAAAGAATATTTCCGGACGATATTAAAAGTGCTGGCTGAAGAACAGAAAAGGGAACGGTATGACCTGTTTACGTTGGCGGATTCGATAGGTGAGTACGAGAAGAGAGTGCGTTGTATGAGAAGGTACCATGAACATGGAGAAATTAAGAATAAGACAGCTCTGATGTTGTCATTATGTTTTCTGTTTGGGAGTAGCATAACATCTTTGGCAGCTGGAGATGGAATGACGAAGGTATATACGATTGCAGCCGAAGCAACAGATATTAGGGAGGAAGATAATGATAATGTTGAACATTTTATGCCGAGTGAAACTACGACGAGTGATAGTGAAGTAATTAAAGAGTTTACTAGGATATATGACTTGAATCCAGATGATGTGATTATAATGGGAGAAGAGGACGTTAAGCCGATAGGTGATTTTTCAGGTATTGATTGGTCGCTTAAGCCGGGGAAGACTGGGATAAGTTCAGGATTTTTGAGAGAAGTTGGAGATACGGTTACTATTACGATAGTGGGAAGACCAGACGATATAAGCTATCAAATGGGGATCAAAGATCCGAATGAACATATGAGATATGAAGAAGGAAAAGGATCCATGAAGCATGATTTCCCAATTATGATAAAAGGTAAATACTATTTCTTCGTAACAAATTTAGATAGCTCTAGGGAGCTTCAAATTAAAGGGACTGTTATTGAATAAAATATCTTCGCTCTATTTGAATTTAGTTATTAATTGAATTGATGCTATTAACAGCGGCGGATATTATCTGATTGTCTAAAGGGACGTTGGAAAACGCCGGCACTTAGCGAGGTTATGAGTTGCAGGGCAACTCACGAGCTTAGTACCGTTGCGTTTGGAACCGAGCGGAAGCGGGCCCTTACGACAATCTGATGATGTCCGTCGCGTCCGGTTTAACAGAACAAACAATAACATAATCAAACCATAATCAGGCTATAATGAAGCCTAATGCATCTGCCAACACTTCCCTGAAATTACATAGCTCTTCCCCAAAAATTTCCATCTAAAGCCCAATCCTACAGATCTTTGAATTATCCATTCCTCAGTCAGCTCTCATCCAGCTGTTGTTCTGATTTATTCAACCCGTCCAAAACCAGTATAACCCATGATAACATGATAAATCTCTGTGTCTTACACTCGTCTTAATTTCCATCTGCCGCGACCTCTTCCATCGATAATACTGCCGGCATCGCCGCATTTAGTCTTCTTGCACATGAAAATTTATCCTGCGTGTAAGGCAGCGGTAATTATCGTGGACTACAATAGTATGTATATTCGCAACAAATATTACATTCACCAAAAACAAACACCATGCTGTGCATGCTGAACAAAAACAGAACTCACATTAGTATAAAATATCTCACACCGCCAAAGTGTATTAGACGGCTACTGTAATTCGATGGGAAAAGGAAGAAGCTGTCTCTGAGTTTCAAGTTCCTGTAATAAATCCACAAGGGGCTCGTCACCCTTCCTTATACGCTGCATGGTATTGCGCAAAGTCAGAAGCTCATAATAATCCAACAGAGATTTCAGATTCTGCTGATCCAGCGTCATAACCGTATTAAGCAGGTCACTAACGGTAAAATCGCGTACAAGCGGTTTATTCAATAAAGTGATACTTGCTCTGTAATCTGTGCGTTGTAGCAGATAATCTGTGGATACGTCGAAGAAATCAGCCAGTTTGACAAGAGTCTCATAATCAGGCGAATGAACACCCTTCTCGTAGTTTGATATTGTTGCCACGGTCACGTTCAGGTAAGCTGCCACTTCTTTCTGAAGAATGTTCTTTTCTTTGCGCAGGCTTGCCAATAATTCTCCAAGTTTCATAAATCGTCTCCCGCACACAACGAGCATAAGTACATGGTGCTCAGATTGCACATGATAAGTACTTTATGCCCGTCTTTTGTAGTAAAATGTCATTTTATCTGATTTTAGGATAATTTCATTATAATGGGAACAAGATTAAACTATAAGAATAAAAAATGGAAAAAACTGGAAAATAATTAATGAACTGTTAAATTGAAAAAATCTTCAACATGATAATTTTACTAAAATAAAATGCACAACAATAAAGGAGTAGCTGAAATTTTGATGAATTCCAGTACTCCCAAACAAATACACTCTATATTACATGTTTCGAAGAATTACGCAACGACAACAATTCATAGTAATCAACCAACGATTCCATACTACGCGGATCCAATTTAATGATCGCATTCAAAAGATCGCTTACGGTATAGTTGACAAAAAGCTGTTCATTCAATGTGTTTATACCTGCCTTGTAGTCTGTTCTTTGCAACAGATAGTCAGTAGATACATCAAAGAAATCTGCCAGCTTGACAAGTGTTTCAAAGTCGGGTGTATGAACGCCGTTTTCATAGTTGGATATGGTAGCAACAGTTACATTCAAACAGGATGCCACTTCCTTTTGCAAAATACCCCGTTCTTTGCGTAGTTCTGCAAGTAATGACCCAAATCTCATATTTCTCTCCGGTACGCAGCACATTCACGTGAGTATTTGTGAATGGTAAAGGTAAAATGCTCACTGTGTACTGCTGCTTATCTTTTGTAGAAATAAATATGCCTTGATTTTATAGTAATTTTACAGCAAAAGAAATCTGAATAAACAATACGAATATAAAATGGTAAAATATGGATTGAGAATAAAGCAAGTGTTAATATTTATATGGGATACGTTAATTTGATCATTTTACGACAGAACTTGAAAATTAGTGCAGTAGGGAGTAGTATGTATTAGGGGAATGAGGCACTTAGCCTGCTCTGTCGAAAGGAAGAACGAAGATAATGAAAAAATTAGGAAGAAATGATCACTGCTGGTGCGGAAGTGGTAGAAAATATAAGACGTGTCACATGGCTTTTGATGAGAAGATTGAGCATTATGCATTGCAGAGGCATATTGTACCTGATCATGATATTATAAAATCTCCGGAACAGATAGAGGGGATCAGGCAGAGCAGCAAGTTAAATATTGCGATTCTGGATGAAATTGCAAAAAGAATTCATATCGGCATGAGTACGGAAGAAATCGACAGGATTGTGGTTGATATGACAAAGCAGATGGGGGGAATTTCGGCGACCCTTGGTTATGAAGGATTTCCCAGGAGCGTGTGTACTTCTATCAATGAGGTGGTCTGTCATGGAATTCCGGATTCCGAGAGAGTGCTGCAGGACGGTGATATCGTGAATGTGGACGTATCTACGATCTATAATGGATACTTTTCAGACTCTTCAAGGATGTTTATGCTGGGGAATGTGCCACAGGAGACTCGGAAGCTGGTGCAGGTGGCAAGAGAGTGCATCGATGTAGGATTGGAGCAGGTGAAACCCTGGAACTTTCTGGGAGATATGGCACAGGCGATCAATGATCATGCGCAGGCGAACGGCTATTCTATTGTCCGGGAGATCGGTGGGCACGGCGTCGGTCTGGAGTTTCATGAGGAGCCATTTGTCAGCTATGTGACCAGAAGAGGAACAGAGATGCTGATGGTTCCGGGTATGGTATTTACGATAGAACCGATGGTAAATATGGGAAAAGCCGACATCTATATTGATGATGAAGATGGCTGGACGGTATATACGGAGGATGGAAAGCCGTCTGCACAGTGGGAGGTGACTGTAGCAGTAACGGAAGAGGGATACGAGATATTGACTTATTAATCAAAAGTAAATATGCGCGGAATTTCGTTTGTATGGGTTAAAGTCAGGATACATCTGGGTTAAAGAGGTATTCTGACTTTTTTACAACAAAAAATTTGTGCATTATTCCGGTATTGTAAAACGGTGGGTCTTCTGTTATCGTATCTATACAATCTTTGGATTCATTTTAAAGTATACTTTATTCCGTGTATCGTACGGCGCGGGTCTAAGGCATATCGCCGCTGATTTCCAAATGTTGCATCTAATAAACCAATAATATAATGAGAGGAAAGGATGTTTTATGAAAGACTTTATGACGAAGATTTCCGACTATCTAAGCGAGAGGAGGAATGACCCTGAAAGACGTGAGAGCCAGCTGTCAGTAGTGATCATTGGGGCAGTGGCGGTAGTGATTATAGTTCTTTTGCTGTTACTGTTGTGGTCCTATACGGTTCGGGAGCGCAGGCAGAAGCAGGAGGAGGACGAGCTGGAAGCTGCTTTTGAAGAGGATGATACGCTTATAGTGGAAACCTTTGAAGAGAAGGCGGAAGAATATATGGCCCAAAATGATGGGCAGGAACTGCTCCGTCAGGAATATTTGGAGAATATTGATCATCTGAGCGAAAAGGTGGAAGAGCTTTTAAACTCCATGACACAGGTCGAGAAGAATCTGTCAGAAACGATTATACAGTATCAGGAAGGGGATCAATCGATTTTGAAACAGATAGAAAACCTTCATGCAGATATCACCTCTATTGTGCAGAATCTGAAGCTGACAGAGACGAAATTATATGACCTGATCGATATCGTTCAGGTCATGGATCAGAAAACAATTCCCATGATCCAGCAGCAGATCCTGGAGATCCGTCAGGATATGGAGAAAACGCAGACGGATATTTCGAATCTGTATGCAAAGATCGCGGCATTGCAGGAGGAGGACGTTAAGCTCTGGGCCGGCATAGAGGATGTGAAGAAGACGTTGAAGAATGCCATTGATAAGAATATGACTGCAGTCAATCGTCAATTGGATGTTCTGTTGAATCAGCTCACCTCGATAGAAAACCAGCTGGGAGCCGTGGAAAATCAATTAGGCACCGTGGAAAATCAGTTGGGTACGGTAGAAAACCAGTTAGGCACCGTGGAAAATCAGCTGGGTACGGTAGAAAATAAAGTAGGGTCCGTGGAAGACCGGTTGGGAATGATGGAGAATCGGCTGCAGGGCCTGACTTCAAACACCTTGAAATACCGCTATGACGCGGGGAGTAATACCCTTTATCTGGAACCATATACAGAGTAGGGAAGGAAAATTTAAGCGGAATGGAGGAAAGAATGATAATGAAGAGAAAAACAGCCGGCAGAAGAGGACTGCTGCGAGGGAGAAAGATTCGCAGAGACGTAATCAGGAAATCGGGAATAAACAGGTTAACGGGGAGCCGTACAAGAGTAAAATCTGTCAGATATGTGAGAAAGGTGATCATGCTGTGTGCCGGTGCGGTGGGCATATGTGTAATGCTTGTGGGAGGACAGGCGAAAGCTGCCGGAGAGGCCGGGCAGTTTCACAGCAAAGGCGTGATCCGCTATACGGATAGTACGGGGCAGGAAGTTATTCTGGATGCACAGGATCTGCAAGTGCTTTTTCAATATGCCGCTGAGGGCAAAGGGGGATTATCCCAGGCGCTTGGCGGCGTCGGAACCAAACTGACCGGAGAGAACCGGAATTATCAGTACACGAGAGAACCGGAGGCAACAGCCGTGGTCGGACGATTGGAGGCCGTGGAGGACTTGCAGGCAGTCAGTTTCGACATGCTTTTGCAGGCACTGTCAGAATCACAGAAGCTTCCGACAGGCTATGAGGAGAAGTGGACGCTGGCATGTTCGGATAATATGACACTGGGAAGGGCTGCTTTTGCGGATGGTACTCTGGCACGGGGGAACAACAGGGATCTGATAGAGCATTATGTCAGAGGCTGGCTGGAAGGCCGCGGATGTACGGATTATGAGGCGATATATGATGAGGAAGGCAGGTGGATCGGATATCGTGAGAAATAGACAGAAGATGATGAAAAGATGTGCCTTTGGAATTGCGGCAGCAGTGTCCGCAATTATGGCAGTGTCAGGGGCTTCGGAAGGTGAAACGGTTTTGGCGGCAGCCGATATGTCAGGCACATTTTCCAGCAGAGGAATCATCCGATATGAGCAGGCTGTTATTGATGCAGCAGATTTGCATAGCATTCATGCCGGCGTTACGGAGAAGAAAAATGCAGCTGTGGGAGTTTTGCAGCAACTTGGAACGAAATTCAGACGACAGGAAGGAGGGAGTGTTCCTGACAGAAACCCGGATGCTGTGCAGGGCGAGATGGATCTGTCGCAGCTTGGATGGGCGGAGATCACACAGGCTGTGGCAGAATCACAAAAGGTTCCAGAAGGATTGTCGGTTTTAAATCCTGAAGCTGCCATGCATATTGAAGGCGTGGAAGAATATACGGATTATTATGTGGCGGCTTCTGCGGATAACATTTCGCGTGGTAAGGCGGCATGGGCGGATGGCACGCTTCTGCTTGGCAACGGAGCTGATAATGACAAGGCTTATCAGGCGGGAAAGCGGGACGGCAGTGAGGGCCGTGTGCCGGAATTTCTCTATCCGTTGTTTGAAGTGCAGGAAGCAGCCGTGGAGATCGGACATGTGCATGTGGGCAAGAAGCAGGAGAAAGAAGGTGTTTCCGGATGTTATAAGAACTATAAGGAAGTTAAGACGGAGACTGAATATTGTAACAGTGGGCTGGTGAAGACAGAGTCTACCTGGTATCCGAATCCTGACGAACCGGGTGGTGGATCATGGCATGGCGGATACTATACATGCCAGTATCATGGAGGTACATACGAAGCACCCGGCACATGTACTTCTTCGACAGAGGTTTCGACAACTATTTGGCATCATGATCTGATATGTGGATTGAAGGATGCAGTATATGCCAGGCTGTCTGTACATGGGACGGATACGGATTACACAGACAAAGCGATTAAACTGGAAGCTGCATTGGAAGAAAGAGATGCATATGGGAATCTTGCATGGCAGAATGAAGACAGAATAATATGGACTGACGGAGACGGGAATGTTTTGAGTACGACGATGGATCTGACGGTGCAGGCTCCCGGCACTTATCGGTGCAGTATAAATGTGTCAAATGAGGACATAGATAACAGGGAAGTAAGTGCAGCGGTCAGAATTTCAGGCGTGGTGTTCAGGAATTGACAAGAGAATCCTTTTGTGATAATCTACCCTCATATAGGATCAGAGAAAGCGAAGACGAAGAGAGTAGATAGAGGAATCCTTTCCAGAGAACATTCCACAGGCTGAGAGGAATGAAGAGACGAATCTATTGAAGATGGCTTCCGAGCAGTGTACCTGAGCCGATGGTGGTTAAGGTGCAACAGGTTCCGCCTGTTACAGCGGCAGAGTATGTTAGTACTCGCAGAGGCCGGTTTTGCGAGAAACCGGTGAAGAGAAGTGGTAACACGGTATACATCCGTCTTCTTATTTTCATTATATCTGTGATATAGTGGATATGAGAAGACGGTTTTTGTATCATGGGACACCTGCCTGTGAAAGGCTGCCGGCTTTGCGGCATTTTTAAAAGATCAGTATTCAAAATAATATTTACAGAAAAGAGGGATATCATGAATAAGGGAAAGTATTATATCACAACGGCGATCGCTTATACTTCCGGCATACCGCATATCGGTAACAGTTATGAGATCGTACTGGCTGACAGTATCGCCCGTTTTAAAAGGAAAGACGGTTATGAAGTGTTCTTCCAGACAGGAACCGATGAGCATGGACAGAAGATTGAGCTTAAGGCACAGGAACAGGACGTGACGCCGAAACAATTCGTAGATCATGTGGCCGGAGAGATCCGCAGGATCTGCGATTCACTGAATACCTCCTACGATAAGTTCATTCGTACGACGGATGACTATCATGAGAAGCAGGTGCAGAAAATCTTCCGGAAATTATATGACCAGGGAGATATCTATAAAGGGTATTACGAGGGAATGTACTGCACTCCCTGTGAGTCTTTCTGGACGGAATCGCAGCTGGTGGACGGCAAATGTCCGGACTGCGGCGGAGAGGTGAAGCCCGCGAAGGAAGAGGCATATTTCTTTAAAATGAGTAAATATGCGGATAAGCTGATTGAACATATCAATACACATCCGGAATTTATTCAGCCGGTATCCCGTAAGAATGAGATGATGAATAATTTCCTTCTGCCGGGCCTGCAGGATTTGTGCGTATCCAGAACTTCCTACAAATGGGGAATACCGGTAGATTTTGATGACAGGCATGTGATCTATGTATGGATGGATGCGTTGTCAAACTATATCACGGGTATCGGTTTTGAGACAGACGGTGAAAGCACCGATCAATACAAGACATTATGGCCCGCGGATCTGCATCTGATCGGTAAGGATATTATTCGTTTCCATACAATCTACTGGCCGATCTTCCTGATGGCGTTGGGCGAGCCGCTGCCGAAACAGGTATTCGGACATCCCTGGCTGCTGCAGGGAGGCGGCAAGATGAGTAAATCCAAGGGAAATGTGATCTATGCGGATGATCTGATCGATTTCTTTGGTGTGGATGCAGTACGATATTTTGTTCTGCATGAGATGCCTTTTGAAAATGACGGTGTGATTACATGGGATCTGATGGTGGAGCGCATGAACTCAGATCTCGCCAATACGCTGGGGAATCTGGTGAACAGGACGATCTCCATGAGCAATAAGTATTTTGGCGGTCAGGTGGTTAATAGGAAAGTCGGTGTTGATGAAGGTGCGGAGGATGTGGATGCAGACTTGTTCCGTACGGCTGCAGACACCTATAACAGAGTGGTAAAGAAGATGGATGAACTGAGGGTGGCTGACGCCATTACGGAAATCTTCGTTCTGTTCAAACGCTGTAATAAATATATTGATGAGACAATGCCCTGGGTTCTGGCTAAAGATGAGGCGAAGAAGGACAGGCTGGCAACCGTACTTTATAATCTGTTGAATGGTATTCTGGTAGGAACTTCCCTTTTGGAACCCTATATGCCTGATACGGCGGCGAAGATCTCCGCACAGATCAAAACAGGGCTGGTTGACTTTGAAGTGCTGGAAGAGTGTGCAAAGAATCAGGATATCGATAAAGTGTCCACATTGTATCCTGCCGACAATCGTGTTACCGAGACACCGGAGATTCTTTTTGCCAGACAGGATCTGAAGGAAGTTCTCGAGAAGGCCGAGGCAATGTTTGCTGCGCGTAAGTCAGCTGTTACAGAGGAGGAAGAAGAGGAAAAAGCGCCCGAGGATGTAATCGATCTTGAAGCGAAGGCGACGATCTCCTATGATGTGTTTGATCAGTGTCAGTTCCAGGTGGGAGAGATCCTGGAATGCAGGGAGGTTCCCAAATCCAGGAAGCTGCTGTGCTCTAAGGTACGGGTGGGTTCCGAAGTAAAACAGATCCTGTCAGGCATCAAACAACATTACAGTGCAGACGAGATGGTGGGCAAGAAGGTTATGGTGCTGGTTAATTTACAGCCGAGAGAGATCGCGGGGATGATGTCCGAAGGTATGCTGCTGTGCGCGGAGGATGCAGACGGCAAGTTGTCTTTGATGACACCTGAGAGGCCTATGCCGGCCGGAGCCGAGATCTGTTAGAATGAGGAGGAAGCCTTTCTGTGGTGAAGAAGCAAGAATTTTATTTTGATTCCAGAGACCGGGATCATAAAATACATGCCATCAGGTGGATTCCGGAGACGGACCGGCCGGTCTGCATTGTGCAGATCGTACATGGTATGGCGGAATATATAGACAGATATGACGAGTTTGCCTCTTATCTGGCAGAAAGAGGAATTCTGGTCGTAGGCGATGATCATTTGGGGCACGGTAAATCTGTCAGACCGGGAGAACCATACGGTTATTTCTGTAAGGAGGATGCTGCTACGGTGCTTGTGCGGGATGAACACCGGCTTAAGAAGATGACACAGGAGCAGTATCCTGACATTCCTTATATTATATTGGGTCACAGTATGGGTTCTTTTATCACACGCAATTATCTGCTTCGTTATGGCAGCGGGATAGACGGCGCTGTTATCGTGGGTACGGGGATGCAGTCAAAGCCAACGTTGATAGCAGCCCGGATGCTGGCAGGATTCCAGAGAATATTCTGTGGATCAAAACATGCAAGTGAGCTTTTGAATGCGGCGGCTTTTGGTGCATATAATAAGAGAATCGATTCTCGCAGGACTCTTTTTGACTGGCTTTCCAGAAATGAAGAGAATGTACAAAGTTATATACAGGATCCTCTTTGTGGTTTTACCTTTACGATCAATGGATTTCAGACGTTGTTTCAGCTGATCTGGAATCTGCATGACGGGAAGCGTCTGCAGGAGATGCCAAAGCGTCTGCCGGTGCTGTTCCTGTCGGGGGAAGAGGATCCGGTGGGGAATTATGGGCGGAGCGTAAAGCAGGTATATGAGTCTTTCCTGCGGGTGGGCCTGGGAAATGTACAGATAAAGTTGTATCCCGGGGACAGGCATGAGATTTTGAACGAGGTGGACAGAGCGGATGTGTACGCGGATGTTTATCGATGGATTCTGCAGAGGATATAATGTATTGTTACCCTCAGTGAACAAAGGAATACACGCTCTGAACCATGATATTTGAGCGGTTTTTAGCGTTATCCTCAATCGATGTACGTCCGGTACGCCTCAATCATCCGCCCTGCAGATGAAAATGTATCCTGCGTGACACAGTAAGGGATTAAAGTGGATCATACGGGGATTGCTGTGGAGAACAGATATGTTTCACAGGCAACTCGAAGGAGCGTGGAATGGGAAGACATAAATGGCGGCGAAGATTGATTCTGCTGGTGATCCTGATCATAGTCGGGGTGGTCGTTCTGGATCCGTCCAGAAAGGCGGAAAATCATATAGCTGATGCAGCAGCCGGGCGGGCGGACGAAACGATTGTCGGTTGGATGGTTGAGAGAATAGCTGCCGGCGAGGTTGATCTGACGGACGATGGCAGTATAGAGCAGATGTTTGTGGAAGCTGAGAGGGAACTGGGGATCACACTGACGCAGGAGGATAAGAAGAACGTGACGGGCTTCCTGCAGACACTCGGTACGATCGAAGTTGAGACGGGAGATTTCATAGAGCAGGCGAAGGAGAAATACCAGAAATACAGTACAGGATTCGTTGAGGAAGCGAATGAAGCTATTAATGAAGCGGTGGAAAGCGCTGTGACGGATGCGGCCCATAATTTTTTTGACGGCATTCAAGATGCGGTAGAGGATTTCTTTAAAAATCTGCTGCCGAAGTAGAATTACGGTTATCAGTCCGGCAGCACAGGAATCCGTGCTGTGAGGATTTCGGCAGTTGTTGAAAGAAAACGCATGATTTCGCCTTCTTTGACCATACTATATAGAAATGGTCAGAGGAGGCGATTTTTATGAAAATAGCGTTTTTCAGTACGAAACCATATGATAAGATATGGTTTGAACCGATGGGAAAAGAATATGGATTTGAGATACATTTCTTTGAGATGTCATTTCAGGAGGAGACGATCTCACTTGCGCGGGGATTTGACGCAGTCTGTATTTTCGTTAATGATTATGTAAATGCCAGGATGATCGACCAGCTTTATGAGATGAAAGTCAAGGTTATCCTGCTGCGCAGCGCGGGCTTTAACCACGTGGATGTGCAGGCGGCTGAGGAAAAGATCTGTATACTGCGTGTACCCAGTTATTCTCCGGAAGCGGTAGCGGAATTTGCAATGGGTGTGATACTGACTGTGAATCGGTATACACACAAAGCATATAATAGAACAAGAGACTTTAATATGAGTCTGAATGGTCTGATGGGAGTGGATCTGTATCAAAAGACGGCAGGTATTATCGGTACGGGTAAGATCGGCCAGGCTATGATCCGGATCTGCAGAGGCTTCGGCATGCATGTACTGGCATACGATCCTTATCCGAATAAGGAGCTGGATGTGGAGTATGTGGGGCTGGAGGAGCTGATGGCAAAGGCGGATCTGATCTCGCTGCATTGTCCTTTGACTTCGGAAACGAAGCATATTGTCAACAGAGCTACAATAGACCATATGAAACAGGGAGTTTATCTGGTAAATACCTCCAGAGGAGCGTTGATTGACACGGACGCCCTGATTGACGGGCTTGTTGACGGGAAGTTTGGAGGTGTGGGACTGGATGTCTACGAAGAGGAAGAAGGAATCTTCTACGAGGACAAGTCGGGGGAGATCATGCGGGATGAGAATCTGGCGCGGTTGATGACTTTTCCGAATGTGCTGATCACGTCTCACATGGGCTTTTTTACAAAGGAGGCCATGCAGGCAATTGCGAAAGTAACGCTGGAGAATGCCTATGCTTTTGAGAACGGTCTGCCGCTTGTGAACAAAGTGACAGCGTAACAGTTTACATGCTTTCATTTTAAGAGGTTGTATGTTTACTTTAAATACGCTAGAATATAGATAACATGTTAAAGGAGCTGCGGGAAAGGGTGGAAACGTTTTATCAGATCAGAAGCGCATACCGTGAAGAATGGGAAGAGGCCATGGCGTTGGCGTGGAAGACTTTCCTGCAGTTTGAGGCAGATGTTTATTCTACGGAAGGCGTGCAGAATTTTGAGAATTTTATTACGGATACCACGCTGCACAGGATGTTTGTCATGGGGGCCTATCAGATGTTTGTGGCACTTGACCAGGACAGGATCGTTGGAATGATCACGCTGCGTGACTCGAAGCATATCTCTTTGCTCTTTGTGGATGAGAAATATCACAGGCGGGGGATCGGGCGCGCGTTGATGAAATATCTGACAGAATACATGGTGAAGGAAATGGGCATTCGTCAGGTGACAGTCAATGCGTCTCCCTATGGGGTGGAGTTCTATCATAAGCTGGGGTTTCGAGATCTGCGGCCTGAGGAACGGAAGGATGGCATCATCTATACCCCCATGGAACTTAAATTTTAAGATGCGAGGATACATATATGGAGTATATCAAAAGTAAGGACATTTTTTTGCTGGTGCGGGATACATTGAAAATAGTCTATCCCAGATTGATGAAACATGGCTCGAGAGTAGCGTACATGGTTTATACGATGCTCCGGGAAGAAGGAAAGTATGAAGAGTTTGAGCTGGCTGATATGGTAATGGTGGCGACACTTCATGATATCGGCGCCTATAAGACAGAGCGGGAGAGACTGGGGGATATTCTGCGGTATGAATCCAAGGAATGCATGGCACATTCCATTTATGGGTATCTGTTTTTCAAGTACCTGTCTCCGCTGCCTGAACTGGCTAAGGTGATCATGTATCATCATATGGATTATGAGCAGCTTCAGAAAGTTAATTATGCATATAAGGATCTGGCTGCCTACATCAATATTGCCGAGAAAATGGATCACTATTCTACCGCACTGGGCGATAAGTTTGAAATGGGCATGTTCCAGAAGTATGCCGGCACGAAACTGTCGGATGACGGTCTCTTTCTCTTCTATAAATGTGAAGACAGGTACGGCATGTTTGAGAAGATCCGAAGCGGAGAATATCTTAAGGAACTGGATGACATTATCGAATACATGATTTTCAATAATGAAGATAAGAAGAAATTTCTGGAGATGCTGATGTACTGTCAGGGATTCTTCCGCAGTCAGATGGTGATGGAGACCGCTATGGCAGTCTGCATCAGCGAGGAGATTGCCAAGGAGATGATGCTGCCGCCGCAGAAGCGGGAGATTCTTTATTATGGAACATTGATCCATGATATCGGCATGCTGGCGATTCCACGGGAAGTGATCGAGAAACCGCGCAAATTAGAGCCGCGGGAAGTCAAACTCTTGAAAACGCATGTGGAAATTGCAGGCAAGATATTGAGTAGCCGGATGAAAAAGGAAGTGGTTGATATCGTGATGGCGCATCATGAACGATGTGACGGAAGCGGTTATCCGAAACAGCTGACCGACAGCCAGATGAATACCGAGCAGAAGATCCTGCAGGTTGCGGATGTGGTGGTTGCGCTGCTCAATCAGCGTAGTTATCGGAAATCACAGCCGAAGGAGAAGATCCTTGCCATTCTGGATGACAAAACGGACAGGAGCAGGCTGAAACGTCAGGTGGTTGCTGTCGTCGTGCAGTCCTATGATAAGATCATAAGCCGTATACGGGAAGAATCAACACAGATTCTGAAAATGTATGAGACGCTTAACATGCAGTATGAATTGATCAGCAAGAAATACAATATATAGGTCATGCTGATTAATTTGTATTTGATATAGCTTTTTAGAGTTCTTTTGTACTATAATAGAGAAATAAATCAGCTGGGTTGCGGTTCTGATTATCGGGCGCTTCTGCAGTAAACTTAAATCATGCTCAGCCTGCCGTCGGGCGGGCCGCATGGCCATCCATGCTGTGAAAGTCGAAGACTTTCATAGTAAACTTACATCATGCTCAGCCTGCCGCCTGGCGGGCCGCATGGCCATCCATGCTGTGAAAGTCGAAGACTTTCATAGTAAAGATTATAGGAGTGAGACAGTTATGGGAAGATTTTTTGATTTGGAAAGTCCGATCATGCGGACCTTAAACCGTGTGGCGGATCTGATGATATTGAACCTGCTGATGATCGTATGCTGTATACCGGTCATTACTGTGGGAGCCTCAGTCACGGCTATGCATTATGTTATCTTAAAGATGGTGAGAGGAGAAGAAGGGTATCTGGTCAAAGGTTTTTTCAAGTCTTTTGCTGCAAACTTTAAGCAGGCCACATTGATCTGGCTGCTGATGATGGTGGTGATCGCAGTTTATGTCGGGGATGCGCTGATCTTCTCCTTTTCCGGAATGGTATTTCCGAAGCCGCTGGTGATTGCAGTGGTGGCTGTCGGCGTCGTTCTTTATCTGATTTCGATGTATGTGTTTCCGCTGCTTGCCAGATTTGAGAATTCGATCAGGAATACGCTTAAGAATGCCGCGCTCATGGCAGTGGGGAATTTGCCCAAGACCATTCTGATGGCCGTTTTCTATGCAATGCCGCTTGTGATCAGCTATTTTTCAACATATGCGCTTCTGTTTATTTTTCTGTTCGGTATTTCGGCTCCGGCGTATGGGGCGGCCTGGCTGTACAGCGGTATATTTAAGAAATTTGAACCGGAAGTGGAAGTAGTCTCGGATATGGATTTTTCGGTTGATGTAGGTGAGAGAAGTGAGGAAATCAATGGAGAAGAAGAATAAGTCTTCAGTATTACAGTGGATTGTTCTGTTTGCTGTTCCGATGATCGTAGTATTGATTATATTGTTTAATTTCTCGGTTAGAACTAATGAGGATGCGAAAGAAGCGGTCTCTGAGGATATGCTTCACTCAGCTGGAAGATATGCGAAGGAACTGGCCAATGAACTGGAAACTGTCAGCAGGGCAGTGGGTTCCGTATGTGCTGTGCTGGAACAGGATCAGACTTTTGACGATAAGCAGGTTGTTGAACTGATCAGGATCGTTGCTGACTGTGCAGAGGCTTCCGGAGTGGTGTTTTGTGACAGTGAGGGGAATGGTATCGATGAGGCGGGCAACAAGGTTTCCATCGGGACTGAACCATATTTTGAAGAACTCCGTTTCTCTGAAAGTTCTTTTCTGTACATAAAGCGTGACGATGATGAGGCGCAGAGATCAATCCTGGTGGCGGAGCGTGTTGACAGGGGGGCGGGAAGTTTTATGGTGCTCTATTACCCTGTTGAGAAGTTCGACAGTCTGCTTTCTGAGGCGGATCTGGCGGCGGGCGCTTTTCTGGCATTGGTAGATTCTGAGGGCAGGGTCTTATCGTCTTCCGGCAGCGAAAGCAGATTGCTGAGCGGCGGGAATCTGCTGGAGGCTGTTCAGAGTGCAGATTCGGAAGAAGCCGGGGGCATCCGTGGTGCTGTAACCGGAGGCAGACAGGGAACAGGCAGTGTGAGGATGGACGGGGAGAGCCGTATCTTGTATTATGCTCCGCTTGATAAGAATCAGTGGGGGATCATACTGGGGATTCCGCAGAGCCATGTGGAGAAACTGATAGGAGCACAGTGGAAGAATACGAAAGGGATGCTTATTTCTCTAATCGTGGTATTCCTTGTTTTCAGCTGTTTTACTATGGTAATAGATATCATCGGCAGGATACGTGACAACCAGCAGAAGAAGGAACTGGAGAATAAAGCCGATACGGACCTGCTGACAGGATTGAATAATAAACTGGCAACAGAGCGTAAGATTAAGAATTATATGGCACAGAATCCGAAGACGCAATGTATGATGTTTCTTCTGGATGTGGATAATTTCAAGACAGTCAATGACACGTTGGGGCATGCCTTCGGTGATGAAGTGCTCAGTACGCTGGGAGAGGAGATCAGCTCGATTTTCCGTGCGTCGGATATTATTGGACGTGTAGGAGGAGATGAATTTATGATTTTCTTAAAGGCTGTTTCTACTCCTGAGGTTATTCGCAAAGAGGCCGGCAAGGTGGAAGATTTCTTCCGCAGTTTCCATGTGGGCGAAGAAGTAAAGTATGCGGTTCATGCCAGTATTGGTGTGGCAGTTTTTCCGCATGAGGGTGTTGACTTTGAGACGTTGTATAAGGCAGCTGATCAGGGATTGTATAAGGCAAAAAGGCGGGGCAAGAATCAGTTGGCATTTTATGACGATAAGTGGGGAGCGACAGAGGAAGAAGAAACTGTAGATTAAGAACGTTATATTGGATGTGAATTGAGACGGCGGATATTTGGCCGTCTTATTTCATGTAATAAATTTTCATTGACATATACCCTATAGGGGTATAATATATAATAAAAAGTACAAAATATAATTATTAGAATGTTTTTTGCAGGCAGTTAACAGGAGATGGAGGAGGATGCGCAGATGGCAGAGAATACGAAACCTACAGAGATGATAGAGAATACGGAGGATGCACAGGAGGTATGTTGTGATGAACACGCGCAGAATCCGGATACATGCGGTCATTATAAGCTTGTTCCCCGCGACGCATTGGCGCAGAAGCAGCTGCAGAATCGGATCAACCGTATTATCGGACAGCTTAACGGCATCAGAAACATGATCGGTGAGAACAGATACTGTGGAGATATTCTGATTCAGATCGGAGCGGTGGAGAGTGCCCTGCAGAGTCTTGGATATATTATTCTGCAGGAACACATGCAGACCTGCGTCGTGGAAGAAGTGAAGAAGGGGAATGAGGCGATCATGGAGGAAGCGATAGATTTGATCAAGAAGTTAAAATAGAGCAGAAAGGAATGGAGCAGAATGAAAAACGAGAAATTTCAGATAACAGGCATGACCTGTGCTGCCTGCAGCGCGCATGTGGAGAAAGCGGCGGCCGGTGTGGACGGAGTAAGCAGCGTCAGTGTGAGTCTTTTGATGAATAATATGACTGTGTCATATGAAGCGCCCGCCACGCCGCAGGCAATCTGCGCGGCAGTGGAATCGGCGGGATATGGTGCAAGCGTGCCCGGAAATATGGAGAGATCCGGAACAGAAGGGAGGGAGAGCGTTTTAGAGGACAGAGAAACGCCGAAGATACGGCGCAGACTGATCGCGTCAGTATGTCTTCTCATACCGCTTATGTATGTATCCATGGGTGCTCTTATGTGGGGCTGGTATCTGCCGGAGGCATTTGCCTCGGATCCGTGGGCGATCGCATTATATCAGCTGTTATTGACCGGGCTTGTGATGGTGATCAATCAGCGCTTCTTTATCAGCGGGGTGCAGAGTCTTTTGCATCGGGCTCCCAATATGGATACGCTTGTGGCATTGGGAAGCGGTGCGGCCTTTGTATACAGTACAGCTGTTATGTTTCGAATGGGTGCGGCCATTGGAGCAGGTAACGTGGAGCAGGCAGAACATTGTCTGCACGATATGTATTTCGAGTCTGCGGCCATGATCCTTACACTGATCACAGTCGGTAAGATGTTGGAGGCGTACAGCAAGGGAAAGACGACCAACGCGATCAGGAGCCTGATGGATCTGGCTCCCAAGACGGCGCGCGTGATCCGGAATGGAGAGGAGATAACGGTGCCTGCGCAGGAGGTTCTGGCAGGAGAGCTTTTCCTGGTGAAACCGGGCGAGAGTATTCCGGTGGACGGCGAAGTGCTGGAGGGTGAGAGTGCGGTAGATGAATCGGCCCTGACCGGCGAGAGCATTCCGGTGGATAAACAGCCGGGAGATCGTGTCAGTGCGGCCACCATCAATCAGAACGGTGCGCTGACCTGCCGGGCGACGCGTGTGGGCGGAGATACCACGCTGCAGCAGATTATTGATATGGTGGAGAATGCGGTGGCGACCAAGGCGCCGATCGCACAGATTGCGGATAAAGTATCGGGCGTTTTTGTTCCGGTAGTCATTGTATTGGCACTGATAACGGGCGCTATATGGCTGCTGATGGGAGCTGAGGCCGGCAAAGCGTTGTCGTATGCGATCAGTGTGCTGGTGATCAGCTGTCCCTGCTCTTTAGGGCTTGCCACGCCGGTGGCGATCATGGTAGGTAACGGCATGGGGGCGAGGAAGGGAATCCTGTTTAAGAATGCGGAGGCGTTGGAACAGGCGGGCAGGACGGATTTCGTGGTGCTGGATAAGACCGGAACGGTAACGGAGGGGAAGCCGAAGGTTACGGGACTGTATCCTGCCGAAGGGATATCGGAAGAGGAGCTTTTGAGTATTGCGGCAGCTTTGGAGAGTATGAGTGAGCATCCATTGGCGAAAGCGGTCTGTGAGTATTCTGCGGAAAGGGGATTGTCGGTGCAGCCGGCAGGAAATTTCCGTGCGCTGCCAGGCTGGGGCGTGGAAGGCATGGTGGCAGGGGAGCTGGCGGCCGGCGGCAGCGGGGCAATGTTTGAGGAACGTAAAATGCTGACCGCCTCGATGCGTGAAACGGGAGAAAGAATGGCGGAGGAAGGCAGGACACCGCTTTATTTCTCGGCCGGAGACAGGATGCTGGGGATGATCGCAGTAGCCGATGTGGTAAAGCAGGACAGCGCACAGGCTGTCAGAGAGCTTCGGCATATGGGGATACAGGTAGTTATGCTGACCGGTGATAACAGGAGAACTGCACGCGCCATCGGAAGACAGGTTGGACTGGACGCAGTGGTGTCGGATGTGCTTCCCGGAGATAAGGAGGCGGTGATCAGGAACCTGTCAAAGTATGGCAGGACAGCCATGGTGGGAGACGGCATTAATGATGCGCTGGCGCTTACAAGAGCCGATGTCGGAATTGCGATCGGTGCAGGAGCTGATGTTGCGTTGGAGGCGGCTGATGTGGTACTGATGAAATCGAATCCTACAGACGTGGCCGCGGCGATTCGGCTCTCCAGACAGGTACTTAAGAATATTCATGAGAATCTGTTCTGGGCCTTTTTCTATAATTGTATCGGTATTCCGCTGGCGGCCGGAATCCTGGTGCCGATCTTTGGACTGAGCCTGAATCCAATGTTTGCAGCGGCGGCAATGAGTCTTTCCAGTTTCTGCGTGGTAACGAATGCCCTGCGGCTGAATCTTTTTAATATGGGAACGGACAGACGTGACAGAGGGAAGAAAGAGATTCCGATGCCGGAATTTATCGCCGGCTTTACGGAGATAGAAGAGTATAAGGAGGAAGAGAAAATGGCAGAAAAAATTGTAAAAACACTCAATATTGAGGGGATGATGTGCGCACATTGTCAGGCGCATGTGCACAAAGCGCTGGAGGAAGTTGCCGGTGTAATGCAGGTGGAGGTCAGCCTTGAGGAGAACAAGGCCACGGTAACCGTGGAGTCAGGCACGGAAGATAAGGCGTTGATCGACGCAGTAACGGCGGCCGGCTACAAAGTAGTTTAGAAAACCAGATCTTGGAGTTCTTTCCCGCACATGTCAATACGTAAATTTATTTTTGTAAAATTTGTATAAGAAAGATGACCGTTCTTGGGCAAGTTGTCTGGTAGTATGGAATGGCCTGCATAAAGTAAGCAAATTCTACAATGTAAAATAAAATCTTTGTGAAATAGTGGCATAGCAAAGTTAAATAAAGTCAGCTATACTATTTTCAGAGTCAACCGAGGTTGACAGGTAGTGCGATACTAAAAACATTTATAAAACAGGAGGCAATCATGGCAAGTTTATCTTTAAAGAATGTCTGCAAAGTATATCCGAACGGCTTTGAGGCAGTAAAAGATTTCAATCTTGAAATCGCAGATCAGGAATTTATCATTTTCGTAGGACCTTCAGGTTGTGGTAAATCTACAACACTTCGTATGATCGCAGGTCTGGAAGATATCTCTTCCGGTGAGCTGAAGATCGGTGACAGAGTTGTTAATGACGTAGAGCCTAAGGACAGAGATATCGCGATGGTATTCCAGAACTATGCTCTGTATCCTCATATGTCAGTATATGATAACATGGCATTCGGACTTAAGTTAAGAAAAGTTCCGAAGGATGAAATCGATAAGATGGTTAAAGAAGCAGCTAAGATTCTTGACCTGACAGCTCTGTTGGATCGTAAACCGAAGGCTTTGTCCGGTGGTCAGAGACAGCGTGTTGCTATGGGTCGTGCTATTGTTCGTAATCCTAAGGTATTCCTTATGGATGAGCCGCTTTCCAACCTGGATGCTAAGCTGCGTGTACAGATGCGTGTTGAGATCTCCAAACTGCACCAGAGACTGGGCACAACGATCATCTACGTAACACATGACCAGACAGAGGCTATGACGCTTGGTACAAGAATCGTAGTTATGAAGGATGGTGTTGTTCAGCAGGTAGATACACCTCAGAATCTGTATCAGAAGCCTCAGAACCTGTTCGTAGCAGGATTCATGGGATCACCTCAGATGAATTTCATGGATGCAGTTGTTGAAGTTAAGGGTGATGTTGCAAGCCTTAAGATCGCTGGCAAGAGCATTCCGTTACCGGCTGCTAAGTCCAAGAAGCTGATCGCTGGCAATTACAATGGCAAGACTGTTACATTCGGTATCCGTCCTGAGGATGTATATGATTCCGAGGCATTTGTTTCATCCGCTCCTTGTGTATTCGAGTCTACCATTAAGGTATACGAGCTGCTTGGTGCAGAAGTTTACTTGTATTTTGATCTGGCTGAGTTCCCGATCACAGCAAGAGTAGATTCCCGTACAACGGCAAGACCTGGTGATACTGTTAAATTTGCTTTCGACGTTGAGAAGATTCACGTATTTGACAAAGAGACAGAGCAGACAATCACGAACTAATAGAATGAACATGAGGGGGATGCGCAGGCATCTCCCTTATTTGTTTCGCGGGAAATCGTTTTGCTTATTCGAGTTTGCGAAGCGAGTCATACAAACGAGTATTGCCTGTTTTGCTCTATGGTCAATTATGTGGCGGATGTGTTATAATGAATATGGGTATCAAAAATAGATAGGAAGAGAGGTTGCGGAATGATTTCCAGTCAGGTGATTAGGAGTAGTATTGAAGAACTTAGGGCGATATCCAAGGTTGATTTGTGCGTATGGGATTTGGAAGGTAAAGTGGTCGCATCCACCTTTGATGCCGAAGAAATAACGTCAGCGCTGATTGAAGGGTTTGTGCAGTCGCCGGCGGACAGCCAGGTGATCGGTATGCATCATTTGCTGAAAGTATTGGACGAGGATGAGGTGCTTTTCATTTTGGATGCCAGAGGGACCAGTGAAGAAGCCTATATGCTGGGGAGAATCGCGGTCAGTCAGCTTCAGCATCTGATTATTGCCTATAAGGAGAGATATGACCGTAATAATTTCTTCCAGAATTTGTTGTTGGACAATATGCTTCTGGTAGACATTTATAACAGAGCAAAGAAGCTGCACATAGAAGCAGCCGTGCCGAGAGCCGTATTCCTGGTTGAAACGGATAAAGAGAAAGAGAAGGAAAAGGATTTTACAGCAACGGAATTGCTGAACGGTATGTTTTCGACACAGGTTGGAGATTATATTACAGCCGTGGATGAAAGCAATGTTATTCTGATCAAGGAACTGCTGCCGGAAGATGATTATACGAGACTGGAGCAGGTGGCAAGTACCATCGTGGATATGATGAACATGGAAGCGATGATGAACGTACGTGTAGCTTATGGTACGATTGTAGGAGAATTGAAGGAAGTCTCCAAGTCATATAAGGAAGCGAAGATGGCGCTGGATGTCGGAAAGATCTTCTATGCGGAGAAGAAAGTGAGCGCTTACAATACGCTGGGAATCGGTCGTCTTATCTATCAGCTGCCGATCAATCTGTGCCGTATCTTTATCGATGAGATTTTTGGTTCCAATGTACCCAGTGAGCTGGATGATGAGACCCTGACAACGATTAATAAGTTTTTTGAGAATAATCTGAATGTATCCGAGACTTCCAGACAGCTTTTCGTACATCGGAACACGCTTGTGTACAGGATTGAAAAGCTGGAAATGAGTACAGGCCTGGATATTCGTACCTTCGAAGACGCATTGACCTTCAAGATCGCCCTGATGGTTGTAAGTTATATGAAGTATCTGGATTCGTTGGATTATTGATCTTAATATATTTGTGCCGGATAGAATATCTATCCGGCATTTTTTTTGTTTGAGGAGCATATATAGGTAACAGGATGAACCTTTGAGAAATTATAAATAAAATCTGACATGGGAGTGAGAGGGAGGATATGTATCGGAAGGAAATCATATATTTAGGATTGTACAAAGATGGCAGCAGGATTGGCAATGCAGGATTTATGAAGGTGGAGAACAGGGAGACGGAAAGTCGGCTGGATTTAAAACTGAGGAATATTCCTTTTAGTATCAATGGGAGATTTCCTGTCCGCATTTATAACGGCGTAGAGTGGAAGGAGGTTAACGGCGTTTCGGTACAGGAGGGAGAAGGAAGCTGGGCGGACAAAATAATGGATCCGGCACAGCGACTGCAGGTTCAGATCATGCTTCCGGGAGGATATTTCCTGGAAGGAAAAAGCAAAAATGCAATAGAAGACGCCTCCAAGGTAAGCACGGGAGGCAGCAGAAATTTGACTGTGGAAGAAGAACGGCAGGAGTTTCCCCGCGTGCAGCAACCTATACAAGAAAGCCTGCAGGAATCCGTGCAGCAGAATCAGCCACAGAATGCACAGAGTAGCGCACAGGGAATCCAGCAGTATAATCAGCAGCAGAATGCACAGAAGAGCGCACAGGGAATCCAGCAGTATAATCAGCCACAGAATGCACAGAGGAGTGCACAGGGAATCCAGCAGCAGAATCAGCCACAGAATGCACAGAGGAGCGCACAGGAACCCATGCAGTATAATCAGCAGCAGAATGCACAGAGCAGCGCACAGGAACCCATGCAGTATAATCGGCAGCAGAATACACAGAGGAGTGCGCAGGAATCCGTGCAGCAGAATATGCAGCAGGGTAAGCCGCATAATACGGTGCAGTTCATACCGGTAATGCAGAATAAAAGCAGGGAACAGGCTTTAGAGGATTCAGGAAGTACATACACAGACTGGCCGGATCATGATGATGGCAGTCAGAGCATACAGAGTTTTTCGGAAAACAGATTCCGTAGAGAAAGTGTGGATAAACAGGGAGGTGAAGTTGAAAGCAGCAGAGCAGAAAGTGTATATACAGGGAATCCAAATGGTGTGCAGGATATGGACAAAGCAGACCGTATGGTGCGTAATAAGCAAAAGACGATCGTCATAACCGAAGAACTGCAGCGTTCAAACGTCACGGGGAATGTTGTCGATCAAAGATTATTGCAGGAGAGTACAACGGCTTACAGTTTGAAAGAGGACAAGTGGGAACAGATTCTGGACAGTTATGAGAAGATTCACCCTTACGGTGACGAACGGGTTTATGTGAAGCTGGAGCCGAAAGACTTTATTATTCTGCAGTCAAAATACCAACACCTGGTGAATAACAGTTTTCTGCTGCATGGATTTTATAATTACCGCTATGTGATTCTGGGTAAGGAACAGGACTATTATCTTGGTGTACCAGGCGTCTTTTATGAGCGGGAGAAAATGGTTGCCCTGATGTTTGGTTTTGAAGCTTTTGAGTGTCCGGGAGGAACTGCCAGAGCGGGTGAGTTTGGTTATTATCTCAGAAAAGTAGAATTATAGTAACCCCCATCATGCTCAGCCTGCCGTCGGGCGGGCCGCATGGCCATCCATACTGTGAAAGTCGAAGACTTTCA
>OFGP01000239.1_pt1 | contig 61387 bp, 50 predicted proteins | sample 1521781 | NCBI WGS metagenome assembly OFGP01 (sample SAMEA3504113, study PRJEB24116) | mouse gut metagenome | biome: mouse gut; feature: mouse-associated habitat; material: faeces | place: Denmark | collected 2011
TACAGTCAATCAAGATATAATCGTAACTTTCCCTGACAATCTCTATGTACGACCGCAGCACCGTTTCCCGGCTCATCACATTCACAAGGGAAACCTCCAGACCGGAAAGCTCAATGTTCCCCGGCATTAAGTCTATCCCTTCCTCATGGTGGAGGATACCCTCTCCCGGCTCTACTTCCTCGTCATTGATTAAATCTCCCATAATGGTTGCGAGCGTGACTTCCAGACTGTCCGGCTCTGTAAATCCTAAACTTGCTGTCAGACTGCCCTGTGCATCCGCATCAATCAGAAGCACTTTCTTTCCCTGTTTTGCCAATCCAATTCCTAAGTTGCTTGTGGTGGTGGTCTTGCCGACTCCGCCTTTCTGGTTTGCGATTGCGATTATTTTACACATGATGATTCTCCTTTTCTTCTACTGGTTTTCTTTTACGTTGCTTTTCCTGACTTCCACATAAGTCCGGTAATATTTCTTTGTCCCTTTGTTTGGGAACATATCGGAAAACTCCGTCACTTCGATTTTCGGGTTCCTCTGTAAAATCTTCCCAAACCACTTAATATCGTTCTTCGTCCCCATAAGCCTAACCTTTAACATCAGTCCTGTCCTCCGAACATGGCATACAGATCGTGGTTATACGTTGCGTATTCCGGATACCGAATCTGTATTGCCTGCCAAAAATAGGGCGCATAGGCACAGCAGAACAGTTCTTCCACTGTGTACCGTCTGCACTCGTCCACCTGTTCCTCCGCATCGTCATAGTCAAGGACGCTTGGCGTACCGTTGCAGTAAAGGTTAAACGCCATCCTGACCACTCTTACGCTCCCGCTGGTCTGCCAGCCTTCATGCAGGCACTCCGTTTTCACGCAGCCTGTCTTAAAATCATAAATACTTTTGATATTTCTTCTTGTGTCATCGCTGATACCAAGACAATATACAAGTGCCTTATGGTACACGTCCTGATACCTGACCTCTTTCAATTTCTCGTAGTAGAATTTTTCATGTGCATCGCTGATAAAAATAATCGCTTTCTCTGCTCCTAACGCTGTACTACTCATACATTTTTCCTCCATTTCTTATTTTGTTTTGACCATAACAAAAGGACACTTCCCTAAAATTTTCTTTTAGAAAAATGTCCTTATCGTACAAAATATTGAATTGGATTTATGAGTACAACTATTCATTAACGCTCATCATTCTTTGTTATGCGTTGTAAAATTGTTGTAAATTTGTTGTAGTTTACAAGTCCAAGTACCGCAAACCCTTGATTTTACTGGTTTTCTTTGCCAAGCGTTTTCATCGTCGGGAACAGCAGCACGTCCCTTATCGCAGGCGAATTTGTGAGCAGCATCACCAGTCTGTCAATTCCATACCCAATCCCGCCGGTGGGGGGCATACCAATCTCCAGCGCATTCAGGAAATCCTCGTCCGTGTGATTTGCCTCCTCGTCGCCCTGGGCAATCAGCGCTTCCTGCGCCTTGAAACGTTCCCGCTGGTCGATGGGGTCGTTCAGCTCGGAATAGGCGTTGCACATTTCGCGCCCTGTAATAAACAACTCGAAACGCTCCACATAATCCGGCTTGTCCGGCTTTCTCTTGGTGAGCGGTGAAATTTCAACCGGATGGTCCATGATAAAGGTGGGCTGCACCAGATGCTCCTCCACGAATTCCTCAAAGAATAAATTGAGGATATCGCCTTTGGTATGGCGCGCCTCGTAGTGGACTTCCTTTTCGTCCGCAATTTTTTTCGCCTCTGCGGTGTCCTTTATCTCGTCAAAATCAACGCCCGCATATTTCTTTACCGCGTCAATCATGGTCATTCTTTCAAAGGGCTTTCCCAAATCAATCATATGCTCGCCGTAGGGAACAGTTGTGGTTCCGCAGACCTCCTGCGCCACGCTTCGGAACATGTTTTCCGTCAGGTCCATCATACCGTTATAATCGGTATACGCCTGATACAGCTCCATCAGGGTAAACTCCGGGTTATGTCTGGTATCCAGTCCCTCGTTTCTGAACACGCGTCCGATTTCATAAACGCGCTCCATTCCGCCCACAATCAGTCTCTTTAAATACAGCTCCAGCGAAATACGCAGCTTGACATCCTCGTCCAATGCGTTGAAATGAGTCTCGAACGGTCTTGCGGCAGCGCCTCCGGCGTTGGACACCAGCATGGGAGTCTCCACCTCCATAAAGCCCTGTCCGTCCAGGTATCTTCTGATGGCGGAAATAATCTTTGACCTTTTCACAAAGGTCTCCTTTACTTCCTCATTCATAATCAAGTCCGTGTATCTCTGGCGATAGCGGATATCCGTGTTTGTCAGGCCGTGATATTTCTCGGGAAGTATCTGCAGGCTCTTGGAAAGAAGGGTGACGCTTGCGGCGTGCACGGAAATTTCCTCTGTTTTGGTCTTGAACACCTCGCCGGTGATTCCCACGATATCGCCCACGTCATACTTCTTAAAATCGGCATAGGACTCCTCGCCAATGCTGTCCCGCGCCACATAGCACTGAATATTTCCCTTCAAATCCTGAATATTGCAGAAGGATGCCTTGCCCATCACGCGTTTCTGCATAATCCGGCCTGCAATGGAGACGTTTTTGCCTTCCATTTCCTCATAGTTATCCCTGATATCCCTGCTGTGGGCAGTCACATCATATTTCGTGATTTTAAAAGGGTCTTTGCCCGCTTCCTGAAGGGCGGCAAGCTTTTCCCTTTTGATTTTCAAAAGCTGCCCGATATCCTGTTCCTTGCCCGCATTATTTGTCTGTTGGTTACTTCTCTGTTGTTCCGGCACTTTTCTACTCCTTATCAGTCAGTCCCCGCCGCCAAAAGCAGGCGTCCGCTTATAACGCCGCCGGCTGTGCAGTATGTGACTTTTTATGTGAATTTTGTCAATTGGAACGCTGAATCTCAAGAACCTCGTATTTTAATACGCCCGCCTGGGTTTCCACTTCAACAATGTCGCCTGTTTTTTTGCCGATAAGAGCCTTTCCCACAGGAGATTCGTTTGAAATTTTCCCTTTCAGGCTGTTGGCCTCGGTGGAGCCTACAATCTTATATTCCAAATCCTCGTCATATTCAAAATCATGAATTTTCACGCAGCATCCGATATTGATGGTATCCAAATCCACCTCGTCCTCAACCACGACTTCCGCATTCTTTAAAATCTTTTCCAGTTCTTCAATTCTTGCTTCGATATCACGCTGCTCATCCTTGGCTGCGTCATATTCCGCATTTTCGGACAGGTCGCCCTGCTCTCTGGCCTCTTTGATTTTCTGCGCTACTTCCTGCCTTTTTACCACTTTCAGGTCGTGAAGCTCGTCCTCATACTTTCTCAGTCCTTCATAAGTAAGTATATGTTTTTTTTCTTCCATTTTTCCACCTCATTTCTACGCTGCTTTCTTGGACTCAGCTTTGCTGAGACCGTGCGCATAATGGAGTTTGTGGGTGCTTTGCAAACACAAACTCTTTGGATTGAAAATTTTAATTTTCAATCTTCCTGCCTCTCCATCTTTGCTATCTTAGCTGGAATTAACTTACGGTATTATAACCATTTTTTACTACAGTGTCAAGGAATTTCAACGCTTCCATACGGCTTATCCGCCTGGAATTTCCATTGCCGCCCGGGTCGGCTCCTACGCCTGATTTCCCACCCACGCCGGCGGTAGAACCTGCGCCTGATTTCCCAGCGGCTCCTTTGCCAAAACTTCCGCCAGGTTTCCCAAGGACGCCGGTGCCGGAACCTGCGCCCGATTTCCCGGCGGCGCCTCCTGCGGCCTCTCCAATATCTCCCCCCAAAGAATCCTCCTCCTCGCGCAAATCGACCCACGGCAGGCCCCGCGGCGTTTTTGCTTCTCTCATTAAAATAATGCCAAATTCCTCATAAAGGTAAGTCTCCAGCCTTTCCGCCATCGGGCTTTCCCCTCCTGCAAGCACCACCTGCCGCATTCTCGGCAGATACGGCGTCATCAGCTCCAGCGCCTGCTCCAGGTCGTACTCCCCCGCATCCTCCGGCAGAGAAATACAGAGCCTGTCAAAGGGCCTCTGGCGATAAAGGCAGACGGCAAGCAGCTCTAACGGTATCCGGGTAAGGGTTCCTCCAAGCTCCGGTGCCATCATCTGCTCCCGGCAGCCCCATTCCACCGCCGCCCTTTGTTCGGCTCTTTCCAGCATTTTTATTGCGGTATCCCTTTTCCACCCTACAGGCTTTCCTGAAAGCCGCGCTTTTTTACTGTACTGCGGAAGAAGCGCGTAATAAATCAGCATTCTCCCCGCCGCTCCCCGCCCCTTACCAAGAAGGTAGGGAAATTCCCGCCCCAGCTTTTTTACTGAAAGGCCGGTTGACGCCAGCTTTTTTCCCGTCTCTGAATACTGTCCGTATAAAATTCCCGCGTAAAATAAATTTAAATAATTAGCTTCCATGGAAAAACATATGCTGCCGGCCCCGGCCCTATTCCACAAATTCAGTAAGCCCTGAATATCTCCCCCACTGTGCTTTTCAGCTCCGCAAAGGATTCGATTTCATTGACCCTCCTTCGCAGCGCCGCCGAATTAGGGTATCCCGCCGTATACCAGGCAATGTGCTTGCGCATTTCCCTTACCGCCGTATATTCTCCTTTGATTTCAAATTCCATTCTGGCATGGCGGAGGATGGTTTCACATACCTCGGCGGCGGTTTTTTCCGGCGTTGTATTCCTGGTTTTATCCGGCATGCATGGGACAAAATCCGCTCCCGGCACCGGCGCACCGGCAATTTCCCCATTCCCAGCGCCGCCTGTATCTGTCCCCGGCACTGGTGTACCGCCGGTTTCCTCCTCCGAAAGGTACTGCGCAATTTCCCTGAAAATCCACGGATTGCCTCTTGCCGCCCGTCCTATCATCAGTCCGTCGCAGCCGGTCTGCTCAAAGGCTGCCCTTGCCGACGGCCCGTCCGTTATGTTGCCGTTTCCAATCACTGGAATTGTCACCGCCTCCTTTACCCTTGCGATAATTTCCCAGTCCGCCTCTCCCGTATAGTACTGCTCTCTGGTGCGTCCGTGAACCGCAACGGCGGCAGCGCCGCAGCCCTCCGCGATTCTGGCGATTTCCACGGCGTTCACATGGCTTTCGTCAAAGCCCTTGCGGATTTTTATGGTGACAGGCTTTTTAACGGCTTTCACCGTCTTTGTGATAATCTCCGCTGCCAGCTTGGGATTTTTCATGAGGGCGGAGCCTTCCCCGTTGTTCACCACCTTGGGAACCGGGCAGCCCATGTTGATATCCAGTATGGCAAAGGGCCTTTCCTCTATCTGCCTTGCCATCTCGCTTATGATATCCGCATCGGAACCGAAAAGCTGCAGGGATACGGGCATTTCCTCCGGATGAATCGCCATCAGCTCCTCCGTGTTTTTATTATGATAATAAATGGCCTTGGCGCTCACCATCTCCGAACACACCAGTCCCGCTCCCTGTTCCCGGCACAGCAAACGAAATGGCAGGTCTGTCACCCCTGCCATGGGAGCCAATATCAGATTATTGTCCAAAACCACGTTTCCTATACGAAGCTTTTTTATCATCTTTTCCATCATCTCTCCGTTCTTCAGATAAGGCGGAAATTTTCCACGCCAGCCGGCGCGCGCCTTATATCCGCGCCCTACTCGTCTCCCCCAAGCAAATCCCCCACGTCCTCGTGGAGAATCAGCACCCGGTAGTACAGGCTTAAGGATTCAAACAGCTCCTGCCGTCTGCGCCGCACCTCGTTTACCAGAAGTCCGCTTCCCACCTCGTCGTAAAGGTAATCCTCCGGCGCATACTCTGTGGACATGGAAACGCTTCCGTCCTCCTCAAAGGCAATCGTAAAAATGCCTCCGATTTCCTCCGTAAAAAGCACGCAGATAATGTGCAGCTCATCCTTGACAGATTCCGGAAGCCCGGCAAATTTTTCATTGAAATAATACTTTTTTTCATAGGCATTCGCTCCGCAGAGCACCATCTTTTCCGCCTTTTCGGTTTCCCGGCTCATCTTTTCCTCTTTTCCGCAAACAACGGATGTCTGCGGACGCACCGATTCTCCGTCCGCAGACACCTGATTTTTTCTGCAAATACTACAGCGTGGCCGCCATTACTGCCTTGATGGTGTGCATTCTGTTTTCCGCTTCCTCGAAAACCACCGAGGCCGGGGATTCGAATACCTCGTCCGTCACTTCCATCTCGCTGATGCCGAACCGCTCTCCCATTTCTTTTCCAATCTTTGTTTTCAAATCATGGAAAGCCGGAAGACAATGCATGAAAATCGCCCCTTCCCCGGCATTATCCATTATCTTTTTATTTACCTGATAAGGAGTCAGCTCCCTGATTCTCTCCTCCCAGACATTCTCCGGCTCACCCATGGACACCCACACATCCGTGTAAATCACGTCGGCGTCCTTTGTTCCCGCCATGGCGTCCTCCGTGAGGGTAATCGTCGCTCCTGTCTTTTCCGCAATAGCTCTGCACTCGTCCACAAGCGCCTTTTCAGGAAAATATTTTGCGCTGGTGCATGCCGTGAAATGCATTCCCAGCTTTGCGCATACCACCATCAGGGAATTGCCCATGTTGTAGCGGGCGTCTCCCATATAGGCGAGCTTTACGCCTTTAATGCGCCCCAGCTTTTCCCTGATGGTGAGCACGTCCGCCAGCATCTGAGTGGGGTGAAATTCGTTGGTAAGCCCGTTCCACACCGGAACGCCGGCGTACTTTGCCAGCTCCTCCACAATCTCCTGTTCAAAGCCCCGGTACTCGATACCCTCATAAATGCTGCCAAGCACCCTGGCTGTGTCCGCAATGCTTTCCTTCTTGCCAATCTGAGAGCCCGAAGGGTCTAAATATGTGGTGCCCATTCCCAAATCATGGGCCGCCACCTCAAAGGAGCAGCGGGTTCTGGTGCTGGTCTTTTCAAAAATCAGCGCCACGTTTTTGCCCTGATGGAGCTCCTTTGTAAGAATTCCTTTTTTCTTTTTGTCCTTGAAGTCCGCCGCCAAATCGATGAGATATAAGATTTCCTCCGGGGTAAAATCAAGGAGCTTTAAAAAGCTTCGTCCCTTTAAATTCATAATTAATTCACGTCCTGTTCCAATTCCGCGAGAGTTCTTTTAATGCGGAATATTTATTTATCTGTCATCAGTTCCTTCAAAGAGGACGCCAGTCCTGCCATTCCCTGAATCTCCGAGGGAATAATAATCTTGGTGGCCTTGCCGTCCGCCGCTTTCTCAAATGCCTCCAGGCTCTTAAGGCGAAGCACCGATTCGTCGGCCCCTGCCTCGCGGAGCATCTTGATACCGTCCGCCGTGGCCTGCTGTACCTTGAGGATTGCTTCCGCCTCGCCTTCCGCCTCGCGAATCATCTTTTCCTTCTGCGCTTCCGCACGCAAAATCGCGGACTGCTTTTCCGCCTCCGCTTCCAGAATAAGCGCCGCCTTTTTACCCTCGGCAACGGTAACGTTTGCTTTCTTCTCGCCCTCTGCACGGGTAACGGCTTCCCTTCTCTCACGCTCCGCTTTCATCTGACGCTCCATTGCGTTCTGAATTTCGGCGGGCGGGATAATGTTCTTAAGCTCCACTCTGTTTACCTTGATTCCCCAGGGGTCCGTGGCCTCGTCAAGGGACGCGCGCATCTTGGTGTTGATGGTTTCTCTGGAGGTAAGTGTCTGGTCAAGTTCCAAATCGCCGATAATGTTACGAAGGGTAGTGGCCGTCAGATTTTCAATTGCCATGATGGGATTTTCCACGCCGTAGGCAAACATCTTCGGGTCTGTAATCTGGAAAAACACTACCGTATCAATCCGCATGGTAACGTTATCCTTGGTAATCACCGGCTGGGGCGCAAAGTCCACCACCTGTTCCTTTAAGTTGATTCTCTTTGCCACCTTGTCGAGAATCGGCATTTTAAAGTGGAGTCCCACCGACCATGTTCCCTGATAAGCGCCCAGACGCTCAACTACATAGGCGGATGCCTGCGGAACAATTTTAATGCAGGACGCCACTACCAAAAGGACTACAATCACAAGTACAAGTAAAACCCATTCCATATTTTTTCCTCTTTTCTGTACTGCTTTTTAACGCCCGGACCTGCGGATGCAGTACTGACGCAAACCCGACTATTTGGGGGATTTCTCCCATGAACCGCTCTCTGCGGCGCGCTGTCTTTTGACGCGTCCGCCCGGCGCATTGCCTGCGATAAAATCCGTCAGCGCTTTTCCTCCACCATCAGCTTTACTCCACTGATAGCGCGGACAATCACAACGCTTCCCGTCTCAAGGGTAACGCCCTCCTCAACTGTTCTGGCGCTCCACTCCTGTCCGTTAACGCTCACCTGTCCGATTCCCTGCAGATTATCTATCTCGCTGATTACAATGGCCTGTTTTCCCACAAGGCTCTCCGCGTTGGTTTTTACCCTGTCCTTGTTGAAATATTTCACGGCCACAGGTCGGGTGAAATAAAGCAGTACAAGGGATACCGCCCCGAAGAAAACCGCCTGCAGCCATATGGGCGCTCCCATTGCCGCCCCGATTGCCGCAACCAGCGCGCCTCCGGCAAACCAGATGGTAGTAAGGCCCATAGTAATGATTTCAATAGCAATGCAGGCAACAAAAACAACAAGCCAAATCGTTGTAAGATTCATATTGCCCCTCCTTCTTAAGCAGCATACAGCTGTTTAGAAATATTTTACTACACAAAAGGGAATCAGGCAACCGGAAACAATTGTATGTATATAAAGCCACGCCTGGAAGGATGTATTGCGATAATTTAGCTGCTAAAAAGCGATATACAACAATAAACTATTTAAATAATTACATAAACAAATATGTTTCAACAGAGTTTGTACATGGAGCAGTCTGGAAACAGCTCAAAGAAAAAGCCGTATCCTTAAGAGCCCTTATAAAAACGTCAGTACTTAACGAGGCCGCGAGATGCGCAGCGGCTCGCGGGCCGAGTTTAGTACTGCTACGTTTTTATAGAGCGAGAGCGCGGCGACGAAGGCTACGGCTTTTTCTTTGAGCGTCCGCTTCAGCCGCCCATTGCAAAAGCCCCGCCGAAAGCTATCCCGGCAGGGCTTCCATCACTTTTATCTTAAATTTTACCAGAACACATGACTCCCAATCACATATCCCTCTCTTGCGCCTGCCCGCCTGAAGTGGGTAGCGCCGCCCACGGTAGTCTCTCCGTTAATTGCCGCCTGTGCTGCCTGGAGACACGCGTCGGGGACATTCCCCGCATATACTCTCGCCACTTTTCCGGTAAGCGCCGGCGTAAACTGACCGGAAGCGTAGATAACGGAATGAATGGTGTTGGGGTAAGCGCCGCTTTTTACTCTGTTCATCACTACAGCTCCCACAGCCACCATGCCCTCATAGGGCTGATTGCCGGCCTCGCAGTAAATCAGCGCGCCTAAAAGCCTTACCTCGTCGGCGTCCGCCGCCACGGCTCCGCGGTTTGCCTTGCGGGCTTCCTCCTCCGCTTTCTTTTTCCGTTCTTCCTCCTCACGTTCCCTGGCCTTGATGACCTCCATGGTTTCGCCTTCGTCAATGTGGAACCTCACGTTCACGTACTCGGAATTCACATATCCCACATCGCCGTTAAAGTCCACACTAATCCAGCCTTCCTTCACGGTGTCGATAAATTCCACGGAATCCTCGTAGGCCAAAAGACCGTAAACCTCCGCATTCTCGTCGGGCTCCATTCTGACACGGACCGCTTCCACGTCCAGCGTCACAATCCAGTTTCCCACATCCTCCGCCATGCTCTTGGCGTCCTCGCCAAAGAGAAGATACTCATCCTTTGCCCAGCCGATTACATTGCCGGATTTCAGCTTCGTCCATCCGTCCCGGCGTTCCAAAATCGTGCCGCCGCAGTCCCTGTATAATACGCCTACTTTTTCAGAGTCCTCGTCGGCCTGTCCCCGGACGTTCAAAGCGTTCTGCACATTCGCCATGGTCAGCTCCTGCTCCATCCGTTCCTTTTCCGCCTCAAATTTCTCGTCGATATTAAGCGTTTCCTCTGCCGTTTCCACAGTCCCCTCGCTACTGAGTGCGCTGGGGTCCAACACCTCGGCTACACCCACACTCAGAAAATTGTAGCCTTCCTTATCATTTGCCTGAACGGTTATTGCTGCCGACGCGAAAACAAAAAGAAATAACGCTGCCGACAATAACTTTCTGGGTTTCATTTCACTACCTCCATATACTCTGTATTATCTATATAAAATATAAATTTGAAACAACAATTTATTGCCACATATAAAATATCTATTACATATATTACAGAATTATTACATCGGTGTGAATCTTATATTACCAAATTACGTCAGGTATGTCAAGTTTTTAGCGCAAAAGCATATGGAAGCCGGTTTTGTTTAGTATTTTTTTAGAAATAAAAGCAAATTTTCGCATGACAAACAGTAAATTAAGTGTTATACTTCATTTAAAGCATATATTTAAAATTCTATTATAAATCTCATCGTTAAAACATTGAACGGCACTGACAGTTCCATGCGTCCGGCGAAATCTGCGGTTATTTAATCGATAGTTACAAATCTATGCTTTTATTCCAACAAAACGCTGCCGCGCTTCGCAGCCAGCTTATTGTAACAAACGCTGCTACGCTTCGCGAACCAGCTTATTGTAACAAAAAGAAAAGCAGGAGATTTGTAATACCCCTTGCAGGTTTTGTATCTCCTGAGTCAAATACCCCGCAGCAAGCTGACGGGGCATCAAACTTGCAACGCAGCAGAGCTGCGGGGTATTGACCCTCGCGGCATTCGTCAAATGGATGCTCCGCATCCGCTTGACTCATTGCTCGCGGGAATAAAGGAGGTCGTATGGGAACCAAAGACATTGTACTTAAAACCTATTTCAGGGATACCGTCCGGTATGCCGATTTGTGGAATGCCGGCGTATTCCATGGGAAGCAGATTATCAGGGCGGAAGACCTGCAGGAAATCACTCCGGTTTATTCCAAAGCAGACAAAAATGCCGTTCTTTCCAGAACCGGCGATTTTGTCATGATGCAGAGCCGCAGCGGGCAGAAGTTTGCCATACTGGCGCTGGAAAATCAGGAGGAAACCGACTATGCCATGCCCGCCCGCATCATGATTCAGGAGGCTCTTGAGTACGACAGGCAGATAAAAGAAATTGCCCGTAGAAATGAACGGGCATACAAAATATACTGCAATGCCGAAAAGAAAGACGGTCTTGACGCCGTTTATAAGGATGCCGGAGAATATCTGTACAAATTCAGAAAAAAGGATTTTCTGCTGCCGGCGGTTACGCTTGTGGTATACTTCGGGGAGAAGGAATGGAACGGGGCTAAAAGCCTCCACGAGATGATTCGCTGGAAAGATACGCAGACAGAAGCGGAATTTAAAAAGCTGATTCCAAAATATCCTCTGCATTTTCTTGACCTCTCCAGTTATAAACATTTTGAATACTTCCGTACAGAGCTTCGTCCTCTTTTTGAATTATACCAGAAAAGGAACAGGAAAGACGACTTTATAAACTATATCCGAGAAAATGAAAGCCACTGGAAGATGGACGACGAAAGCTGGCATGTCCTTGACAGCATGATTGATGCCAAAAGCATAAAAAGCCTTATAAAGACCAGAGACAAACGAAAAGGAGAAAGCAGAAAAATGTGTAAAGCCCTTGATGACCTGATAGAAGAAAGCATTATTAAAGGAAAAGCCGAGTCTATTATCGATTTATTAGCAGAGCTCGGCCCCGTACCGGAGGACGTAAAAAAAGATATTTTCAGCCAGACAGATACTTCCGTCCTGCAAAGCCAGCTTAAGCTGGCAGCCCACGCAAAAAGCATCGACGAGTTCTGCCGGCAAAGCCAGCTGATTTCAGTTAATCCGTATACCTGATTCTTTCCACCAGGGAGATTTTGCTCTGGGCCTTCAGGCTGATAACGGAAATTATCACCGGCACCGCAATCACCCCGGCGGCATACAGAATGCCCGGAATTAAGGGAAATCTGTAGTCCAGGTAATCCGCGATTTTCTTTAAGCCAATTACAAAACCGTATCCCGCCGCGCTGCCGGCGGTGAGCGTTAAGAGTATGGCCGGGGAAACAAACTGAATGCTTTCCCAAAGCAGCATGCTTCTCATCTGCCGCTCCTCCATGCCCACCGACTCTAACATGGAAAGCTCCCGTTTTTGTGCGGAAATATTTCCAATGGTCATATTTATCAGATTTAAAATGCTAAAGAGGATAAGGAACGCGGAAATTCCGTAAATCTGCATTTTAACCTTGCTCACGCTTGCGGCGTCGTCGATTATCTTCTCCCGCAGAGTCGCAAGCTGCAAATCCTGATACGGCTCTATGAGTTTTCGGATTTCGCTTTCCGTCTGCTCCCCTCTGGTTTCATATTCTACGGCGGAAATTTTCAGAGCGCTGACGGTGTTCATGTCCCCCCAGAGCTTTTCCATTGTTTTATCCGTCATAAAGAAACCGCACTCGTTATTTCCGGCCATAGAGGGCGTTACTGCCGCTATCTCAAGCTCTGCGGAATGCTCCTGCCCGTCAAACCAGTTCAGCGTCAGCTTATCGCCGGGCCTGAAGGTGACGCCGTTTATCCTGGCGGAAAATTCGCTGTTCGTGATAAGAATTCCGTCATGCGCTGTCAGGTATTCATAGCTGCTGTTTCCGTTTGTTTCCATGGCAAAGATATCGTCAGAGTCTTTTGTCAGGCGGCCAAACTTTTCCGTCCAGGTGGCTCCCTGATGTTCAATGTTTCCGAATACGCCGTGTACTTCCCTTACCGATTCCACGTAAGGGAGGCTTTGCAGTTCCTCTTTCAGCGCTTCGCTTAAATTTCCTGTAAGCTGCATCCGGCTCGTTCCATAAGGGGATGGATTATGGGCGTTATAGAGATAGGAAATTTTATATTCCATATCCTCAAACTCCCCCGACCTTGAGTAGGCGTACTCGTCCCAGGCATACATATAAGAGGCTGCAATCATAAAAACAATTCCTCCGAAGGTGAGGGACATTGTCATGAGGCTTCTCTTTTTGGGGTTCGCCCGGGCTGTCTTTGCCATCACAAAGGCGGTCAGCTTTCTGTGCTTAAAGGCTCCTTCCTTTGCATTGCCCTCTGTACCGGCATTTCTCGCCGCTTCTATGGGGGTAACCTTTGCTGCAAGGGCCGCCGGCTTTCCCACAGATATCTGTACGACGAGGAAGCCAAAAATCCCCGCGATAACTGCAGTCAGAAGGGCTTTAGGAAGGCTCCAGCCCTCCGGCTCCAGAAAGTATGCAATCATACCTCCCGCAATCAGGCCTGCCGGAACGGAGAACGCGCTTAAGAGAAAGCCCTCCCGGCGCACCATCTTCTTTATTTGTTTCTGCGTCATCCCGATGGTCTGAAGCTGCCCAATCTGCCGGGTCCGCGACGTCACAGAGAGATAAAAGATGCTGTAAACCACAAGAGCGCAGGCCGCCGCAATAAACAGGGACACGAAAATCATCGCAGGAGTCCTGCTGTTTCCGGCATTCAGGGATTCCTCAAATTTCCCGTTGATGTTGACGTTTTCCCGCTTTATCCCATAATCCAGCGCCATCTGGTAAACGGTAGTTTCAAAGGCGGAGCTTTCCATATAAGAAGCTTCCTTTATCCGCACCAGAGCCGTATACCCGATATCCTTCATTAACGGGCTCTTATCCGCATATTCCGCGGACACATAGACGGGGCTGACGGAGGTTTCATACTGTCTGTCCGTAAAACCGCAGAGCACAAATTCCTCCTGCGCGTCTTTCACCTGCAGAGATACCCTGCCGCCGATTTGGCACTCCTGCCCTGTTTTTTCAAGAAAGCCCCTGTCCGCAACAATCTCGTTGTATTTTTCCGGTTCCCTCCCCTGCGCCGGCACATAGGTCTGTATTCCCTGTGCTCTGCTTTCCATATAATATAAGCCGTATTTAACCCCTTCCAGCTGGAAGCTCTCTCCGCAGGTTTTATAGGGAACCAGCATTTCCGTCATTTCATCCCCTTTGATTTGCTCCATCTGTTCCTTTGACACGTTCGTGAACATGACGTGCTGCATATTATCCAGCATACGCGTTTCCGCCGTCTGTATGCCCTGCAAAAAAAGCGCCATAGCGCTCACAAAGGTGACGGATAATGCGATTGACAGGGCGGAAAAGATGCTGTACATTTTTTTCCCCGTCAGGTTGCTCCCTGCAATGCGGTAAATAATTCTTCCATTGTTATTTGCGTCCAGCTTCATGACTGCCACCTGCTTTCCGCAATCCGGCCGTCCTCGATACGGACGGTCCTGTCCGCCACCTGCGCAATCTCGTCGTTGTGGGTAATCATAACAAGGGTCTGATGAAATTTCCTTCCGGCAGCCTGTAACAGACCGATAACCTCCTGGCTGGTATAGCTGTCAAGGTTTCCCGTAGGCTCGTCCGCCAGTATAATGGCGGGCTTTGTAATCAGAGCTCTGGCAATGGCCGCCCGCTGCTGCTGGCCGCCGGAAAGGCCGGAGGGCTTTCTGCCCAGCTTGTCGCCCAGCCCCAGTGCGTTTACAATATCCTCTAAATACTGCGTATCCACGCTTCTTCCGTCCAGCTCCACCGGCAGGACGATATTGTCATATATGGTCATGTTCGGCAGCAGATTATAATTCTGAAAAATAAATCCTATCTTTCTTCTGCGGAAAATCGTCAGCTCGTTCCTCCCCATTCCGCTAAGCTCCTGCCCGTCCACCATAACGCTTCCGCCCGTGGGCGTATCCAGGCCGCCCAGCATATGGAGCAGCGTGCTTTTCCCAGAACCGGAGGTGCCGACAATGGCGGTAAAGCGTCCCTGCTCAATCTCCAGATTGATTCCGTCAAGGGCCTTTACCAGCAGCGGCTCCGCGCCGTAATATTTCGTGAGGTTCTTTGTCTGCAAAATATTCATGTGAGATTTCCCCTTTCCTTTTTATATTTCCATTTTAAAAGGAAATTCTGTCAATCCTGTTTCGATTTGAGAGCGGATTTTATCAAAACCGAAACAATTACGCCGCCTGTCTGTTCGGCAGGAATACCGAAAAGGCGGAGCCCTCTCCCACTACAGAATGAACCACGATATAACCGCCCTGGAGGGTGATGATATTTCTGGCAATGTAAAGCCCAAGCCCCAGCCCGTCGCCGGAGGAAGCCGGATTTTCCCTGTAAAACCGCCTGAAAATGTTATTATAATTTTCCGGCGCGATTCCCCTGCCCGTATCCTTTATCCTGATTTCAGCGTACATTTCCCCCAAAGAGACGGTGACGCTGATTTTTCCGTTTTCCTCCGTGTACTTCACCGCATTGTCCAGAATATTCTCAATGGCCTCGGCAGTCCATTTTTCATCATGCAAAAACATGGCGGAAGGCGCGCAGTCCACTGAAATATCGATATTCTTTCTGTCAGCCTCCCTCGCAATTCCGCCCACCGCAAGCTCCAGCGTATGAAAAATCCTCCGGTTTTCCATATGCAGCTTTATCATTTCACTCTCCAGGCGCGACGATTTCATCAGGGAGTCCAGAAGAAATTCCAGCTTTTCAAGCTGGCGGCGGATGATTTCCATGAATCTTTTTTTCTCCTCCTCCGTAATATCCGGCTCCGCTATCATGTCGTGATACATTCTTATATTGGAAAGCGGAGTTTTCAACTGGTGGGATATTTCAGAAAGGGTCTGCTTCATCCGCTCCTTTCCCTGCTCGCTCTCTGTCAGGCGGTTCCAGGCAATGTCCTCCATCTTCTCCAGCTCCATAACGGTTTTGGAGGTAAGGCTTTCCCGGTTAAGCTGCGAGGGCTCCTTTTCATGCCGCATAATTCTCTCGGCATTGCGGCAGATTTCCTCGGAATAGGCGATAAATCTTTTGCGGAAATAAATAAAATAGCCCAGGTTTAAAATTCCCAGCCCGGTAAGGACAATAAAAAGAGCCGTTCTCTCCCGGCTCTGTGGCACTGACAGGATAAGTATAGCGTACCCCGCAGTCACTAATAAAATGTTTCCTGCCCGCAGCATGGCTCTAATAAGCTTCATTTTCCTCCCCCTTCGCCCCAATCCATTGATACCCCATGCCATATATGGTTTTGATGTAGCCGAACCTGCTGTCCGCTATTTTATTCCGCAGGCGGCTGATGTTCAAAGACAAGGTATGCTCGTTCACATAATTTCCCCTGCTGTCCCATATATTCTCAAGCAGAGTTTCCTTCGTCAGTATCTGTCTGCGGTTTTTGCAGAAAAATTGAAGAAGGTCGAACTCAGTGGGCGTAAGGGATAATATCTCCCCGCCTTTTCTGACAATGCGGTTTTCAAAATCTATGGTAAGGTTTCCGCATTCATACAGGGCGCTTTCCCTGCCTCCCGCGCATCTGCGCAGCACCGCCTGTATTTTTTCCATCACGATTTTGATACTGAAGGGCTTTGTGATGTAATCATCCGCTCCCAGATGATACCCTCCGATAATCTCCTCGTCCAGATTATGGGCCGTCAGAAATATAAAAGGCGTGTCGTACCGGGCGGAAATCTCCGTGGCAAATTCAAATCCGCTTCCGTCCGGCAGATTTACGTCCAATAATATCAAATCATAGGTGTTCCCCGACAGGCTTCTCCGCGCCTCTTTTATGCTGCCGGCGGAAAAAGGTTCAATTTCCCTTTTCTGCAGATTGTAACACAGCCCCGCATTCAGGATTTCATCGTCTTCTATTATCAATACTCTGCTCATCTTATACCAGCTTTTCTATCACACAACTGTGGGGTTTATTTTTGTTATTCTTATCATAATTTATCCCGACCAGAAGAATTTCACCCGAATATCCCTCGAGAGCCTTCGTATATCCCCGCTCTTTTATCTGTCTTATAGCCGTATCGGCGGATTTATCATATTTCAGCTCGATTACAAGCGCGGGCTTATTTACAGAGGGCAGCGGCAGAAAAACAATATCTGCAAAACCGTGCCCCGTCGGCATTTCACGGATAAGCCTGTAATCCTTCCTTGCGCTGTAGTAAGCAAGGCCGATGGCACAGCCAAGGGAATTTTCATCATTATAAGCCAGAATCGATGCCGCCTCCATGTGAGCCGCGTCAAGTCCTCTTGCAACGCTCTCCTCATCGCAGCGCAGGGTATCCTCAAGCAACTTTTCAGATGCCTTCAGCACCCGCATAATTTCTGCCCATCCGCCGACACTCATTGCATTTTCAAATTCCTCGATAATTTCCTTATTGGGAATAAACGCCTCCTTTGTATCGGAATCGTATCCCAGGTATCCTAAATGAATCAGCAGGGTCAGCACGTCGTCTCTGGTGTTAAACGTACGCATGTCGTTCTGGAAACTGCGCGTATTTACCCGGACACAGCCGCCCCCCAGCATCCGCACAATATCTCCCTTAAGTCCTTCAAAATCCATGTCCATATATACCTTAAGCGCCTCATAGGTTTCTGTGGAGGTCCAGTAATTTGAAAATTTATGGCGGCGCATCGCCTCCACCACGGATTTGGGATTATAGATATGTTTGAACTCTGTCAGTTTATATCCGTCATACCAGTTTTTTGTTTCTGTGAAATCCATCCGGAAGCGTTCGCACAGTTCCCTGACCTCCGGCTCGGTAAAACCGGTGTATTCCTCGAAAACGCTCTGGTCCGTCATGGAATATTCCGCAAACATGTTAAGCGCGGAATGTTGTCCGTATTTCTTAATGGGAAGAATGCCCGTCATATAGGCAAGGGCCACATAGGGCTGGTCTTTCAAGAGATTACGCAGAAAGTCGAGGTATTGCTTTTGGAGGTCTTCCGCCTCCTGCCGCTCGCGCATCACACAGTCCCATTCGTCAATCAGGAAAATAAATTTTTTGCCGGTTTTCGTATATAGCCTCCGTAACGCATCCGCAAGTATGACATTCGGATTTGCTATAAAATCACCGTATTTCTCCAATATTTCTTCCATAACAGACTGTTCCAGATACTCTGTCACACTTTGCTTTCTTGCCCCAATCAGGAAATGCTGCATATTCAGAAAAATCACATCATACTGGTTCAGATGCTCCGCAAAGTCCGGTTCCTTTTCTATCTTCTTTCCCTCAAACAACTTCTTTGAATCGCACCCCAGACTGTAATAGGCAGCGAGCATCCTGAGCGCCATGGATTTTCCGAAACGCCGGGGCCTGCTGACGCAGATGAATTTCTGCTCTGTGCTTAAATATCTGTTTGTATATGCAATCAATCCCGTTTTGTCCACATAAATTTCCGAACGGACAGCCTCCTGAAACCCGTCGTTTCCCGGATTTAAATAAATTCCCATACCATGCCCTCCTCGTATTGTCACTAAAAGCATTGTATCATATAAAGGAATATTTTTCAATGGTATAGCGTAATATTCATACAGCAGCCCCTGCGGCGGCTACCGTCTCAATCGACGCGGCAGCTACGGCTCCGCCAGTCCCCCGCTGCCCGATATAAGAGCAGCGCCGCGGACACGGCGGCATTCAACGATTCCAGTTTTCCCTCCATGGGGATTTTCAGCCACACGTCCGCCATCCCGGCGGTTTCCGTTTTCAGGCCGTTCCCCTCGTTTCCCACAAGAAAAGCGCTGCCGCCGCTGTAGGAAATCTCGTCAAAATACCGCTCTCCCTTTAAGTGCGCCGCATATACCCTTATTCCGTTGTCTTTCAGAAGCGTAATCGCCTCCGAAAGCTCATCCACATACAAAAAAGGCACCCGGTACAGCGAGCCCATGGTGGAACGGATGGTTTTGGGATTATAGATGTCCGCCGTTTTCCTGCTCATAATCACGCCGGAAACACCCGCTCCCTCGCCCGTCCGCAGCATGGTTCCCAGATTGCCGGGGTCCTGAATATCCTCCAGAAGGAGAAAAAGGGGAGGTCTGCCATCCCTTTGTTGCCTTTCGAGAGCGTTTTGCAGCATTTCCCCAAGGGTATACGAAAACTGCTCCATCACAAAAAGGATTCCCTGAGGGGTCTGCGTGTCGGCCGCTTTTCGCAGTACCTCGTCGGACACCTGCTCCACATAGATTCCCCGTTCCATACAGGTAAGGAGCTTTTCCCATACCAGAGCATGTGCCGGCGCAGGAGCCATGCCGCTTTGCCCGCCCGGTATGGCATTTCCTGTACCTGCCTGCGCTTTCTGGTTTCCTCCCTGCGCAGCCTTACACCCGCCGAGGGCTCCTTCCATCTGCCGCCAGAGGGATGCGCTCACATAGACCTCCCTTATTCTCTCATAAGGGACCTCCGCAAACATTTTGATTCCTTCCACAGGAAAAAGACCTTCCCTGTTTCTTGCCCGGCTTTTTTCCCGGAGAAGGACGAGATGCTTTACCTTAGGATTTGACACGCTTTCAATCATAGTTGTTCCTTTTACTGTTTTGCATGATACAGGAAACGCCGACAAACGCCGGCGCTTAATTCCAAAATATTTTTACTGTGACAGGAGCCTGCTCACCTGATACTGATACTCGGGAATCTGCTTCTGCATATTCAGCGCTTCCTCAATATCAAAGTCCACAAACTGTCCTTTCTGATACCCTACCACTCTGTTGCTCTTTCCTTCACAGAGAATGTCCGCGGCGTAGGAGCCCATGATGGAAGCATAGAAACGGTCCTTACAGGTGGGCGAGCCGCCCCTTTGCATGTAGCCCAAAATGGTTGCTCTCGTCTCGATACCGGTAGCCGCCTCAATTCTCCTTGCCATGGAGGTGGAATGTCCGATTCCCTCCGCATTGACGATGATGTGGTGGGTCTTTCCTCTTTTACGGTTCGTGATAATATTATTGATGATATTCTGCTCTTTAAAATCGTATTTCTCAGGAAGAAGAATATCCTCCGCACCGTTTGCCACGCCGCACCACAATGCAATGTAGCCGGCGTTTCTTCCCATAACCTCAATGATATTGCAGCGTTCATGAGAGGAAGATGTATCTCTTACCTTGTCGATGGCCTGCATTGCCGTATTCACGGCGGTGTCAAAGCCGATGGTATATTCCGTGCATGCAATGTCAAGGTCAATGGTTCCGGGAAGGCCGATGGTGTTAATCCCGTGCCTTGCCAGCGCCTGCGCCCCGCGGTAGGAGCCGTCTCCGCCGATGACCACCATGCCGTCAATTCCATGCTTTCTGCAGATTTCAGCCGCGCGCTCCTGCACCTCCGGCAGCTTGAATTCCGTACAACGGGCAGTACCTAAAATTGTTCCGCCCCTTTGAATGATATCGGAAACGTCTTTCTTTTCCATATCGACAATTTCTTCGTTTAAAAGGCCCTGATAGCCCTTTTTAATTCCCTTCACTTTCACTCCGTTGCCGATTGCCTTACGCACAACCGCACGGATAGCGGCATTCATACCCGGCGCATCGCCGCCGCTGGTCAGAATTCCAATGGTTTTAATTTCTTTTGCCCCTTGTGCCATAAGTAGATACCATCCTTTCTTTCCTGCTTATTTTACCTCTATTTCCCGATATTTTCAATATTTTTATGCCTCTTTCCTCACATCCCACACAATCCTGATATTGTCATTCCCGTATCTTGCCGCAAGCTTTCCCGACAGTTCCTCGTCGGCCTTTACATTTCTGCCCGGCGGCAGTTTTTTCATTGCCTTCTGGTCTTCTATATAAATAATCACGCTGTCGTTTCCGTCCGAATCCGAGAGCAGGGAAAAAAGCTCTATGCTTTCCTTCTCATACTCCTCCTTTGTCCGAAACTTAATCCACAGCTTTCTGGGAATTTCATCAAAAGAGGTAATCCGCTCACAGATAAGCTTTCCGTCCTTATCCTCCTCCAGGGACACTCTGCCCCGCACAAAAACCTTGTTTTCCTCCGTAAGCTTTGCGCTGTATCTCTCGTAATCCCTGGGAAAAACCACCACCTCGATACTGCCCAGCAAGTCCTCCACCTGCAGGAATGCCATCACCTTGTCGTTTTTCGTATACTTAATCCGCTTATCCGCAATCATGCCGCCCACCGTGGCCGCCGCATTATCCCTGACCGCCGGCTCGCCGTTTTCGTCGTCCAGCATAAAATCCGCCGTGGTGTTGGTGATTCCCTTTTTCCACAGCTCCTCCCATTCCTCCAAAGGATGGCCGCTGACATAAATGCCAAGCACCTCCTTTTCAAAGGAAAGCATCATCTCCTTGGAGTATTCCCCCACATCCGGGAGCTTAACGTCGTAGGCCTCCTTTTCCTCCTCGTCCACAATGTCAAAAAGGCTCATCTGGCCGGCCATGTTGTTTTTCTTATCATGGACAATGCTGTCCATAATCTGCACATAGGCGCTCATAAACTGTTTTCTTGTGCCGGGAAGGCTGTCAAAGGCGCCGGCCTTGATAAAGTTCTCAATGGCCTTTTTGTTGACGTCCTTATCCGCCATTCTGGTGATAAAATCCTTCAGATTGGTGTAGAGCCCTCTTTCCCTCCGCTCCTCCACCACCGCATCGATTACCGGGCGCCCGATGCTTTTAATGGCGGTAAGGGCATAGCGGATGGAATTTCCGTCCACGGAAAATCCTCTCTCCCCCTGGTTGATATCCGGCGGCAGAATGGTGATTCCCATATTCCGGCAGACCATGATGTACTCCGCCACCTTCCGGGGATTGTCAATCACAGAGGTCATAAGCGCAGCCATAAACTCCACCGGATAATAGTATTTCAGATACGCCGTCTGGTATGCCACCACCGCGTAGCAGGCAGCATGGGACTTGTTGAAGGCGTATTTGGCGAAATCCATCATATCGTCGTAAATCTGGGAGGCCACCTGTTCGGAAATGCCGTTTGCCATACAGCCCGGCACCCCCTCCTCCTCATTTCCGTAAATAAAGTTTGCCCGCTCCTTTTCCATCACGGACTGCTTTTTCTTGCTCATGGCGCGGCGCACCAAATCGCTCCGGCCAAGGGTATAGCCCCCCAGGTCCCGGACAATCTGCATTACCTGCTCCTGATAAACAATGCAGCCGTAGGTGGCGTCAAGAATCGGCTCAAGCTGGGGGCAGGAATAAGTAATGGCTCCCGCATTGCTTTTTCCCCTGATATACTTGGGAATGAAATCCATAGGTCCCGGCCGGTAAAGGGCAATCCCGGCAATGATATCCTCAAGGCTCTCCGGGCGGAGCTCCTTCATAAAGCTTTTCATGCCGCCGCTTTCAAGCTGGAAAATCCCGTCCGTGCGCCCTGTTCCAATGGACGCAAGCACCTTTTTATCGTCAAAATCCAGATGATTGATATCAATGGAAATCCCCTTGTCCTTTTCGATAAGGGCTACTGCGTCCCGCAGCACGGTCAGCGTCCGCAGTCCCAGAAAATCCATTTTAAGGAGCCCTAACTCCTCGATGGTGGTCATGGTGAACTGAGTAGTGATTGCGCCGTCGGCTCCCCTCGAGAGGGGCACCAGCTCCTCGGCAGGCCGGGAACAAATCACCACCCCGGCGGCGTGCATGGAAGCATGTCTGGGAAGCCCCTCCAGACACTTGCTCATGTCAATCAGCTCCTTTACCTGTTCGTCCGTCTCATAGAGCTTTCGAAGCTCGGGATTGACCTTCAGAGCCTTGTCGATAGTAATGTTCAGTTCATTGGGGATTCTTGGTATCATTTTTGCAAGGGAATCCACATAGGCGTAGGGCAAATCCATCACGCGCCCCACGTCCCGAATCACGCCCTTTGCCGCCAGTGTTCCGAAGGTGACTATCTGCACCACCTTTTCCGGGCCGTATTTGCGGCTCACATAGTCAATCACCTCCTGCCGTCTCTCGAAACAGAAGTCAATGTCAATATCCGGCATGGAAATACGCTCGGGATTCAGGAAACGCTCAAAGAGCAGATTGTATTTTATGGGGTCGATATCCGTAATCCGCAGGGCATAGGAGACAATACTCCCCGCCGCGGAGCCTCTCCCGGGCCCCACCATAATCCCGTTTGATTTGGCGTAGTTGATAAAGTCCCACACTATCAGGAAATAATCCACATACCCCATGGTCTTTATGACGTCAAGCTCATAGTCAAGACGCTCCTTCAAGGTCTGGCCCGTGTCCCCCGCCGGCGCGTTTTCATCATCGCCGTAACGGCTGTGCAGCCCGTCATAACAGAGCTTATTTAAATAAGTCCAGGAGTCGTACCCTTCCGGCACTTCAAAATGAGGGAGCTTAATCACGCCGAACTCGATTTCAACATTGCATCTGTCCGCAATCCGCTGGGTGTTTTCAACGGCCTCCCATGCATAAGGAAAGAGCTCTTTCATTTCCTCCTCGCTCTTTACGTAATACTGGCCGCCCTCATAGCGCATCCGGTCCTCGTCCGCCAGCTTTTTCCCCGTCTGGATACAGAGTAAAATGTCGTGGGGCTTCACGTCCTCCTTATAAGTGTAATGCACGTCGTTGGTCACCACCAGCGGGATTTCCAGCTCCCGGCTCATCTGCAAAAGGGTGGTGTTCACCATTTTCTGCTCGGACAGCCCGTGGTCCTGGAGCTCCAGGAAAAAGTTTCCCTCCCCGAAGCAGTCCCGGTACCTGAGAGCCGCCTTTTTCGCCTCGTCCACAAGCCCCTTTGAAATATAACGCTGCACCTCCCCGGCAAGACAGGCGGACAATGCAATCAGCCCCTCATGGCATTCCTGCAAAAGCTCCATATCCACACGGGGCTTGTAGTAATAGCCTTCCGTAAAGCCCCGGCTTACAATTTTCACAAGGTTATCGTACCCCTTATTATTTTCCGCAAGCAGAACCAGATGGTAATACCTGTCCTCGCCGCCGGTAAGCTCCTTGTCAAAGCGGGAATTGGGCGCAACATAAATCTCACAGCCCAGAATCGGTTTGATTCCCTGTGCCTTACATTCCTTATAAAAATCAATGACGCCGTACATCACGCCGTGGTCGGTGATGGCGGCGCTGTCCATGCCAAGCTCCTTCACCCGCTTTACATACTCTTTTATTTTATTGGAACCGTCCAGCAGACTGTACTCTGTGTGGACGTGAAGATGCGTAAACGCCATAATTTTCCTCGTTTCCGCCGCGCCGATGCGCCGGATTTTGGCGCGGCTTCTGTTCTTGTGTATTTCAAAATTTTGTATTTCTATCATAACAAAAAAGAAATGCTATTACCAGTAGGTATCGCATTTCTTTTGAAAGCGTGCATTTCTTGCAGTCAGTTTTCGGGGAAGGATTCCGAGCGGACGTTCAGGAAGAGTAATATTCTTTAAGGCTTCCTTAAAGAATATTACTCTTCCTGAACTGTGCATTGACATCCTCTCCAGATATCTGACAGCAATAAAAATCATGTATAATCTGAATTACTGCCAAGCCCCATGCTTTTAGAATTTAATCTATAGCCAGCCGGTAACAGCCTTTACAGGGGACAAATTCTTCGTCGCTGCGTTTTTGTAGAGCGAAAGCGCGGCGACGAAGAATTTGTCCCCTGTAAGGGCGTCCCCCGCGCTCCCCTATTTCCCTTCCAGATACCTGTCAATCGCCTCCGTCGCATCATCGCTTAAATACGGCGAAACCTCCTCATACTGTGAAAAGGTAATGGTATTTCCGTTCCCCAGATACTGCAGAACACAGTCCTTTCTTTCATTATCAGACAGAAACGGCATACTCTCGCAAATCATTGTCCAGTCCAGGTCTTTGCCCAGAGCGTTCAGCAGGCTTCCGCGGCCGCCATCGTCCAGATAGGGCATAAGACTGTCAATCATTTCTTTGTCGGGCGTGATATCTCCCCTTGCCACAGCCTCCGTCAGGTACTTTGTGGACAGCCCTTTGTCAGAATAAATAAACAAATCGCACATTTCGTCGGCGGTCAGACTCTCCTTCCGCTCAAGCAGAGCGGCAAGCACCTCGCTTACCTCCTCATCCTCCATATAGACCAGAGCTTCAAAAATCTTCTCCCTGTCTATCGCCTTTCCGTCCTGAATCTCCTGTAAGGTTTTATCCGCATATTCTTCCTCCTCCGAATTGTAGACTGCCGTAAAATCTCTCTTATTAAGTTTCGGGAAGCTGATGGAAAGCTCTTTCAGCTTTGCTCCCTGCCCCACCATTTTTATGGCATTTCTTCCCTTTTCCAGCGTAACCTCGTAAACTCCGTGTTCACCCGTGTCGTCTATTACCTCCACGCTTCCGTCAGGCTTTATGCAGACTGTCTTAAATTTTCCGTCCACCAGTTCATAGGAAGTTTCCACTTTCAACGTTATATCTTCAACTGCTTCCGCAACCAGAACCGTGGAGGAACCGTTTAAGACAAATCCCCTTACGGTAACCCCATTGCCCCCGGCATAATGATAAGCCCGCCACAGGTCATGGTCATCCTCGCCTGCAACCAGCGAATCGTCGTCGTACATCTTAAAAGCATTGCCGTGTTTATTTACTATTGACGTGCTTAAAATAAATTTTTCGACGTCTTCCCCGGAAAACGCGGAAAACATTGACTGCCAGAATCCCTCATCCTCCGACTCCTCTTTTGCAGAATCAGCAAGAGACGTTTCCTCCCCGGAAATCCTCACGCTCCCGCAGGCCGTCAGACACAAAAGCCCCAAAGCCGTACAAACGGATATCAGCACTCCGATTTTTTTCTGTTTTTTATAATGAAGAATTCCTTTCAGCCTCTCTTTCAAATCCTGCCTCCTCTCCAGCAATGTGGTATAAGGAATATTTCTCCGAAACGTCCCCGACCATTCCGCTGCATTTATAAGAATATTTCCATATACCTTTTTGCCTTCCCCTGTCAGGCTGGCCACTACCGCCTCGTCACAGGCAAGCTCGCAGTCGGCATTCAGCTTCCGCCCCGCCAGATAGAGCACCGGATTAAACCAGTGCACGCAAAGCAGCGCCTGATAAAGCCACTTATACCACAAATCCTTCCTCTTTATGTGGATAAATTCATGATGAAGCACCAGACAAAGCTGATTCCTGCCGTCCGCTCCTTCTGAAAATCCGGCCACAAACTCCTTCGGCAAAATAACCGCCGGTTTAAACAGGCCAAGGGTAATCGGCCCGGAAACTCTCCCGCTCTCATAAATATCAGGCGCCTTTTTCATGCAAAGCCTTGACGCCGTATCCTCTGCCTGCTTAATGATACCGCTGTCCGAAAGCCTTTCCCTGTCCCTGCCAACACCGACGGCAAACCGCCGGTAATTCCATATTTTCAGGAAAAGGCTGACGCATGCTCCCAAAAGCCAGAGAACCGCCGGAAAAACAAGCCGGTTTTCCCTCGCTTTCCCCGAAAACAAAGAAGGAGTTTGAGCGGTGGCTGCCTGCCCGGCCTTATCTCCTTTTTCCGGCTGATTGATACCCCCTGCTTTCTCCAGGCCGGGAGCTCCCGCCTGCTTCCCGCCGTCAGCACCTTTCAGCTCTGACTTTGCAACGCCCGCTCCTTCTGATTTCTCATTCCCCTGTTCCACTGTCAGGTATGCCGCCGACCGCATCGGTATACGCAAACCGCCGACCGCTCCGAAATGAAGCGGCAGAACCAGCCTTGCAATCAATAACAGCCAGATATAATAATTCCATCTTCTGGAAAACCACTTTTTTGTCAGCGGATGGATAAGCAAAAGTACCGTCCCCGCCAGAGCGCCCGAGAGGGATAAGGATAACACACATAAAAAAATCCGTTCCATATTTTCCCCGTTTCCGCACAGAATGTGCTAACAATTCTGGTTGAAATAGTCGCGAAGCTCCTCGAGCTCTTTTTTCGACAAAGCCTCGCTGTTTACAAGCGCCGCCGCCAGATTCCGGGAGCTTCCCTTGAAAAACTTATCCACAAAGTCCTTTGTCTCGTCTTTGATATACTCCTCCCGCTTTACGCAGGGTTCATAGTAATAGACCTCCCGCTTTTCCTGTCTGAGCACACCCTTTTTTAAAAGCCGCTGAATCAGCGTGAGAACCGTCGTCCTCTCCCATCTTCTGCTCTCTCCAAGGCCGTTTCGGATATCCGTTGCATTCAGCGGCTTTCCGGCCGACCACAAAACCTCAAGCACCGTCCATTCGGCATCGGAAACTGTTATTTTCTTATCCATCTATTTTCCTCCTGCAGTCTACTTTTGTAGACAATATGAGTTTACACCTGTAGACAGCGGGTGTCAAGGGGTTTTGCAAAAAGGATTTGCCAAAAAATTCATACATTTATCATGCAACTCCTATTGATGATACTTTTATTGGCAATTATTAAATAGCAGCTATGAGCTGGTTCTTTCGGGAATGGAATATTTGAAAGAGTAATATACTACTCCTTGTGTTTTAAATAATTACATATATTTTCGATAGTCCTGTCTTTTTCCTCTATATGTTCTTCCACATCTGCTATCATTTCCTCCGCAAGATAAAATTCATTTTCTCCTGCCAAATAGATTGTGACAAAAGGACGCGGTTTCATACCATTCCAGCCCATCCCCACGACATAATATTTTATGATAATGATATCCTTCTTTTTGTCGTTATTGATATCCCGGAAGGAAACTGCTCCAACATCGCTCATTGCTCCTGTATGCCCCCTCAAATTATTGTCCTCAAACTGCCAGGGAAACCGATATAAAATCTGGTTATCTCTGACCAGAAAAAAAGTGGCATCCTCAAAATCATAAAACCTCGAATACGGCTCGCAGGTTACAAATGTCACCTCTCCCCAGTCCTCCAAAAAAACATCAAATGACTGTTCCGGTATCATGCGCTCATTTATATCCCTGAAAATTTCCCATTCATCGTCTTTCCAGCATATTATATACGCAGGTACTTCCCTATCCACATAAAACTGCACCCGAATCCCATCCTGGTTTAATTCTTCAATAAAATATACTTCACCATCAAATACAAATTCATCTTTCAACCAGGAAAGGCAGAATGACGATTCTCTCCGGGAATCATTATCGCCCTCCGAATCACGCAGAGACAGCCTTTCCACCAATTCAGCCTTCCCGTTATTTTTTACCACTTCATAGGCGTAAACATCAGAAGCTCCATAATTACTTCCATGATATCCCATACAGATGACAAACCCTTCCCTGTCTTCTGTAAACAGATTTCCATGGGTAATTGAAATACTATATTTGTGAAGTCCGGTAAATTTTTTTTGAATCGTCTCATCCTGATTAAGGACAACTTCCAGCACCACATAAGAATCAACTATATTATTTTGGTTCTCATAACTTGTAACGCGAACGCTGTCATTTTGGACGCCAATTCCGTCTAAGTTCAATCCGTCTGCAAATTCTTCCACGTCTTTCATAAACTGACTGTCATTCTCACTTATTTTCTCTGAAATATCTTCCTTTTTATCTTCTTTGGACTTAATCCCGTCGGATTCGGCATTGGAAGGAGAGTTGTTCCCGGACGTATGTTCCGTCTCTTTTGCACATCCGGTTACCCCTATACAACCTGCCAACACAAAAAGTAATATTCCGGTTCTGAAATTCTTCATAAATCATTCTCCTGAAAGTCAATTAAGTAAGACCTGCCATGCGCCGCAGCCGGCGCACAGCAGGTCTCAAAACAGTGTTCCGCCATACGGCTCCCGTCTCAATTCACAAATCCAAAGGATTTCATCTCGCACTCTCCCTCTCCCGAGAAGCGGAAGTAAACCGCACAGCCAGACAAAGAAACGTCGCAGGGTATCTGGAAAACCTGCCAGTCCTTACATTCAACGGCCACTGTCTTTTCCCCGATGAGGTCTTTCCCTTCCTCGTCCTTTGAAACCAGAACCTTTCCCTTAAAAGCCCCTCTCATTTCCAGCAGGATTCCCGAAACGCCGGTTCCTTCAAAATACTTGTACCCCAGCACGCTTCCGTCCGCCACAGCCGCAATATAAGGCTGGTTCTGCCTCTGTACGATTCTGGTCTGTCTCCTCACGGAAGGATTGTTATAGTCAATAAAGTCCATTGTCTCCGGGCAGGTAATATGACAGGCAATGGCCGCCGGGTAAATTCCGCCTGCCTTAAGAGGCCCGCCGTTTAACCCGCAGCTTGTAATTTCCACCTGCGCAATACTTCCGTCCGGCATGATTTGTATTTTTTCCGCGCAGCCCTGTCTGGAAAACTCCGTTCCGTTGGTCTGCCTGTGATAAAAGATATAATAATCCTCTCCGATTTTCTCAATGCCGCCGTGGTTGTTCCCAAGCACGTTGACAGGCGCTTTCCGTCCGTTCAGCCCCACGTCTCCGTTTGATACAATGATTCCCCCATAGGCAAAGCCTTTATCCGGCCTGTCGCTGACCGCATAGCAAAGCTCATGGCTCTTATGGCTGGAATAGACAAAATAGTATTTTCCGTTGATTTTCCGAATAGAGGAAGCCTCAAAAAATCCATGACCTTCAAAGCCCGTCCCCTCCGTGTGGTGTCCGCCCGGTATGCTGACGTGCGGCTCGCCTTTCGTGGTGAGCATATCCGCCTCCAGCTCCGCCACCATTCCGTTTTCGCCAAACTGAATTTTCCTTATCTTTTCATAGCCGGCCCGCTGCTCTGGGGACATTGCCGCCAGCTCCTCCTCGCCAGGCTCAGGGAACTTCATTTCCTTCTCGCAGGCGGGCGCAAATCCGTAATACAGATAGACCCTTCCGTCGTCGTCCGTAAGGACAGCCGGGTCAAAAGGCATGTATTCCCGCAAGGTGGCCCCGCCGTGCAGGTTGTCAGGATACTTTACATGCCCGTAAAATTCAAAAGGCCCCGCCGGGGAATCGCTCACGGCAACGCCGATTTCCGGGTAAAAGCTAAAGCAATAATAAAGGTAATACCTGCCGTCCGGCCCCTTTGTCACGTCAGGCGCCCAGAGCTGCATCCGCCCGTCCGCATTGGAGGGGTCCTGATTTTTCCGGTAAATAACGCCCTCATATCTCCAGTCCTTCAGATTGTCAACCGGGGCTGACCACGTTACGTAATCCTGCTCACAGTAAGCGGTTCCCTCGCTCTTGTCGTGGGAGCCGTATATGTATACCCGGCCTTCAAAAACGTGGGGCTCCCCGTCCGGTACATATTCCGTAAGCGGTAAATAAGGATTGTAAATCTGTTCCATTAGCAGACCTCCTGTTTTTTATTTCCGCGAGCAACGAGCCAGGCGGACATGTTTGCATGTCCATTTGGCGACTGCCGCGAGAGTCAAAGACTCCGTAATTGTTTTAATTATACAGAATCCTTGTCTCATTAACAATAAAATATCTGTAAAATTTCCGGCCCTCTGCAAAGGCTTTTGACAAAAAACAGCAGTCATGCTAATCTGGTTAAAAATATATGCGGCGGCTTATTGTCTTTTCAAGCCGCACGGAAACGGGGAAAAATGAACACCATAGACCTTATCAAAAGCAGAACAAGCTACAGAGGCCCTTACTTAAGCACAAAGGTTCCGAGAGAAGATTTAAAGCTGATTATGGAAGCCGGGCTGGCCGCTCCCTCGGGCTGCAATAAGCAGACCACAAGGCTGATTGCGGTGGATGACGAGGAAACACTTGCAAAGCTCCATGCCGTAATACAGCCTGCCGTCGGGGAAACCGCTCCCGCCATGATTTGCGTGCTGGCGAAAAAAATCATTGCCTATCGGGACAGATGCTATTACATTCAGGATTATTCCGCCGCCATAGAAAATATGCTGCTGGCAATTATTGATTTAGGTTATCAAAGCTGCTGGGTGGAAGGCCATATCACCGATACCGACCAGATTTGCCGGAAAATGGCAAAAATCCTCGAAGTGCCCGACGACTGCGAACTGGTTTGTTTCCTTCCCGTTGGCATTGCGGAAAAGGAATGTAAAAAGGCAGTAAAGCTTCCCTTTGAGGAGAGGGCATGGTTTAACAAATTCGGGGGAAGATGACGGCCATCTGCCGTCGCCTCCCCCGTTTCCTTATGAAATATGGTTTGTAATCTTCTTCACTGTTTTCCGTAATTCCTCCTCAACCTCTCTGCTGCCCTTATCCCTGTCCTCCATGGCAGCCCGATAAGCTGCGTATTTCTGCTCCACATCCTTGAGCGTATCGCTCACCGCCTTTTCCATTTTTTCTATTTCTTTTCGATTGGCTGACGCCGCTCCCGTCTCCTGCACCGTACCGCCTGTCGCATGCGTTTCGGCTTTGCCGGTGGACCGTTCCGAAGTATCGCCTGACGGACCGCCCTCCCTCTGCTCAAAACCTGTAATCTTATTGTCAGAATCCCTTTTCACAATCAGGAAAACCTCTCCGTCATTTTCCGTCAGATGTGTATAAACGCCGGGGGATTTTTCGTCGTAAAAATATCCCACGATTTTCCCTTCATAAAGAAAACGGTCAAGCTCCCCGTCATAGGACAATCCGAACCTTGCATATTCCGAAAAATCATCGGAATTTGCCACGGAACGGTTAACAGACCAGCCCCCGTCCGTCCCGGCGTATGTTCCGGCACAGGTATTTTCCGCATCAGCACCCTCTCCGCCGCTCGCAAACACAGTTACCGACACACCTGTCAGTATCACCGCGCACAAAATTCCCAATGCTGTTATCTTCTTAAAATTCATAATCGCCACAATCCTTTCTTTGACTGCATTTTTTCCAAAACCGGCGGAAAACATTGAAAAGCGGTATTGCTTTTCCGCCAGATTCACAAGCGCCATTGCATATTCCTTTTTCGCCTCTCGGCCCGCAAGCAAAATCACCTTTTCATCGCAGGAAAGCTCTATATCCCTGTTAAACAAAAAATACATCAGCCACACCAGCGGATTGAACCAGTGAACGCACAGTGCCAGCAGCATTACCATTTTCCGTAGATTATCCGCCCTTTTGATATGAACCATTTCATGGATAAGGGCAAACTTTAACTGACCGTCGTTTTCCGGCGGCAGCACCTCCGGCATCAAGTCCCCCGACAATAAAGCCTTTGGCGGCAAGAACCCCGGCAGCAAATCCTTTGGAAGCACGATTTTCGGTCTCGCAATTCCGAAGGTCACCGGTGAAACAAGCCGGTCGGAAACCTGCAGCCTTACTCTGGCGGGAATACGGGCCAGCTTCTTTAAATATTCCCCGCTTTCCTTTTCAACCGGTAAGGCTTCCCGGATTTTGCGGTATTCCCTGATATAAAGCGCGCTTAAGATAAAGAGCATTGTAACCGCTCCGGCCAGCCAGATGTAAAATGTATAGTTCTGCCCGGTATCCGAAATGCCGCCGGCTTTCCAATCCGTATTCTTTTCTGCTGTCTGATTGGGAGAGCCTTCTGCAGAGCCTCCGGCGAAAGACCTTGTATTTTTTTCGTACGTTCTACCGGCGTCTCCCCCATTATCCGTTCCCCTACCGGCATTTTGGGAAGCCGCAGGAACCGGGATTTTACCGGCAATATCCTCCGCCGCCCTCACCACCGGCAAAGCAATCCCCCAGGCAAGGGGAAGCTCCGCCGGGACAAGAAGCCGCAAAAGCGCCACCGACCAAAGCAGCATGAACATTCTTTTCGGCAGCTTATTCAGCGCAGCCATCCGCACCAAAGCAATAAGCAGTATCAATATCCCGCCCGAAAGGCTCATCTTCAGCAACATTGCCTCCACCTCACTCCATCCGGTTTATCAGTTCCTTTAATTCTTTCAGCTCCTCTTTTGTCAGAGAATTTTCAGACAGCATGGCGGCAAAAAACTGCCTTTTGGAGCCGCCGAACATTTTTTCAATCAGCTCCTTTGTCTCATAAGCCTGAATGTCCTCCCTCGAAACAATGGCCTGACAGAAAAATTTCGGCTCCGTCCGCCTGATTGCCCCCTTCTCAATACACTTTTTTATGACCGTGTAGGTGGTATTCCGGTTCCAGCCTGTCTCCTCCTTTAGAATCTGAGCAAGCTGACTGGCGCTTAAGCCGCCCTCCCGCCATAAAATCTCCATTACCTTTAATTCGGAATCAAAAAGCTTAATACTCATATTTTCCCCATTTCTGCGCTGCTTTGTTTCGCAAAGCCAACTTGTAGAAAAAAGATTTGAAAAATCTTGCCATCTTCTCACCTTTCCACCTGTAGCTGCCTTTGTGACCGGCAAAATCTGTTCTATGTAAAAAATAACTACTGCAATAGTATCTTTATAATCATACTATCACGGTAGTCATTTTCTGTCAACGTATTTTTACTATCAGGATAGTCATTTCCGTTTTTTGGAAAAGTCAAATACCCCGCAGCAAGCTGACGGGGCATCAAACTTGCAACGCAGCAGAGCTGCGGGGTATTGACCCCTCGCCGGGGCGGCATCTGCTCTTCTTCGAAGAACAGATAAGCCTCGCGGCATTCGTCAAATGGATGCTCCGCATCCGCTTGACTCATTGCTCGCGGGAATAAAAATCGGGTGAAAGTTCAGCCAAGGGGATTGACAGAAATCTTTGCCTGACATATAATAACATTGATATATAACTAAGTTATTTTAAGGAGGATAAGATGCCGCCGAAAGTCAGGATACCCAGAGAAGCTATCATTGAAAAAGCATTTGAGCTGACAAAAGCATATGGTTTTGAAAAAGTAACCGCACGTTTGCTTGCCAGCGAATTGAAATGCTCTACTCAGCCCGTGTTTCATGCATTTCGCAATATGGAAGAACTAAAAGAAGAAGTTTACAAAAAAACGCAAAAATTCTTTGAAGAAACCATGCTGCAGCAGCCTTCCGATACAGAAACTCCCTATTTTTTAAGCATGGGACTAAAGTATGTGGAACTGGCTCAAAGTGAAAAAAATCTGTTTCGTCTTCTATGTATGTCAGACGGCGGCACAAGACTTGAAAGCCTTTACGATTTGGCCAGGCATGTTCCTGTTGCGATTGAGCCGGATGTGTTTGTGAAAACATGGATATTTACCCATGGTATCGCAGCGATTGTTTCTACGAACACAACGAATATTGCACCCGAAGAAATAAGGCGGTTACTTACAGAAGCATGTGCAGGTTTCAGGTTATATCACAACAAAAATGGAGGTTCGGGAAATGAAGCGCATCAGGACAATGCGTTGAATGATATTGCCATGAGAGAAAATAACGAATTGGAGAAAAAGCATGAAATCAGATAGAAATTACGTGTATACGGAACGTGCGCACTTTATGTGCCCCGATATGCACTTTGGAATTATGGCAAAAATGGAAAGCAGTTATGATGAAGAACGGCTAAGACAAAGCATAGACGCTTTGCAGAAAGCGCACCCCTTTCTGCAAAGTTTAATTGCAGAGGAGGCGGATACCGGCAGAATTTATTATCAGATACAGGATTATTTGAATATTCCTGTAATGGTAAAGAAAGAAGCTGCTTTGTGGCAGCAGGATTATGAAGAACTATCCGTCCGGGGATGGAATGTCAGGAAAGAATGTCTGCTAAAAGTAGTGGTTTATCCAAAGGAAAATGAATTTCAAATACTTTTTATCGCCCACCATCTTTTGTGCGACGGCAGAGGGCTTTTACAACTGGCGGAGGAATTTGCAGAGCATTATGTTAACGGAGTAATGCCGCAATTTGTCCGGGAACACTTAATCCAGGGCTTAGACGACCTTCCCCCAAATAGCGATTTACCCTTTATCAGCAAATTGATTGTGGGCGATGCAAACAGGAGGTGGAAAAAAGAGGGCCGGCAGGTTTTATATGAGGAATACAGCGCATTTGAAAGAGCCTATCTCCAAAAACACAATATAAAACGGGAAATTTTCACCGTTTGCAATCAGAAGTTAGAAGAAATACTCGTTTTATGCAAACAGCATGGTTTTACTGTAAACGACTGGCTGATTGCAAAGATGATGCTGGAAGAAAATACAAATAAGGTGGTTATTGCCGCCGATATCCGTAATCAGGCAAAATGCTACAGACAGGGGGCAATGGGGAATTATTCTACCGCTTTTAGCGTTTCCGTGAAAAAGAACGGGGAAAATGTTATTTCTCTTGCAAAGCGCGCAGCGTCACAAGTGATAAACATATGTCAACACCCGCAGAAAGAAATGCTTGTGCTTGCCTGCTATCTGCATATGCAGCCGGAGCTGATTGACGCTGTTGCAATATCTACATTAGGAGATTTTGAAAGTAAAGCGGGAACATTTGTGGGGAAAAATATGTTTGGATATGGTTCGCAAAACGGCTATAGCATTACCAATTTAGGAAAAATCCAAAGTGATACAATAGCAGAAGCTGTTTTTATCCCCCCTGCTTCACCTGCCAACAAAAAAACATGGGGCGTTCTAACGGTAAATAATCATATGAAAATATGTATGTCGGATTTAATTGCAGAGAGGTAATATTTTAATAATTTAGAAGGGCGACAACACTGCTTACTGTCGCCCTCTGATTACCCGCCGGCTCGACTGGCTCTACTATTTCAATCTCATTAAAGTCAAATAAATCTTCAATCGTTACATCAAACACTTTTGCTATGCTGTATGCAAGTAGCATAGAAGGATTATAACGGTTTCGTTTAAGCTGCATAATCGTTTGCCTTGAAACATTCACCAAATCGGCAAGCTCTTGCTGTGTCATTCATTTTGTAGCCCGGTAAATATGAATTCTGAGTTTATATTTTTCTCTTGACAAACTCAATAATAATCATTATCCTTATAAGTAAAGAAACGAAGTTTACTACCGTACAGCTATTGCTCATGCGGCTTGCTCGTTTCTTTTTTTATTCTTACAAAATCATACAAATACAATTTTCTGCTTTTATCACGCCTTACAAGCATTTTAGCTCCAAAAATATTATACCTCTCTAAAGTCCCTTTTCCATCATAGACTGGTATACCAAAATATGTTTCATATTGATACCATCCATATTGAGCCTTTGAACCATGCTTATTATTGTAGTCTGGGAACTCCTTCTTATTTGTCGCGTTTTGAATCAATTTGTCTATGACAGAAATAATATTGGCTTTTGCCTTTATATTTCCGCCTTTTAATTCCTTTGTATCCTTAGAGTGACTAAATTCATCAGGAAAATCTGACCCTATGTATATTTTTTCAGAAGCTTCTGTAATTACAAAGGATTTTCCAATATACTTCTGCAAATACTCTTCAATCTGTTTCCAATCTATCCCTCTTCGTGACTGAAATCTTATAACATCAATTATCACAACTTTCTTCCCGTCTGACTCTATTATAATCCCGGTATTTTTATTCACTATGTTTTCTCTCCAATATAACCCCAAACCAGATGTATGCCTACAAACTATATATCATATCTCTCTCTCGATATCCCCATCCGCCAGCATTTCCCTGATTACCGGCTCTTTCGCGGGGTTCGGCTCATTTTCCCAGTACCACCCGGCAAGCAGCAGATTTTCCGCCTCATTTACCGTGGCATCAAAGCAGTTATTGGTGTCACCCACAAACACCCTGCCCGCTATTTTAAGCCTGACAATGGCATAACGGGCCTGTTCCACCCGATAAAAAGCTCCGCCCATTTTCCCGCCTCCTCCACCATCGGAACTTTCTCCATTACCCTCCGGTAAACGCCGTTATTCTGCGTCCTGTCAAAAACAATATGCTGCCTGGTCCGCATCGGTCTGTCCGTCACCACGTGATAAGCAATTATCTCTTTCATATAATCCCTCCAAAGGTCTTTTCCACTGCGTGTTCATTATAGCAAATTTCAAAATTTGCAGCCACACATTTCCTCCGCCTGCATAAAAAACAGTTGACTTTCCGTAAATTATATGCTAATTTATAATTATTCTATATAGAACTATTCTAATTGGATTTGAAGGAGACAACGTTGGAGACAAAAGGCGGATTTTATATTACGCAGATTAAGCAGCTTCAGGACAGAATTTTCGAAAGGCTTCTTATGGAGAACGGCATTGAAATCAGCGGCGGACAGGGACGGATTCTCTTTATTTTGTGGAAAAACGACCATCTCACCATCAGCGAAATCAGCAGAGCCACTTCTCTTGCCAAAAACACCGTTTCCATTGTGGTGGACGGAATGGTAAACAAAAACATTCTGGAAAGGCATACAAACCCGGAAAACCGCCGTCAGACCATCGTCTCCCTGACGGATTACGCCCGCTCCTTACAGGAAAAGTACGAGGCCGTCTCACAGGAAATGAGCAGCCTGTTTTATCAGGGCTTTTCCGAAAAAGAGCAGAAAGAATTTGAAGCCTATCTGGCGAGAATCCTTGATACATTGACTCTCGCAGAGAAAGCCTGACCTGCCCCGGGCCCGAAGAAACCATAATGATTCAGGAGGAAAACCTATGAAAACAAGACAGCAGCTTTTTAACTTTATTGAAGGGCAGAAAACAGCCTTCATCGCTTCCGTGGACGAGGACGGCTTCCCCAATATCAAAGCCATGTTTACTCCCGGCAAGATGGAGGGAAACGACTTTTACTTTTCCACCAACACATCTTCCATGCGCACACAGCAGTTTATGAAAAATCCAAAGGCAAGCATTTATTTCTATAACAGAGGCCGTTTTAAATACGAGGGAATTATGCTGACAGGTACTGTGGAGGTTTTGCAGGATGCGGATATTAAAAAGGCGCTATGGCACGAAAAGGATATTATGTACTACAGCAAGGGGGTCACGGACCCTGATTACTGCGTGCTGAAATTCACGGCGGAAAAGGGCAGGTATTACTGCGCTTTGAAGTCGAAGAGCTTCCTGATGGATGAGCTGAAGTAATGATTTTTATCGCTGTTATCAGGAGGTCATAGGAAATATGGCCTCCGTTGTCTTTACTTCACACCGTATACTGCTAAATTCTGTCGCTGTACGGCAGCGATTTCATATATTTTTCCATCCAGTACCAGTCGGGAATAAATCCCTTATCTGAATACTCCTGCGTATCGTCCAAAATATATTCGCCGTTTTCGTGCATAACCGGCAGTTTTAACGTAAAATCTTTTCTGAAATGCGCATTTAATTCCCTCCCAAAAGCCATATATTTAATTTTGCACTCATTTCTGATAATTGCAGCTATAAATAATTTTGTGTATACGGACAGCGGAACTTTTTCCTGCAGCACTGCCACGTTCTGCGCTGTATAAAACGGCTTTTTCTGAATAAAGCAGGAACCCAGAAAGCTACCTCCCAAAGCCAAAGTCATTGCTCCCGCCGGAAATGCTGTTTCACCGTCGATTTCATCCACGCACCCTACTACTCCGTTATCATTGCTGTTACGGGAAACATAATTATACTGAGGAGCCGTGTTCGTTGTCATAACGGCATCAATCCCGTTTCCCATCTCTGCATTGAAAATGCGGTGGAGATAAAACTCTTTCCATTCACCGGTATCGAGCAACAATGCACTGTTCCTGTTTATATTCGTTGAAACAGGTTTATGTCTCAGAGTTTTGATATATTCTTCCATCCATCCCCAGTCCGGTTTGTTATCCCCTGTTACCGGCAGTCTTAATTGTGTAGCCTTAATACAGTCAATGAGAAAAGCTCTTCCATAAGAATATCTGAACCGCTCCCTTTGCAGCAATCCTACAATGAACAGCCCTGTATATGGATTCAGCTAGCCTGGACGTATTACCACTATATGGTCTCCTGTTGCAAACAGCTGCGGCTGATACGCTATAGTGGAAGTGGTATCTCCTACCGTAATAGCATTTCCGCTTTCAATATTTTGTATTTCCCTTTCCGGTACGAAACAGTCAACATTATTACCAGCCTCTGTTCTTGAAACAAATGGAATATATCCGTCCACTTTAGTTGTCGAGGTTGTAAGGTCTGTCTTTACATTCGCTTTTGCCTTATATATTTCATCAATCAGCAATCCAAATTCAAAAGGCTTCCAGCTACCTGTTTCAAGATTCATATACATCACCTGCCTTTACCAGATAAGAAAGGTAATCGTTTAATACCTTTTGAAAGTCGTTCTGTGTTAAGGCAGAATAATCCGTCTCCATATATGCCTCCGCCAGCCACTCATCGTTCCATGAAACCTTATGCATAACAGATAATCCGGGCACTTCTCTTTTATTTTTATATAAATTCAACCACATTTCCTCTGTCGATGACCACAAACTGTTTCCGGCCAAATCCGTCATTTCAATTCTTCCAAGCCCTTTTCGCTTAATAAACTTATCATCTTTAAAATATCCAAAAAAAGTATCCCGGTCGGATTTTTCATGTCGTCCGGATAAATCAAATATCATACAGCATGCAACTGCTGCCGCACCCGGATAAAACATTTCTGTCGGTAATGAAAAAACGGCATCCAGAGTATAACTATCCAACATCCTTTTCTTAAACTCTTTTATATCGCCACTATGGCCAATAGCCGCCTGCATAGGAAGCAGCACCGCCATTTTACAGGTGGACGGAACGTGCCTTGCCACCCATTCTACAAAATGCAGTCCCCTGGATGGGTCTTCCTTTTTCTTTGAATCCCAGTTTCCGGTATAATCCGGGTCGCAGCATTTTCTGGTCGCGTTATACGGCGGATTCATCAGCACAATATTAATATTATTTTCCCCTATCCAGTCTGCGCGCCTGAACATGGAATCCTGCACCACATTGGAATTGCCGCCTCCATGAATCAGCATATTCGTGGACGCTAATCCAAACGCCCCTTCTTCATATTCTATTCCGAAAATCTGATTCTTCTTAACGTTGTCACGTTCTTCTTCCGTATCGCAATCATCCATTGCCTGCGTCATGGCCCTCACTAAAAATGCACCGCTCCCGCAGCACGGGTCGAGTATTCTTGAGTTTTTATTCACACCGACAGCTTTACTCATAAAATCGCATATATGGTCTGGCGTAAATGCCTGATTTTTATCTGACTTGCCAACATACTTATTAAATGTAGTAAAAAACAAATTCAGTAAATCCTGCCCGGCTGTATTTTTATCATTAATATACGGTACAACATTGGTATCAACAAATTCTAAAATATCTTTTAATTCTTTATACGTCAGGCTCGTTACATCCTGGTCTCCAAGAACCTTATTATTCAAAACTGCCAGTTTATCAGCCTTATTTACGCTGCCGCTCTTTACCAGAAGTCCTTTCAAAATGTCTTTCACATTTTTCAGCAGTACTTTTTCAGGCGCTAATTTATCTCCTGTCTCAGGTTCAATCGTTTCTTTTACGTCTTTATATACGAGGCCGTTTTTCAGCGCAAGAAGGCAGGTGCCTATAAACTGGCTGCGAAGCTTTTCATTTATTCCGTCAGAATGCAGCTTTTCATTTAAAACTTTTATGGAATCGACAATTTTAATTTTGTCGTTAATCTTACCAAAACATATTTCCTCATATTCTTCAAATGTACGGATAGTTTTCTCGGTAACTATCCGATGCCTGTCGTCAACAATTACCGACTGCCCGTACCATACCCATATATCGTTTCCCTCTGTTTCCGCAAGAATAGCGACGATTTTTTTGTCTGAATATGCTTTTTCAAAACGAACATAATCCTGCAATTGCCCCTGGATTTTTTTCTTATCCCATTTACTGAATCTGCTCTTACATTCTACCAGAACTGCCAGACGCTCGTTTTCGAATCTGATATCAAGATACTGATGCTGCTTTCCTGTTGTGGCTTTTTGATAATCTTTTATATCTTTACCGACAGATTTCAGGGCCTGCAAGTAGCTGAATTCGCCTGTCTCTGTATTCCCGACACGATATCCGGCGCCAATTCTGTCAATAATATCAAATCTATCCATTGCATTCTCCTTCATTATCTGACCGTTCTTCCGTTCCTGATATCAGGAAGCTATAAGAAAATTATACTGCATTATATGTCCCATAAAACGGACTCACAATCAAATATAAAAATACCCTCCATATTTCCGGTAATATGAACCCGCTTTTTACCGGATTTAAGATTGGCATAGCATATAATTATTGTATCTGTATTTTTTCATATCGTAAAGTTTTTTCATAACAATATATCAGAAATTCTTTTGCTGCCGCAATACTGATTTAACAAGAAAGCCAAATCCGGAAACATATTCGAAAATTTGAGGACGCGGAAATCAATTTTTAGATTCTGTGTTTTGGGCAGATGGTACTGGTTTTAAAATACCTGTTATGGTAAACTAAATTAAAGTTCCCAATCACTCCCACGGAAGGAAACACAAATAAATATGAAAATTCTCTTCATCGGAAACAGCCACACCTATTACAACGATATGCCACACCTGTTTGCACAACTTTGCCGGGAAAAGAATGTGGAGGCGGAGGTCACCATGTTAGCCCACGGTGGAAAGGGATGGGACTTTCATGTGGAAGAACCTGAAGTCAGGTTCAATATCATGTACGGCGGATATGACGCTGTCGTTCTTCAGCACACGGCGCACCCCATGGGCGATTTACAGGTCATGGGCAAGTGCGGGAAACAACTGATTGAATGGGTGCGGGAAGCAGACGCAAGGCCTGTTTTGTATATGACATGGACGACAAAAGCCGACGGGGAGGCTGCTCAGGAAGCCATGAGCGGCGCATACCGGAAATTGCAGGAGGAAACCGGCTGCGAACTGGCCCCCGTGGGCGAGCGCTGGTGGAAATACCATAAGGAGCACCCGGAAGTGGAATTATATGCGGAAGACGGACAGCACGCCTCCCCCGCCGGCTCCCGGCTGGCAGCGGAGGTGATTGCGGAGGTTGTTTTAAAGCAGCCTTGGATTTGAGCCTTAAACCTCTGCATAAAGGCAGATAAACGGACCGCCAGATTATCCCCGTCGCCGGAAATCCATTCCAGCCGCCCGCTGTCAGCATTGAAGCAAGCTGCCCGAAACGGCACCTACGGAAATCAGGAAAAAACCATCCTCACCTCCCCCGTAATCCCGCAATGATTGGCGGGCGGCGGAATTACCGCGCCGGGAACCCGGGTAGTGGTGGGCACCGCCCGCTCTAAGGTGGTGGCCGCCTCAATCGTAAGGGTATTGCTTCCCTCTTTCACCAAAGCGGCAATGTCATACCGGTATACCGGGACAATCTGGATTCCTGCGCTGATACCGTTCACAAAGACCTCCACACCCTCCGCCGCGTCCGTGATTTCCAATATAGTATTATCTGACGCCGCTTCTGACACCGTCAAATCAAATACCTTCTCATATCTCACAAAACCGCCGAAATCCGGTTTCTCACATTCCACAAAATCGGGCAGGGAAACCTCTTTTTCCTCTGTAAAAGAAGGATAGTCAATCGCCCTGCAAAGGCTTCGTCTCCACCCATGCGCCAGAATCCTTTCCTTTCTTCCTTCCCACCGCAAGCCGTCAACCGGCTGCGCCGGCTCCCTGTCCGCCCTGTCAAACATTACAATCAGGCTTTTTCCCGCTTCTATATGAATCTTTAATCCTGTACCTGTTTTATTTCTGTCTGCCAGTCCGTCCGGTCTGCCGGTCAGGCTCTGGCTTCCATCTTCCATCCCGCCCGGTCTGTTGACCCTCTCTGCCCCTTCCTTTGGCCTACAGTCGCCGTCCGCCCGGCAAAGCTTTTCCAGCCTGTTATCCCATGCGTTATATGCATAGCATTCCCCCTCGCAGTTGATGGTGGCAATCCCCTCATAGGCTTTTGCGCTCTCATTTACAAAATAAAACATATCGTTTCCGTTCTCATAATGCAGCACGCGAATCAACGGCTCCTTCGGGAAAAGCTGAACGTCCGCCATCTCCAGAAGCCGCATTTTCCCGGAAAGCTCCGATAAAGGCACCACCTGGCAGTTCTTTAAAGCTTCCAGACAGGCTTTATCCTCCGCCTCGCAGATGCCCTCCGCCAGCGTGCCGTTTCCGTGGCAGATGCCTGAGGGAAGGCTGTTGACAAAAAACACGGGGCATCCCGCGTCGGCAAGCTGTGCGGCGGCTCTCGCAGTCTTTGCCGTCACATAGGTAGTTTCAGGAATAATCAGCGCCCTGTATTCCTGCCGGTGTACTTTCAGAGTCTTTCCCAAAATCGTGTGATATTTTTCCTCCGTAAATACGTCCGCCGGAATAAAATCATACTGTATCTGGCAGTCGGCAAGCGTTCTTGCCGGAACCTGGCTGAACATGCACCTTCCCCCCGCCCAGTCGGCGTCTCCATGGTACAAAACCGCGGCGCGGCTTATCTGTCTGCCGTCGCTTAAAAGCTCGCAGATTCTGTTCATGTACCGCATCAGCATTCCGAAATGCCGGTACTGCGGATTGTTTCCGTGGGCGTAAAAGTGGGGCGGACAGTCCGGGTCGGGAAATTCTTTGGGCGAAAATGCGTGGGGCACAAACCGGTTGATTCCCCGCACCATAAAATGGTCGGCCAGATACTTTTCCAGCCGCACGCCTTCCGCCCATCCGTAGTCTCCGAAAATCTCGCACATGGCCCTGCCCTTTTTCAGCGGCTCTATGGCTGCCGCGCTGGCCGCCAGCCTTCCTAACGCATAATGGTAAAATACGCTGTCCCTGATACGGTTTTTATAGCAGTATTCGCAGTCGTCCTCCCTCTGCGGCATCACCTGTCCGCCGATATTGTCAATCCCCGCCATATCCTGTCCCGCAAGCCCCCGGAAAAAATGACCCAGACTGGAACCGCTTCTGGAATGCTGATTATTGTCCTCGATTAAATGGCCGATATATTCAACATTTCGGGCGCAGCACCAGTCGCCGAGCTGACAGGAAAAGTCCTTTTCCACACACTTTGTCACTACGTCCATAAAATCATAGCGCACTCTGGCTTTCAGACTGCCCTCAAATTCCCTGTCCCATAAAAGCGGCAGATATTTCCGATAGCCTCTGCCCCACCGCCTTTGAAGTTCCGCCTCTATCTCCCGGCTAAAGGGCTGGTCCGCCACCTCCTCCAGAGTTTTTCCCGTCTCGTAAATATGACCGTTTCCCAGCTCCGGCTCGTCCGAAAAAAATCCCGCTATGGTCTTCCCAAATTCTTCCTTATAATGAGCGTAGTGGGGCTCATAAACGGCTTCTATCAGCTTATGGACAGACTGCGCGTCGCACATATTCATATAATCTCTGTGGGGGCCTCTGTTTCTGGTAAGATGGCAGGCGTAAAGCGTCCATTCGCCCTCCAGCGCACGAAAAGAAAGCCTGCCGTCCTTTTCCTCAAAAGCCTCCTGCGCGCAAATCTCTCCGTAAACCGCCAAAATATCCTCCGTCCTTCTTCCGCCCTTCTTCACCGCCGTGACGCCCAGAAACACGTCGTCGTCAAAGATTTCCGGGTCGGGAAGCATTGCGGCCTCGTAGGCGTTGGGCACAAAAGGCTCCGGCTTTTCGCAGAAAGCCTTATCCAGTATGATTTCCTCCCCGACTTTCACCTCCCCCACAATCTTATAAGTTACGCTCTGTCTGCGCAAGGCAACTGACTCCTGTGTCATTTTTCCATTGCAGTAGCCGGTTGGAAAATGGCTGTCGTCCAGTATCCACACCTTCATTCCCCGCTTTTTTGCCTCATCCAAAATGACATCCATGTCATGCCACCACTTAGGGCCGCAGAAATCCGGGTGGGGTCTGCTTTCCACGCACACCGCCCCGATTCCGCAGTTGTGAATCGCCTCCATGTATTTCCGAAGGACCGCTTTCTCCTCGCCGTGCTGCCAGAAGAAGGGGAAAATGTAATTGCCGCCCTTATTATCCAGTAATTTTTTGATTTTATCGTTCATGTCTCTCTCCTGCCTTTACTCCTTGGCCCCGCCTGCCGCCGCTCCCTCATTGTCCCCCGGAAATCATCTTCCGGTACTCGCTGGGCTTACACCCTGTCGCCTTTTCAAAGACTCTGCTGAAATACGCCGTATCGCTGTACCCTACCATCTCGCAGACCTCATACACCTTATAATCCTTCTCCCCAAACAGTTCCTTTGCCCGCTCCACCCGGAGGGAGGTCACATAGCTCTGATAGGTCATGCCCGTTTTTTTCCTGAACATCTGACTTAAGTAATAGGGATTTAAGAAAAATTTCCCCGCAAGCTCGCTTAAGCTGATTTCTCCTGTGTAATGCTCTTTGATATACTCCTTAATCCGGGAAATCACATCCTCGCGCCTGCCATGACCCTGGCTGCGCCTGATTTCCAGAATACCCGCCATAATGTTGGTCATCCAGTTTTCCAGCTGCTCTATGGTATGGAAACGGGAAATGCTCTCAAGCGATAAAATATTCCTCCCCAGATATTCATTGAGCTGAAACTGCATAAAAGGCATCGTGCGTATTCCCGCCAGAATCAGGTTCATGCTCTGCATCTGCAAATCGGATAACGTAAGTCCCTCCTGCTGCCGCAGCTTCTGAAACATTTTCCTGACAATTCTCTTGCACGCCCCCTCGTCTCCCCCGTTAAGCGCCTGCTCCAGCTCCGTAATTTCCTCCTCTGTCATCAGGACTCTGCCGGCAGCGCCCTGCGCCATCTGCGAATAGCAAATGATAGAGCCGATTCCCTGTATGACCTTGTTATTCAGCGCCATCTCCGCCTTTTCAAAGGAATCCGCTATCTCTCCATAACTCTCCCGGACATACCCCACGCCAATACTGACAGGTATGTCATATTTTTCTTCCATTTTTTCTTTTACATAGGAAAGCCCTCCCGCAAGCCGCTCCTCCTGCAGCGCCTCATACTCCGCTATCAGAATTACTGCCCGGATACCGGAAATCCTTACAATTTCCACACAGCTGTATTCCGCAAGCTGCGCGCTGACAGCCTGCTCGAGTTCCTCGAAATACGCCTGAGACGGGAAATCGCTGCCGTTACACTCCCACAAAGCGGCAAGATAAGAGGCCGCGTCCAGTGGAATTCCATATGTTGCCAGTATTTCTTCCGTTTCCTCAACTCCCTTTTCCCCTGTCAGAAACCGGAAAAACTGAATCTCCTTTTTACTCTTTTCGAAATCCGCCACCTGATGCTTTAAATTCCTGAACTGCTCCTGCGCTTCTCTCCCGACCGCAATCTCCCCGCATACCTCCTCCATCACCGCAAAAAGCTCTTCCTCCTCCACGGGCTTGCAGATATAAAACTTTACGCCAAGCCGGATTCCCTCTCTGGCATATTCAAAATCCGAATACCCGCTCAGCAGAATACACTTTGCTTCATTGCCTGCGTTTTTCAGCTTTTCAATCATGGCAAGGCCGTCCATAACAGGCATCCTCACATCGGATATGATGATGTCAGGATTTTTTTCCATCGCCATATCAAAGCCTTCCTGCCCGTCCTCCGCAATCCCGACGATTTCCCATTCCTTCCCCGCAGACTGCAGAATAAACTGCAGACCTTCCGAAATTCCCCTTTCGTCATCTACCAGCAAAATTGTAAACATCCTCTTCCCTTTCCGCATAAAATTTTCTTTCAGCCGCAAGCCGTTTTGCATATCTGAGCTTTAAAACTGCCGGCAGGCTGCCGCAGAAGCTTCACATAGGAAGCCGCATCTCTATCACGGTTCCTTCATCTCCGCTTTCCAGAATTTTTACAAAATATTCTTTTCCAAAGCGCAGATAAATCCTCTCCGCAATATTTTTCAGCCCGATACTTCCGCTCCCGTCGTCCGCGGTCTCCGAGACTCGCATTTTGTTGCTGCCTGAAAACTCCAGCTGCCCCCGCAGCGTTTTTAACCTGTCCTCCGGCATTCCCTTTCCGTTGTCCTTGAATATCACGGAAATGGTATCTTCTTTCAGCTTTGTCACCTTAAGCCGGATTTTCAGTTTTTCGTGATGTCCGCGGTAGCCGTGCTCAATACAGTTTTCCACAATCGGCTGAAATACCAGCGGCATAACGGGGACGTCCAGAAGCGCTTCCTCCGCTTCATACGTGTATTCAAATATTCCCTGAAAACGGACATTCTGCAGCTTCACATAGTTTTCCACATATTCCAGCTCCGTGCGGACAGTATTTTTACTGTCATCCTTTCCAAGGCTTGCGCGGAACATTTTCGCCAGAATTTTAATCATCTCCGCCGCTTCTGCATCACCCTTGACCAAAGCTTTCATGCGGATGGATTCCAATGTGTTGTAGAGCATATGGGGATTTATCTGTGTCCGAAGAGCCATTATCTTTGCGTCTTTTTGCCTGATTTCCGCCACGTACACATCGTTTATTAACGTCTGGATTTTCTCGACCATATGATTGTAGTGCTGAATCAACGTGCCGATTTCATCAGAGGTAACCTCCGCTTCCACCCGGGCATATTCCCCGTCTCCCATGCGCTCGATTTTCCTCTGCAATTCTGTAATCGGCCTTAAAATCGTCCGGCTCAAAACCACGGACAGCCCGATAATCATCCAGACGGAAATCCCGATGGCAATCAGCGATACCATCGTAACCCGGGAAGCCTTCGCCATTAAATGGGCTCTTGGAATCACAGCCTCCACCATGATTTCTCCGCTTTGTGTGCTCTCACGCAGCACCAGATACTCCTTTTCATCCGGCGCAGCCTCCTCCGGCTCTCTTATGACCTCCTGCCACGACCTGTACCCGCTTATCACATCCGAATCATAAAGTACTGCCCCGTCGGATTTTCTGGCCGCCCGGATACGGATGTGGTAGTTGTTTCTGGTAATCTGAAACGTCTCGTTCATTTCCACCAGCTTTTCCGGGTTCACATCAATCAGCAAAAGCCCAACCTCCCGGCTGGTGTGGTCGAAAATCCTGCGTCCCACCGTCACGGCGATGTCCTCGTGCTCCGTCTCATAATAATTCTTAAAATGCGCCGGCGTTACCATCAGCACGCTTTTCGCCCGGCCCTGCTTCTGCGCCTGTGTCAGCTCCTGTAACCACGCCTCCTCCTGCAGCCTTCTTTGATTCACAAGCTCCCCCTTACTGTTGTACTGGTAAAAAGAGCCGTTCCCCGCCAGAAACATAATATTTTCCACATCCGGGCTCATCAGGGAAACCCGCATAAGGAGCCTTCGCACCTGCAGACGGTTCTCCACCTCCTCATAAATTGAAGGCGCCTCCATCCTGCTGATATCCGCAAGCATATCGTTGTCCACAAGAAAAGCCTTGGTGATTCTTCCGTATTCGTCCATAAACCTGTCAATATTCGTAACAATCTGGGAACTGTATAAATGGGCAAGCTCCATGGATTCCTCCTCCATGTTCTTTACGGAAAACCGGAAAATAAATACCGTGGTAATCAAAAGCGGAATCAGACATGCCGCAAGATAACTGAGCAGCATCTTGTCCCTAAGTTTCGCATTTTTCAAAAAATCCATGATTTTCCCCATATACGGCTCCCTTCACTTGAATGCCCCGCGATATCCTTTCGATGGATTTTTGCGCAGCGCTTCGATTTTGTAAACCGGCCCCTCCTGCGGAAAAAGTCCCGGAAAAGAAACCGTGCGTTTCTCCCCGGAACTTAAGTATGCTTTACTTCGCGACAGATGCGTACCACTCTCTCGCAAGCTTCGTTACTTCCTCACCGCCGGTTGCATACCATTTTTCTACAAACTCATCGAATTTGTCAATGGAATATTCTCCGGTAATAATTTTCGTTGCATATTCAACGAAAAGCGTTCTGTTATTAATATCAGGATAATCCGCATAAATAGAGGAAGGAATCCCGTCTCCCGCCATGGGTCTTACATATTTCTGACTTTCCTGCAGATTGTTGATTGCCTGTGAAATCGCCCATTCTCTCTCGGGGGTCTTCTGAGTCTCAAGGAGCTGTACCTGGAAGTCAACGGTTGCAATACCGTTCCATGGTTCAAGCACCAGCTTCTGCATGGTGGCCTTGTCGTCCGGTTTGCGGCTTAGAACGCCGTCTACCATTTCGCTGTGCATTCCCTCCACACCGGTATACATAGTATTCCACAGTTCTGTGTCGGCATAGGCATTTAAAACCTTCATGATATTCTGAATCTTCTGCTCGTCATCCGTATTGGCAACCACAAACCCAACGCCGTTGATTCTTCTCGCCGTGTAAAAGCCTTCATATCCCGGCGCGGAAATGGCAGGAAGAATTGCAATTTCAGGTTCCGTTCCCGTCGCGTCCTTAATCGTCTCCGCCGTATTGTAGCACTCCTGAGGGATATGCTCCCAAATCCCCACCTTGTCGGAATTGATTTTTCCGTCCCATGCCGCCTTGTCGTTTAACAGCGTCTCGGGGTCAAGCAGTCCTTCCGCATACAGCGCCGCAATCCATTCCAGCGCGTCTCTCATGTTCTGCGTTACCCCTGCATAGGTCAGCTCGCCGTCATAAATATCCCACTGGGGATATCCCTCCCACATGGCAAGTCCGTACATGCCAAAGAGCTGGTTCATCCATCTTGCTTCCGCCCGTCCGCCGGTTGGAATTTCATCCGCAATTCCGTTCCCGTTAGGGTCGTCGTTTTTAAATGCCCGCAGCACCTCCACAAACTCCTCCTGGGTAGTTGGCATGGAAAGCCCCAGATTATCCAGCCAGTCCTTCCGAATCATAGGACAGTTTCTTCCATAATTAATCACCTGGGGAATGGTATAAATTCTTCCCTCCCCGCTGGGGTCGTTTGCCCGCATGGCGTCCCATATCTCCTGCGGAACAGCATTCCAGAAATTAGGCGCGTATTCAGGGAGCAAATCCGTCAAATCAAGGAGAGCGCCGCTGGCAATCAAATCCGCTTCCATACCGTTTACAGGATTAAACATATCCGGCATCTCCCCCGCCGCAATCCTTAAATTTAACTGCTCCTGATAGGTTGTCCCGCCGTTCCACTCCACATAGGGCTGAATAATTCCAACGCCGATTAAGTCCTTATAAAACTGGTAGGTTTCGCTTCCCTTTTCCACCGCCAGATAGCCTTCGTTGACTCCCCAGATTTCCACGTCGCCGCTATCCGCCGCGCCGCCTGCGTCCCCGCCTTCTACTGCGGACGCATCCGCGCCCTGGCTTTCCCCGGCCTGCACGCCTTCCGCCTGATTTTCTCCTCCGGCGCCATTTTCTGCGCCGCACCCGAAAAGCGTGGACGCCATTAAAACACCGGCGCATAAACCTGCAATTAACTGTTTTCTTTTCATGATGAATCCTCCTTGTGTTTGATTGAATATTCTTAAGCAGATACCTTTCCTGCGGGCTTTCCCGCTGGCGTCTGCATTGACGCTTAGCCCTTCACGCTTCCAAGCATGGCTCCCTTTTCAAAATATTTCTGGATAAAGGGATAGATTGCAATAATGGGCAGAATGGCAAATACCACAATCGCCGCTTTTAAGGAACGGTCCGTATAATTTACATTTGCCTTGACAGCCAGAGTCTGAAGCTCCGTTCCCTCGTTGATAAACTGCCGCACCTTCATCTGCAGGGGATAAAGCCTTGTATCCTGAATAAAGTAGAGCGGATGCTGATACTGGTTCCAGAATACCACGCCGTAAAACAATCCGATTGTGGCAATAATTGCCTTTGAGGACGGCAGAACGATTTTAAACAGCGTTCGGAAAGGTCCGCATCCGTCAATCATGGCGGATTCCTCAATCTCCTTTGAAAACTGCATGAAAAAGGTTCGCATAACCGCCAGATTGTACGCGCTTAAAATATGCGGCAGCACAAGCACCAGCGGATTATTGTACAGCCCGATAGAGCGCATGGTGATAAAATATGGGACAATAGGCGCTTTAAAAATCATGGTGATAATCACGCCCACCATAATAATGTGGGAGAGCCTGAATTCCTTTTTTGACAGGGGATATGCCATCGTGGCGGTAATCAATAGTGCCAGAACCGTTCCGACTGCCGTGGAGGCAAGGGTGATTCCTGCGGAGCGCCACATATCGCTCCTTGCAAAAATACATTTCCAGGACGCCAGCGTAAATTCAACCGGAAACAGCGTGACCGCATTCATATTCACCGCATTTTTGGAGCTGAAAGACAGTGACAGTACCGACAAAAGCGGAACAAGCGCCACAATGGCAATGATACAAAGCGCCGTCATAATTACAAGTCCGAAAACTCTGTCCCCCAAAACCGCTTTTCTTTTTCCTGTTTTCATACCTACCATAATCCCCCGTCTTCTGAAATTTTCCTGGACAAGTTATTGAAAAACACCACCAGCACAAGCCCGATTACTGACTGGAACAGCCCCACCGCCGTGGTAATGCTGTACTGCGCCTGTAAAATGCCGACCCTGTAAACATAAGTGTCGAAAATATCCCCGGTGCTGTAGGTCATAGGCGTGAGCAGGCTGAATACGTGCTCAAATCCCAAATCCATAAAGCTTCCGATGTTCAGCAAAAGCAATGTGACGATGGTAGGGATAAGCAGCGGAAAAGTGATTTTCGTCATTCGCTGCCATCTGCTGGCCCCGTCAATCTGCGCCGCCTCGTAAAGCGACTGGTCGATACCGCTGATTGCCGCGATATAAACCACCGTTCCCCATCCCGCCTCTTTCCAGATGGAGGAAATCACATAGACCAGCCGGAAATATTTGGACTGCTGCATAATGAGTATGGGCTGCATTCCCAGCATTCCTCTTATCTGATTAAAAATACCGTTTGCCCCGAAAAAGTCAAACACCAGCTCCGCCACGATAATCCATGACAGAAAGTAGGGAATGTAAACCGCCGTCTGAATAGACTTTTTTAATTTTTCCTGCCGCACCTCGTTCATCATCAGAGCCAGCGCAATGGGAATCGGGAATACAAAAATAATCTTATATGCTCCCAGTACCAGCGTGTTTACAAATATCTTTTTAAAATCAGCGTATGTAAACAACTGGATAAAATTTTTAAGCCCTACCCATTTGCTTCCCAAAATCCCCTCGTATACGGAATAGTCCTGAAAAGCAATCACGCTTCCCAGCATGGGAATATACTTAAATACAATCATGTAAACGACTCCCGGAAGAACCATCACATAATAGGGCCAATATTTACGGAAATTTGCCCCAAGGCTTCTCTGGCTCGCCGGAAGCGCCGCCAGCCGGGCCTTTTTGTCTGCTTTCATTTTCATGCCTCCTTCTTCTGTTCTGCACTTATTTTCCCAGATTCCCGGCCGCTTCTCAATGGACGCATTTAAGACCTTACAGGGTCATTTTATAGATATCTGAGAATTTTAAGCTGCACCTTCTTATACTCCGTTTCCCATATGCCGTAATTTCTGGGAAGATAAACGGAAGGCAGCCTTTGTTCTTTCTTGTTGCCCGGAAACACCTTGTTATACAGATTGGATACCACCTGAATTTCCAGCTCGTTCCTTCCCGCCCGCAAAAGCCCCGTCAGCTCCAGACGCTTCATTACCTGGTCAGGAAAAGGCGCTTTTTTACCGTTTACCTTTACGGTGAAAGTATCGCACACCTCTCCCAGCTCCAGAATATACCTGTCTTTCGGGAAAACTTCATTAAGAGTCACATAACCGCCGTAGGTTCCCCGTCCTGCAAAATGCTCCAGCCGGGCGTCCATCTCCCGCCACGGCAAAAGTTCCAAAGCCTCCCTCTTTTCCCCCTGCCGCCCGCCTTTTTTCGCCTCCCCGGACGGCCTTTTGCCAATATTCCATCTCTCCTTTATTCCCGCAGGCAATGCGTCAGGCCGATGCGGAGCATTCGTTTGACGAATGCCGCAAGGTTTAAAACCGCTCCGCAGAAAAGAAAGCTCTCCTTCTTTATCAGGACAAAATTCTTCAAGTGTGAGACTCTGCAAAATTACCGGGCAGGATATTTCTTTGGGGATTTCTCTGAAAGCCTCTGTGCCTTCTTCACCGGAAGATTCTCCGAACGGCGATTGTACCGGTTCAAATTCCTTTCTGTCAGACATACACAGGATTACCATTTCATCCTCCTCCAGAAATATATTTCCCCATACGTATCCCGTCCCGGCATCATAATAAAAAACTTCCGGCTCCATACCGCCGCTCCACGGATTGCAGCGGCAGACATTGCCTCTGCCCTTTAAACCGACTCGGATTTTCTTCCTGCTGACCGCCCCGGGCCTCTGATAGCTTCCTTTTACCGTTCCCTTACGATAAACGGCGCTGCAGGCGGTTTCGTCCTCATTGGGACTTTCGGGAGAATATTCCACCCGGTTATAGCCGTAAAGAATAAAATAAGTTTCTTCCTCCGCCCGGCGCACCGCCGTTGCAATATCCATGCTTCCTTCAAGAAAAATTTCAGGAAGAACTCCTTTTTCCCGCAATACATCAGGAATTTCCTGCAGGTCTTTTACATGCCAGATTCCCGGCATCAGCCAGACCTCCTCCCTTATGTCAGTCCACTTAAGGCGCTTTTGCGGGCTGTTCCATTCGCCGTAAAAAAAGGCATGTTCCGGTCTCTCTCCCTGCCATATAACCGGAAAACCCTCTCCAGCCAGCTTTTCTATGAGCCTTAAAAAGGAAATCGTAACAGCCTTCTGCTGTGGAATAATCAGGCACTTGTAGCCTGCGCCTTCCACATCCATGACTTTTTTCTCCCTCTGCTCCGTCCATGTACTTTGAACTGTTTCCGCATTTTCCTCCTGCATTTCCGCAACTGTCTCTACCTTTTCAGCCAGCCCTTCCAGCAGATATTCCGATACAAATTCATAGCTGTATCCCGCGTTTGACAGTTTTCCCCCGTCGCCGTACAGGCAGAATTCGCTCCCCATCCCGTCATTGCTGTAGCTGCACCGGAATATGGCGCAATCCACCTGTACCGGCTTTCTGAAAACCATATTTAATCTGGCGACGGTATCCATACATCCCCTGGCATCCTCCGCAGACAGGGTTCTGTTCCAGTAATTGGACACCATCAGGCTGAAAGCCTCATATCCCGGCCATTGAGTTCCCGGAATATTTCCGTTCTCTGATAATACGCCCCGATACCCGCCCGAATACGACGCTCCATGCAGCACCTGGGCATTCATCCCCGCCATAATGCTTCTCTTTATCCACCAGAACAAATCCTCATAATCCTGTCCATAACTGTTGCCGAACTCCGCCGCACATTCGAAGGAGTATCTGTCTTTCCTTCCATAATGGACTGCCGCCGCCATGGTTTTCTGGTAATCCAGAGAAGGACGCCCCAAAGCTTCGTTTTCCGGCACGCTTACAAACAACGGGCACCTCTCCACCTCGAAAGGCTTGTTATATCCCACCTGATATCTCACAGTTTTTCCATAACTGCCTGCCATTTTCTCCAGTACGGCCAGATGGTTTTCGCAGTAGCATTGTGTCAGCGTTTCCAGATAATCATGATTCACCATCTCCGACAAAGATGCATCCTCCAGAACATACCCCGGCACATCGCAGGCAGGATAAAGATTTGTAAGCCCGATAAAGGGCAGAAAGGACTTCAGACTATAGCCCCGCCGTTTCTCAAATTCTTCCAAAAGCTCCGGCGTCCAGTCCAGAGATACCTCATATTCCAGCGAATCGCAGAAAACGGATTCCATGGAAGGGAACGTATACTTTTCAAAAACTTCCTTCCAATAAGCTTCGCAGGCTGCGCTTCCCGCTTTGCTCAAATGGTCTGTTACATAATATCGTCCGCCCCCTGTCTTTTGCGCCGCCGGCTGACCGTAAAAGGCAAACAAAACCCATTCCCCCTCTGTTGTGCTTTTCGGGAATTGATATTTCAGAAAATTTCCCTTTTTCCTCTCCTCGACATAAGGCATCAAGTCAATGTAAGAATCCCCTGTCAGTACCTTGCCCTGTTTTTCAAAATAAGCAAGCACATGTACCAATGTCCTTGTCCCTTCCGGCCGGACAACTCTTTCCTCCGGCAAAAACCCCGCATAATATTCCCCCGGCGAAATCCTGCATTCCCCAAAGGTCAGCTCGTACAGAGCCGCCAAATCATCGGCTGTGGTAATTGCCGGAGATGAAATCGGCCATCCCGGACCGTTTGCAATGTCCATTGTCATTCCCAGCTTTTGCGTCTCATCCCCGATAACCGCCACCGTCTCGTTCCAATGCCCGCTCCCCCAGCCGTCCTCACTTTGCTGTATTGCCGGTGAAAGCCTCTCCAAAACCACAATTTCCACACCGCCAAAGCCTCTTTCCTTCAGTGCCCGAAGCTCCTTTCTCAAATCTTCCTCCTCCACAGCTGCCGCCGGAAGCCAGTATCTGATTTTGGGACGGGCCGATGCCTCCAATTTCTCCCACAGGGGAAGTTTGCCGTTTCTTTTATCCATTCATATATCCTTCCTTTTCTGCATAGATTTCGCTGGTAAAGCCGTCTGAAACTGACAGCTCATACAAATGCTGATAAAGATAATTGTCTCTGATGAATTCTCATGACACAACAGGGAAATTAAAGGATTTGGCGGGAGATTTTTAAGATATTGGGAACAGCATTGAAAAAACAGGTCATGAAAAACCGCTACCTGGCAGCGCAGATAGCGGATATGGCAATATAACTATATAAATGGTTTTGTTTGTGAACGAAGCATGAGCCAAGGAAAAATTTAGTTAAGCATTTCTGCAATGCAAACCGTTAAATCTTCATAAATACCTGATGTAATTTTGTCATCAAAGGGAAAAATTACCGGCGCAGCATCTTCTTCAAAGCAGTATATAGTAGTACGCTTCTTTTCAGGGTCAACAATCCAATATTCCCTCACCCCTGAATTCAGATATAATGTCATTTTCGTAGAGTAATCCATCCTACGGCTGGATGGTGAAACAACTTCTATAACAAAATCCGGTGCTCCGGCGCATCCGTGGTCATTCAACTTACTTTTATCACAGATAACCGAAATATCCGGTTCGACATAGGTTTCTTCATCTGCATTCAAAAATACTGCAAAAGGAGCCGGATAAATTTCGCACTTTCGTCCTTTTGTTTTTATATATCGGCCAATATGCTGTGTGAGCTCTGAAATCAGCTTCTGGTGTACTCTTGTCGGAGGCGCCATCATATGCATCTGACCATTAATCAGTTCTGCTCTTTGTCCCTCAGGAAGCGTATAAATATGCTCAATTGTATAAATTTCTTCATGTTGCAGAGCCATGCTTTTCCCTTTCCTGTCTCATTTCATCAATATATTATAAAATAATTATATCTGTATATAAACATATTTACAATGGCATATTTTTTTCCTCATATTTCAACTTTCTCATTTGCTCCTAAACAAAATGAAAATTTTCTTTACAAGTCTCCCCCATGCCTTTATACTAAAACCTGTAACAAATATATTACCGTTCTGTTCATCAGAACGACAGGTTCTTTTGCAGGGTATCTCCCTGTTCTATCAGCCAAATCCTTTTTACAGGTAATGGCTGATTCATTCCGATTGTCGGAATTATTTCCAAAAACAATTGCCTGCAACACAAAAAAACTGTATACTGGAGGAAAGTTTATGGCAAAAAGACAAAAGAAACAATGGTTTAAGCGCGGAGTATGGTGGCGGAAAATCCGCCATAGACCATTGCATCAGGCAGGGTATTCTCTCCGATATCCTAAAAACAGAAAAAAGCGAGGTGCTTCATATGATTTTTTTGACTGAGTACGACGAAAAAAAGCATTTACGGCATACATTTGAAGAAGGGGTTCAAAAAGGGCGCAATGCCAAGCTGTTTGACCAGGTTCAGATAAAGCTTTCCAAAGGCAAATCTCCTGAGCAGATTGCAGATGAGTTGGAAGAAAGTATTGACACAATTCTGGAACTGACAAATCAATGCCTCCTGCAGCAGGCTGACAGGGAATTGAAATAGTATTCAGTGTCTGTAATTCCGCAATGGTAAAGCCGGAATATACGCATGGCAACAAAACACCCCTCTCCGTCTCCCGGAAAGGGGTGTCTTTTCATATCATATTCAATTCACCTGAATCGGTTCATCTTATAAATACTTCTTAAGCGCATCCGTCTTGTCCAGTCTCTCCCAGGGCAGGTCCAAATCATTGCGGCCAAAGTGTCCGTAAGCGGCTGTCTGCTTGTAAATCGGACGGCGCAAATCCAGCATCTTAATGATTCCTGCCGGACGGAGGTCAAAGTTTTCCCTGATGATTTCCACCAGCTTTTCATCGGAAAGCTTTCCGGTTCCAAAGGTGTCAACCATGATGGAAGTGGGCTGCGCCACGCCGATTGCGTAGGACAACTGGATTTCGCATTTATCGGCAAGTCCTGCGCCTACGATATTCTTTGCCACATAGCGGGCAGCGTAAGCCGCGCTTCTGTCTACTTTGGTGCAATCCTTACCGGAAAAAGCTCCGCCGCCATGGCGTGCGTATCCGCCGTAGGTATCCACGATAATTTTACGTCCCGTAAGACCGGCGTCGCCGTGAGGCCCGCCGATTACAAAGCGTCCTGTGGGGTTGATGAAGTATTTTGTATTGTCGTCCAGAAGCTCCTTCGGAAGAACCTGGTCAAAGACATACTTTTTGATATCTTCATGAATCTGCTCCTGTGTCACATCCGGGTCATGCTGTGTGGAAAGAACCACGGCCTCCAGGCGGATAGGCTTTCCGGCTTCATCGTATTCCACGGATACCTGGCTCTTGCCGTCGGGTCTTAAATAGGAAAGAGTTCCGTCTTTACGTACTTTTGTGAGCTGCAGGGCCAGCTTATGTGCAAGGGAAATAGAGTAGGGCATATATTCCTCTGTCTCGTTGGTGGCGTATCCGAACATCATACCCTGGTCGCCAGCGCCGATTGCCTCGATTTCATCGTCTGTCATGCCCTTTTCTGTCTGCTGCTTTGCCTCGAGAGCCTTGTCAACGCCCATTGCTATGTCAGCGGACTGCTCGTCAATAGCAACCAGTACCGCGCAGGTATTTCCGTCAAAACCGTATTCTGACCTGGTGTAGCCGATTTCCTTTACGGTGTCGCGAACCACCTTCTGAATGTCCACATAAGCCTTTGTGGTGATTTCCCCCGTCACCAGCACAAAGCCCGTGCAGGTAGCCGTCTCGCAGGCCACGCGGCTCATAGGGTCTTTTTCCATACATGCGTCCAGTATCGCGTCAGAAATCGCGTCGCATACTTTGTCGGGATGTCCTTCTGTTACCGATTCCGAAGTAAATAAATGTTTTTCCATCACTTTCCTCCATTCAATTCCGCCTCTGTGCGGACAGAGACTGTTTTTCTGTTCCGTAAATCTATACATTTTGCAAATGCATTCCAATGTGACTTATGTGCAGTCGTCAAATGTACATACAGGCAATCGTCAACTGGATGTCCTCATCCGCCTGATTCATTGCCCGCGGGAATAAAATCTTCCGTCAAACAATCGAGTAGGGGAAAGTTCTTCTCCCCTGCTCGCCGCGCGGGGCGCACGCTGCGCAAGCAGCAACTTCCTCTGTGCTCCCCTGTGCATAAAAAATCCGCTCACAAGAAGCGGACCTGATAATCAAATCCTCTTATTGTTCGACTCGCCATTCGGCCTCTTGCTCGCTCAGGTAGGCACCTTCCGTTTCCGGGGTTGCCGTGGCTTCTCAGGTCCTCTGTACCTCCACCACTCTGAATAAGAGATTCTGCACTATATTTTGTTTTCACATCTGCAATATACACTACACCATGTCCGCTGTTTTGTCAACAGGTTTTTTAAGTAAGTTTTCAACCTGTTTTCAGACGGAATTTTTTCTGCTCCCGCTCGCAGGCGACCTTTTCTATCTGCGCGCCGAGATTTTTCAGCTTGATATGAAAATCCTCGTAGCCTCTTTCGATAAACTGAATGTCGTCAACGGTTGTCATTCCCTCCGCCGCAAGTCCGGCAATCACAAGCGCAGCCCCCGCACGCAAATCCGGCGCGCTGATGCTTGCCCCTGTATATTTATTCACGCCGTCGATAATCGCAGTATTGCCTTCCACTTTGATGTTGGCGCCCATTCTGGTAAGCTCATCCACATATTTAAAACGATTTTCAAAAATGCTTTCCGTCACAATACTGGTTCCTCTGGAAAGTCCAAGGGCAACCGTAATCTGGGGCTGCATATCCGTGGGAAAGCCCGGATAAGGCAGGGTTTTTACGTGGGTATGGGTAAGGGGCTTGGCCGCCACAACGCGCACGGCGTCGTCCGACTCCTCCACCTCGCATCCAACCTCGATAAGCTTGGCGCTGATGGACTCCAGGTGCTTGGGAATCACGTTCTTGACCGTCACGTCCCCTTTCGTCACGGCAGCGGCAAACATGAAAGTACCCGCCTCAATCTGGTCGGGAATAATCACGTACTCCGTTCCGTGAAGCCTCGGTACTCCTTTTATTCTGATAACGTCGGTTCCGGCGCCTTTAATCACCGCGCCCATACTGTTTAAAAAGTTGGCAACGTCCACCACATGAGGCTCTTTCGCCGCATTTTCGATAATTGTCTGACCCTCCGCCATTACCGCCGCCATCATGATATCAATGGTCGCGCCTACCGTAACCACATCCAGATAAATATGGCTGCCGCGAAGCCTCTGCGCCTCCGCGATAATCAGACCGTGCTCAATGCGGACATCCGCCCCCAGGGCGCGAAATCCCTTAATATGCTGGTCGATTGGCCTAAGACCGATGTTGCAGCCGCCGGGGAGCGTTACCTGAGCCCTTTTATATTTTCCGAGAAGCGCTCCCAGAAGATAGTAGGAAGCGCGTATTTTCTTGATAAAACCATCCTCAATAACTACATCGTTAATTGTCTTTCCTGATATCTTCACCGTATGCCGGTCGATGCTTTCAACAATACCTCCAATACTTTCAATCGCCTTCATCATCACATTGGTATCACGAACATCCGGCACATTTTCTATCACAACAGTCTCGTCCGTCATAATGGAAGCCGCCAAAATCCCCAGAGCCGCATTCTTGGCTCCACCGATTTCCACCTCTCCCACCAGCGGATTACCACCCTTTATTGCATACTGTTCCATCATATACCTCTATATAAAAGTCAAATTATCAAAATTATTAAAAGTAATAAATATCTTATTTTCTCTTTTGAACACTCCCATAATTATAGCATATTATGAACATTTGTAAATATCAAACATCAGTTCAGCCCGGCATCAGGATACCGGCTGCTTTCTCAGTTCAGATAATCGAAAGGATTTACCTGTGCGCCGTTAATCAAAATCTCAAAGTGAAGATGCGGTCCTGTGCTGACGCCTGTATTTCCGCTGAGCGCAATCTTCTGCCCCTGGGTGACAGTCTGACCGGCGGATACCAGTACCTTGCTTAAGTGCCCGTATCTCGTCTGCCTTCCGTCGGGATGGTTGATATAAACCACGTACCCGTAGCCGCTTCCCCATCCGGCGCGCGCCACTGTTCCGCCACAGGAGGCGTTGACAGCCGTTCCCGTAGGCGTTGCCCAGTCGATACCCTTATGGTAGGAGCTTGCCCCTCTTGTAGGTCTGTTCCTGCGCCCGAAGCCGGAAGAAAGCCTTCCTCCCGCGATGGGCTTAATATAGGTAGGCGGTATTTTGGTTCCCCGCTCCACAATTTTGGGAACCGCCTTATAGGTTACCTCCTCCTTGATAATCTCCTTATCGATTTCCTTGTCGTTTTCAAAAGTCACCACCGCAACCACTTTCCTGTGGCCGGCGGAGGGCTCCTGAAGGGTTTTTCTCTGATTGGTATACCAGTCGTCGTTATCCACGTAGATAACCTCTTCCTCGTAATCCTCCTCGTAGTACATTTCCTCCTGACGAAGTACCGCCAGTTTTGGCTCAGGCACGGTGATGATGAGTTCTTCCCCGGCTCTTATCATGGAATTTTCATCCTCTAAAGAAGCGTTCATTTCAATCAGCTTGTCCATGGGAATATTGGTCTTGATTGCGATTTCCGATAAGGTATCCCCGGAAACCACCTCATAAACGCCGTTCTTTTCCTCATCCTGAGTCACCTCGCGGATGGCGTCGTTAAGGCCCGTCAGTTCCTCCTCGCTCAGATAAGCCTCCACAACCTCGATGGCATCCCCATATTCCATGGAAATAAGCCCCAGCTCATAATCCTCAAAATCCATTTCCTCCGCAGGTATTTCCTCCTCGAACGCAGCGGCAAGCTCCGCCGCAATTCCGGCTTCCATATTCACCACTTCCTGCGTTTCCTCCACAACTTCCTCTGTGGTGAGAACTTCCGCGGTCAGCGCGGACAACTCCCTTGAATGGTCAAGAGACAGCGCCGCCTGATATCTGTTTTTTCCGTCATACTTATTGAGGGCTGCCTGCAAAAGCGCATACACATCGCTCTGGCTGGCAAGGTTAATCATATACTCGTTGATTTTCACCACGTAAGACCTCTGCAGGGTTTCCTTTACGCCGCCGCCAAGAATCTGCGTCATATTCTCGATGATTTGTTCGGGCGCGTCCACTTTTCCCCAGAGAACCTCTTTTCCCTCCACTTGAAGGTCGCTCTCAACCAGCACCAGCTCCTCGCTTCCCGCCGCAATCCTGCGTCTGGCTTCAATGACATACTGCTCCGCCTCCTCCGGCGCGGAAACCACGCCGGCGTTCTGATTATTTAAAATCACCGTAAACATATTATTACCCAATTTCTCAAAGGGTACAAATGAGGGCAGAAAAAATATACTGACAATAATTGCCAGCGCCGCAATTCTGATATTTGCAATTTTCAGTCGTTTATAATAACAGGTAAATTTTTTCATAAAACAGCAAACTCCGGTATACTTTATACTTTTTTGTAATATTTTTGTAACGAATTAATTCTAACAGTTATTAAATTACTTGTAAAGATGGCAAATTTTTATGCACGGAAATCAATTTCCGGATTCCGGTGAGTGTATGTGTGTCAGAAAGGATGTCAGCCCGGAATATTTCTTCG
>OFGP01000242.1_pt1 | contig 60449 bp, 56 predicted proteins | sample 1521781 | NCBI WGS metagenome assembly OFGP01 (sample SAMEA3504113, study PRJEB24116) | mouse gut metagenome | biome: mouse gut; feature: mouse-associated habitat; material: faeces | place: Denmark | collected 2011
AGCATCGAGGCTATTTTGTTTAGCAACCATCCATATCTATTAACAAGAGATACTTAACCAAATGCAAATTTGGCGATTTATTCTGGATTTTAAGCTATAATGAGTCAAAAAAATGCCAACATTCACTTACTTTTATATATCTTGTTTACCAAGAACCTTAGGGAATATGTCGTATTATATTTATTATAAACCTATTACACGTCATCCAAATCTCTTGTTAAGAGATACCTGCCAAGCCATAATAAACCAACTAACAATGGGAATAGACCAATATACTGACCAACAAATCGTGAAAGCGATTTTGAATAGGGACACCGTCGTTACGAAGGAGTTTCTATATAGGAAGTGCTATCCCTTGTTTAAGTCTGTTTATGACAAATATTACACTGATTGCGAAACTTGTATAGAACTTATAAATGAGATATATGTCTATATAATGATTCCGCAAAAGAAGAGTGGCATTTCAAAGTTGTCCGCTTTTGGATTCCGATGCACATTAACAATGTGGTTAAAAGTTGTGGCAGAGAACTATTGCCACCAACTCTATGCCCGACGTCTGGAAATTGATAGGGATTCTGACGTTGCCAGTGATAGAAATATGCCCGATGATGACTCTATAACTGAGAATACCCAACGCATCAACATGGAAGACGTAACTAAAATACTGAACATGATGCCCAATCAACGATACCGAAAGTTGATTGAGTATCGATATGTTGATGAAAAGAGCAACGAAGAAACCGCGATGTTGTTAGCCGTCTCGATGGCCAACTATTATAATATGCACAAACGGGCCAAGGCTCAATATTGCGAAGTACTTAGAAAGGAGGGCTTGCTATGATTGACGACGGACTTCTCGCAAAATTCGACCGCATCCAAGACCTACCTGTCTCTGAGGAGATGCTCGGTGCATATATGGAAAATAAATTAGATGTCATTGAGTCCGAGATTGTCTCAGATTTAATTGATAACGATTTACTATTAATGAATCTATCATATGACCTTGGGAGTAACTCAGAAAATTACGATGATGTAGTAAGCCCTATTCATGAGATTATTAATAGCGATATGATAGATTTGGACAATCCCGGTATCCTTAATAGTGAAACAGCAGTTATAGTAGATGAGATCAACGCTCCAAGCGGTTTAACTGAATTCGACGACTTCGAATTTAATCTACCGGAGATAGATTCATATCTTAGTGACTGTGATGATTATGAAACAACCTCATTTGAATAAATTAATTCCTACTTATGCCATTAAAGACTAATATAGTAATTCCGCCAGCAGCCGGCCTACTTCTATATAAGGCATATAAAAGCGGATCTTTCACTTCGCTGAAAGATAAAATCTTCAAAAGCCATAACGAGATTTCTCTTAATGAGAACACTGAAATAGGTCAAGTCGACGAAGCGCGTTTGAGCTCGGCGGTTCCCAATGGTACGACCATAATAGTTGAAGAAGCAGACACAATTCATGGTTTGCCAGCGCAAAATATCGAATTCGACCCGACTGTTTATCAGTTCTATGATGACACCTGCGCAATTCAATCTCAGCATCTTATTCTTAAGCAGTATGGCATTAATGTTACTCAAGAAGAATTAATCGATATAGCGAAAGAGCAAGGTTGGTATGCAGAGGGGTATGGAACACCAATGGATATGGTGGGAAAACTTCTCGAGTACTACGGCGTTGACATACATGGATCTCAGGGCAATAATATATTTAACATTGCCAATGAGCTAGCACAAGGTCATCAAATTATAGTTGGTGTGGATGCTTATGAGTTAATCTACCCTGAAGAAACTGTTGGTATTGATGAATTGTATGGTGAGCATGCAAACCATGCGCTGGTTGTCGTGGGTATTGACACATCTGACCCCGACAATGTTCAAGTAATTGTAACTGACCCCGGCACAGGTAACCGTCAAATGGCATACCCCGCGGACCAATTTATCGACGCATGGAAAGATTCAAATTGTTTCATGGTAACTACGGAAACCGTTCCCGACAATCCCTTATGGGACTATGCTCCAATTGATAATTTTGCCGGGATACCAATGGAATCCTTGGATAGACTTGCTGGCATGGAAATCGATTCGTCATCCCATGAAACCTATGATGATTTCGTAACGGATTTGCTGGCTAATCCGCTATCGTTTGAAGATCTACTATCACAGTACGCTGATTTATTTGATTTCAGCGACGATGAATTCTAAATCTCTATGTTTAATATAGACGCAACACTTGAATATATTGAGTCTGTTAAGAACACTTTTCTTAGCAGTACCGATTCTCGCGAGATATCGGCACGGATAATGTCCATTAAGAAAAAACGCAAAGACTCAAAGTTATATTTAGCTGTAATCGGTGAATTTAGTTCAGGAAAGAGTACGTTTATTAATGCTTTGCTTGGCTTCCGTCTCTTAAAGGATGCAGTGATGCCTACGACAGCATGCGCTACATACATTGAAAGTCACGCAAGGTTTCTTGCAATAGAAATCGTCTTTAATGACGGTTCAAAATTCAAATGCTCTGAAAGTAATTTTGATGCTATTAGAGAATATATTTTGGCAAAGTATTCCATCAATTGCATTGATATTCATCAAGTAATCACAGTCGTCACGTCAGACCAAAAGGTTGCACGATGTGTTTCAAAAATGAACATAAAAGTCCCAGGGAATAGAATACCCAAGAATATTGTTATTATCGACACACCCGGGTTTAATCCCGGCTCTTCTTCTGTTGACAATCATCAAGAAATTACTAAGGATGTAGTGGAGAATATCGCTGATGCAGCTATCATCCTTACGCCACAAGAGCAGGCCATGTCTGCAACTTTATCACGGTTTTTGAAAGCAAATCTAAAAAGATGTTTGCACCGTTGTACTTATGTGGTTACAAAATTTGACCTACCTGCGGATGATACAACTAGAAATGAGATACTAGACTATGCAAGACAACGCATAGAAGTAGATCTGGGCATTTCAAATCCTCGACTCTATGGCCTAAGTGCCGCCACAATGCTTCCTGTGAAACGCGTCCCTCTTGGAAAGGAATATATTTGGCCAATACTTCAGAACATTTTTGCAAACTTTATGAAGATGTCATGGACTCAATTGCAATCGTCTAAAGAATATGTTCTTTCGGAGCACGTTAATATTTTGATTAAAGATGTTGCAAAGCTATGTGTTGAAAAGTTAAACCGTAAGGAGCAAGATCTGAAGTCTGATAAATCATTCTTAGAATCCCACAAAGTTGAGACTATTAAAAGTGTTTGCGATAAAATGGTCGCAACCGCTTCAAATGCAATATACGACACAATCTCTTCTATTCACTATTCTTTTACAGATGCTGAGTATTCCAGTAGGTCAATATCTGAATCTATTATAAACTCGGGTTCTATCTCCCTTTCAACTTTCCAATCTTCGATGATGCCCAAGATTAAAGGTGAGGTAGAGTACCAAGCAAGTCGTGCATTGTCTTTAATAAACAACTCAGTTAATAGCAAGGTCGCAGATTGTGTGAGACGACAAATTTCAAAGATGAGTCAAGTCTTTTCAAGTCACTACTCACAGTTTCCAATGCTAAAGCCAAAAGAGTCGGCACCTTCTGTAAATCTTATAAAATTTAAGTATCCAAATTTAAACTTTAGCATCGCTGTTTCAAAAATTGAGGCTTTAGACTCAAAAGAAAACCGAGCTGCAGGTGGTGGTGCCGCAGGTGGTGCCGCAATAGGAGCAATGTTTGGAGGGCCTATCGGAGCACTCGTTGGTGCTGGTATTGGATTCTTCGGAGGAAGAATAGCAGGTGACCAATCCGACTCAATGCGTTCCTCTGCTATTCCTTTGGTCAAGAATGAAATCTCATCATTTTTCTCGTCTCTACGAATTAAAGTAGATAATGAGATTTCTTCAATTCGTACTCAATATAGCAATTTAATAAAACGATTTGCGCAGGAACATATATCGGCATATGGCGCGGCCGTTCAAAAATTAATTTCCGAACATCAGAGGAAAATTCAAGATTTAAACAATCAAATTACCAATTTGCGAAATGCAATAAATCTACTGCAAAACGTCCAGAACGATGTTGAGCATGAATTAGCGATATTAAAAATCAAATAATATTCTCCCGAATATGGATAGGACAACATTACTCCAAAAATTATCGGAAGAATTATCTGCAAAGTCTGTCTTTGAAGCCTACGAGCGTAATATCAAGACACTAAAAACAGATAGTTTGAGATTAGGAATTATGGGTCAGCCAAATACAGCCAAAACTACTTTGGTTAATTGTTTGGTGGGAACTACACTTCCAGTCTCAACTCTTCCTTCACAAACAAACTATGCCGTATCCTTCGGTACTGAGTCAAGCATTACCCCAACTAATGTTTCAGGATCCCCAGTAACAGAGGTCAAAATTGATTCTGAATGGTTGAAGTCTAACAAGCTGACCATTCTAGAAATCAACAATGACATTGTTCCTGACGAAGCAACTGCATTAGAGTTATGTACTCTTATTTCTCAATTTGACGTATGTGTGTACTTGCTTAACGCGCAGTCAGCACTTAACCGTACAGACTTATTCGTCTTGAAAAACTTGCATGACATAAACATGCCGGTACTTCTTGTACTTTCAAGAATGGATATGTTGTCAGAGGATGACTCCATAGATGTAATAGAGTATGTTAAGAGTAATGTTTCTGAATTAAACAATGTCACATTACTTGGTATCTCTACATCAATTAAAGAGTCTTCCTCCTCAATCAAAGAGAACATTGATGTACTTCTCAAAGGGACGAATGTATCGGCCATAAGAAAGAATTTTGAGAATTTTTACATGTCTATCGCAATTGGTCAATTATTTGAGATCTGTCAACAGCACATCGATGAATGTGTTGCAAAAAAAACATCTATTGACAAACTAGCAGACGAAAAAATAGCCAAGTTGGAAGAAAAAGCCACAGACTGGCTTCGGGTGGAGACGGCCTTGCGACAACGCATATCTTCAATATCCGATAAGTTGAGAATATTCTTGACTGATAGGAAGGCAGATATGGTTCGTCGTCTTTCTCATGACGTTGATGTGTGTGGAGATGTTAAACTATTTTGGGAAAAAGATTTTCCATTCCGATTGGAAGAGTTGGTTCGTTCAGAAATGGGAAGCGCCACCCAACTTGTCAACCAAGAACTAATCAAAGTTATGCAATGGCTTCAGGATGAACTACTGAAACAATTCCGCTGTAGAATTTCTCTTACAACCGGAATCGTTAGCGATCGTGCACGCGGAGCAGTGCAAAATCCAGAGGAAGTTTCAATAGCAGATACACAGAAACTCAAGATCGTTACTAGAATTGGCACCGCTGCAACTGTGATAGCAGCTGGTGCTCTCTTCGCAACCTCAGGCATCGGAGGTATCATAATGGCCATAAGTATGGTTTCTGGACTAGGAGCTGAATTCTTTATGCGGAAACAAGCCAATGACTCCAAGGAACAAATAAAAAAACATATCCCTGACATAATTGAACGTGCCAATCTACAGCTTGTTACCGATTACGACTGCAAGGTTCAGGATGTCACCAACGAATTAGTTGCCCACATGCATACTCTGAAAGCCGACTGGCTCGAGTCGTCAAAGAAAACTATCGAACAGGAGAAGGCCATTGCAAATTTCAACTTCGGCTCAAACAAATGGGACTCGATAATGTCTCGAATCAACCAACTAGGTGAACTTCTAATTAATTAACCAATCATGATTACTCCCGAACAATTTAAACGAGCTTGTGGCACATTGCTCGGAATTGTCAACAAGCAGTCCGCTATCTCAGCGCAAGCTAGCTTGGGTGACAAGACCGCAATGGAGTCCTTGACCGAAGCAGGTCAACAGCTTAACGAGGACACATTACGTGTCTTGGTTATGGGTAAGTTCTCAAGCGGAAAGTCAACATTCCTAAACGCCTTGATGGGACAGAAACTTTTGCCAGCAAAACCCACCCCAACCACCGCTGTCATTGGCGAAATCGTCTATTCAGACAACGCCGGAGCAACACTATTTCCCAAGAAAGGATATGCCGGTGGAAATAAACCATTCTGCATCAAAGTTGAAGAGCTTTCAAAATACATTGTTATCGACCACACAGTCCCTCAAACAGACAAGAAGAAGGTCGAGAATCCGTTCCAAAAGATTCTTATTAAATATCCATTGGCTATCTGCAAACATGGAATTATGTTTGTTGACTCACCAGGCCTTGATGATCCAACTTGTCATGACACTATAACGAAAGATTATCTTCCCACGGCTGACGCGATTCTGTATTGCATGAATTCAAGTCAAGCTTTCAGTGCTGCTGACAAGGTGGAGATTGAAAGACTTATCTCGTTAGGATACAAGTCTATCATCTTTGTGCTTACATACTACGATGTATTGCTCTACAATGATGAAATGAACGGAACAATAGATGCGGAAGACGCGAAGCGTCATTACATCAAACAGCTTTCAAAGTATACCGATCTTGGCGAAAATGGTATCTTTTTTGTTGGATCTCTCCCGGCCTTGAATGCAAAGCTAAACAACAAGCCGGAACTTCTGATTCGTAGCAATTTCCCCCCGCTTGAAAAGAGACTAGAGGAAATTCTTTTCAACGAAAAGGGTCGTATGAAGTTACTTAAGGCACTTTACTCTACTCGTAGAGTAAACAGAACAACTTCTCAACATTTGACCGATTTAATAGAAGTCGCTAATTCTGACCGCTCAGGTCTTTCTGAACGCATCCATAGTGCACAAACGAAGCTAAATCAGGCTCAGGCTAAAGCTAATGAGATTCTATCTCAGTTCCGCTTCAGCAGTTCGTCAATAATCAATGGAGCGAAAGATAGAGGTCGGCATTTCTTTCTTAGTGAGATACTACCGAACATCGCTGCATGGACGTCAGAATTTACTCCAAACGAAGACCAGAGTATAAGCATGTGGCACCCCAAAAGAACTGGAGCCGCATTCACAGAAGGTTGCATCAAGTACGTTCAGTCCCGCATTGAGACCAAAATGGCTGAGTGGTGTGACAAACAACTAGTTAATGGCTATGTATTGCCACAACTTGAGACGCTTACTAAGCAACAGAATGCAAATCTTGAGTCTTACGAAGAAGACTTGAAAAAAGTACGTACCACACTCAACCTCTCTCTTGATAGCGATGCTATCAATGAGGAAGAAAGTGCTGGCAAAGCCAATCGTATTGTATCTGCCATAGCAGGTGCATTCCTCAACCCTGCGAGCCTCGTAACTGGCGGAGCTTTCGGATGGAAAGGTTTGGTTGCTTCACTTGTTGCTACTCTTGTGGGCGGCATCGTACTCGGCATCGTAAGTCTTTTTACCCCCGTAGGGTGGCCGGCACTTATAATAACGTGGATTCTTGCCGCCTTAACGGGTGGGGCATTTGTTGGTGGTAACATCGAAAGTAATATTAAAAAGAAGATTGCTGAAAAGATGAAAGAAGAACTTTCTAAACAACAGGAAAGTGTCGCAGCCAATATTGGCACAACAGTCTCTGATGTATTGGACAAAGTTCAAAATGCCGTGGCAAGTGGATTGAACGCACCGGTTGAGCAATTCAAAAAGCTCTTATCTGAAGCTCAGAAGTCAGTCAACGCTGAAGGCTCTGAAATCCAGGCTCGCGTTGCAGAGTATTCTAAATTGCGTAGCGAAAATACCGCTCTCGCAAATGACATGGATTCTTTTGCCCAAAGCCTAAACGCTTAAATTTGCAAACTAAAAGTATAGCTGCATTGAGAAATTTGCAGCTATACTTTTACTCTTTACATAACAATACTTCGGTAAATTTAGATTGGCAACATCGAGGCTAAGCTGCGATTTCAGCCAGTTTGTGATTTGTCTTTTGAATTATTTTGAGATGCGGAGATTTTCAGTAAGTCGAAATAGTTGTTGAGGCGAGATCTGACTCAAACATCAGTCTCTTGAACTGAGCCAACGTAAGGTTGGGATAATCCTCCCTGATAACAGTCTTGCAGATGTTGAGAGTTGTGAATGATAGATTGAAAGCGAAATCCAGTCGTTGTCTATCCCTTGTCTGGGAGGACTGCAAGCCGGTGAATTGCTTGGCATCCCGGATGTCGAACTCAATCTGAAATCTCGTCCTGAAGAATCCAACGATTCTATCAGAACTCATCGAGAGTTCAGTGGTGAAATATACAATAGGTTTTCCGTCTTTACCGGGACAGATGACTATCTTGATTTCACGTTTCAAAGTTCTAGAATGAACAATAGCATAAAGACATCGGGTAGCAACGCCTTTTGAATCCGTATAGATGAAAGAGTTGAATATCGACATATCAGGATTGGAGAAATCCTCTGTCTTGCCATACTTGGCCTTGCGCCCCCTTCTACGGGGTGCATGTGGATCAGGTACGGCCTGATACCGAAGGTATGCATTCTCCTTCAACCACCCAACGAAATTGAATCCCAGCTTGGTTATTCCATACACGAAGTCAAATGCTGAAAAGAAGGCATCCGCAACTATGGTTCTGGAGATAGCCATCCACTCCTCACTTCTTTCCTTTATCATGAACAGGTACCATTCGATCATCGAGGCATCATCGGCTTTCTTGCGGAGATCGGTACTTGGTGTCTGCACTGCACCGAGCTTAACACAGGAGTGTTTTGCTGAGGCTGATGGCCCCAAGTGCCATTATCTCGATGCCGCGCTTGACACGCTGAGCGACTCCCGACCAGAATTTGCCCATTCCATATGTGAGTTTGTCCGACTTGGAGATATATGACGGGGTATTGGCAATCGCCACATCATTTGTCCGCTGGAACACTTCAAGTGCGAGATGTCCGTTGACACTCAGCCGGTCCCCATTTGAACCGAAGTTGACGGCAAAGATCTTGGCTATGCGACCTCCGTATCGCGATAGCCTGGTAAAAATTCACTTTGCCCGGGTAATCGGCCCAAACTCTGCGGCATATCAGTTTAATCCCTGATTTCATCGGGGATTGGGCATAGCTCAAAAATTAGATATGGATGACACTTTTAACATTCTGGCACCCACCGGTTGGGTAAAAGTGCCCGTTTGCCGATGTCATCAAGAGAGGTTCGCATCTTTCGGAACAGGAGCAGAGATAGCCGAATGGGTTCCTGTTGTTGAGTCGGCAGCTCTCGATGAGCGAGTGCATGAATGCGGCGTTCTCGGCAGCTCCCTCGCTGCCGATGTTCTGGTAGTTCTTAAGGCTCAGCTTTATCGGTTTCATCCTCTGTTCGCACAGGTTGTTTGATATTTCGGCATTCCCATCAATGATGAAGTTGCGCAGCGTCCCGGCTTGATTGTTGACATAGTATATGGCCTTATTAAGCAGCGAGTGCCCTATCAGTTTGGGCCGTTTACAAGACAAAAGGAGGAATCATCTAAATCACCATCTGTAACTTATCAATATGATGCAATATTAAAAAGTTTAAGTAGTTTATTGGACACCTGATGATAGAAATTAAGGTTGTTGCACTCTATACGAGTATAGCAACTTTTTAATTTTCATCCAATCATGAAAAAGAACATTTCTTTCAAAATGTGGCTGACTGTTTTCTTCGGAGGCATCTGGCAGTTCATACGCAACATCTTCTCATGGAATAACAAGACTCCTTTCTGGCGAGTAATCTGGGCAACCATAACTATATGCGTTGTGACTGTGACTGGTATGCTCGGCTACTCTTTCTATGATCATTATGGCCGTAATGGTCGATGGGAAAGATATGACCCCAAAATCAGCACCAACTTCAAATTCCGTAATAATGGACTCAATAGCGGCAAGTCGTATATTTACGATTCCCGTACAAAGGAAAAGATCTTGAAAGGCATTGACTGGATTGCTGTTCCGGAAGATGGCGACAGCCTGATTATTGTCGCGAAGGACGGCAAACGAGGTTTTGTCAATCGTTATACTGCTGAAACGGTATTGCCATTCAAATATGATGCGGCATGGTCTTTCACGGACGGTGTAGCCGGTGTCTGTGAAGGCGATTCGGTATACTTTATTGATCATTCCGGAAAACCGATTAACGGCAAGAAGTTTGCTCGCAAGAAAGGTTATGGAAGCTACGTTTATCATGGAGATTACGCCTCCATTCCCGCCGGGGACAAATATGGACTCATTGACAGGACAGGAGAATGGGTATTTCTCCCGGAATATGATGATATTCATATCGCGGCTAAGAATATGTGGTATGTCCGTAACAACGGCAAGTCCGGTGCAATTGGTTCAAATGGTAAGTTCGTTTTACCGTTGGAATATGAATACGTAGGGATTCACGGGAGTGGTGGTATAATGGTGGCGAATCCTAAAGACCATTCTCAAAGCCGATATGATTATGACGGAACATTGATTGACAAGTTTATTTTCGATGAAGCATATGAAATGGCATACTACATAAATGAATTTGATGATGAGGGCAACCAGAAGAAAGCCATAGACAGTATGCTGAAATACTCCGCTAATAACTATGTCGGTCTTATGGGGCGTGATGGCATTCCCGTTACTCCACCTCTGTATTACGACATAGAGTGTGTAGCCCCTGGTGTTTATCAGTGCCGACTTACCGGATATAGCTCTGATTGTATCATGGTTAATAGCAAGGGAGAAAAAATCAATGACTAAATATATCATTCGTCTCTTTTCTCAGTGAAAAAGATTGAGACTTAGTCTAATACTCAACCACAATCACTAACTTAGCAGACCGAGACGGCCTTGTGCCGTCCGGTCTCATTTAACCGCCAATCAGATATGAATATCATACAACACCATAAGCCTATAATTTTGCGAGATTAGTTTCCTATGCTTTTCCAAAGCTATGGGTAATATACTCGAAGCAGGTTATTTGGACATCCTCATTCAGTGGCAATCGCTTGACAACTTCTCTTTGCAAGCAATACTTGATTACCCCGATCATTATGACGATTATGATCCAAACGTCAAAGTCTTTTACTGGGAAGGTCAACTCGATAGAAGTGGTCTTCTGAAAGGGAAACTGCAATTACAAATATCAGAAACAGAAACCTATTCAAAATGAAGATATATTACGAGAGTTTCAGTGAGTGTGGACCTCGCAAGAATAACGAGGACTATATAGCGGTTCGGGAAATGCCCGAACCGAATCGCTCGGTGTTCGTACTCTGTGACGGCATGGGAGGTCATAACTGTGGAGAGGTGGCAAGCAAACTTGTTGCAGAACACATCTGTGACTATTGGGTAAAGAACCCAAAGCGCAAGGACTCCGAAAAGAAAATTATTGATGCTTGTGATGAGACCATGATAGCCTATAACAACAAATCCCGGATTGAAATGGGTACGACTATGGCTATGGTAGCTATAGAGGACAATAAGGCTATATTGGCTCATTGTGGTGACAGCCGTATCTACGTTATCCGAGACCATAGAATCATCTATCAGTCGGTAGATCATATAGCATTGACTCCGGAAGGGTGGCCCATCATAACAAGGGCTTTCTTTACCGGACGATCTAACTACAAACCAGACATAGAAGAAATAGAGGTTCAAGTCGGAGACATGATTCTCATTTGCTCTGACGGCGTTTATGGTAACGGCAAATGGGACATACTCATTGATACTATGATGGGAGATGGATTTGATATTGATGACATATATAGCATCGCCGTTAATAGATGTAATGACAACATTTCGGCTATTTTGATTAGGCTTTATGATGTTTAACCATTTTATCAAGAGAAGGTATATTTTTATATAAACTCCAAACATAATTTTTTATCGCTATGATCGTATCAATTACATTCTTGGAACTTAAAGATTACATCAAGAGACATTTTGGGAAGATTGTGAATCTTGCAAAAGTTTCTGACCATGAAGTGTGTATATCTTATACACAGAAAATAATCTTCAAGACCGTTGATGTTCCGGTTAATGTGAGCATTGACAATGTTGGCCCTTCATCTATATGGGTTACATACGGTGGTGGATTCGGAATTGACATGATAATTGCCGGGGTATTGGCTTTTATCAAAGGTAAATTTCCGGAACTGAATGACGTGCTGAGAAGCGGAGATAATCGCCAACTTTGTATCAACTTGTCGAGTATGAGCAATATTCAGACACTCTTTGAACGGGTTGAAATGACTGGGATATCGGTTCATGAAGACCATTTTGAGGCGAGAATGGCGTTGCTATAATTTGCGTCTGTCAGACGTAATTGTATTTATACAGGTGCAGCATTTCGCTCATTATCCGAATTTAACGTAATAACAAAAAAATAATGCCTGTTTGTGATAGAAGATAAAGCGTTTCAATATCACTATAAATATAGACAACATTAAAGACTCAAAAACTATGGCAATTTTCAATCTTGACTACAACGCTCTCTGGGAGAGCATTTGCAACTGGAGCCGCAAGGCCGGACGTGCTGCAACTCGTCCTGTGCTTCTCATGTGGTACGTGATGCGGAGTAAGGAAACACCCCGTGCTGACAAATGGGCTATCTTCGGCTCATTGGCATACCTCATTCTTCCAATCGACATTCTCGACTCTAAGCGGCTGCCTATCATTGGCTGGCTTGATGAGGTGACCTCCCTTGCCATCCTCGTTCAGAAAATGTCAAAGTACATCACTCCCGAAATGGAGATGAAAGCAGACGAACAACTCAATAAATGGTTCGACTCGGCTGCGCTCGTCGAGCTAAGGGTTCCGACCGACAACGAATATGTGGAGTTTGAACTGATTGAAGGATAAACTCCGCATCTATGGGACTGGTATGGACTTTTCTCATTCTCTATCTCCTCTACTCAAAGCGTGAACCGATAATCACATTCTTCCGTGATGTGGGTAAACGCAGGAAAAAGTGACAAAAATCATTGCAGAAGCAGAATGACACGATTAAAATCAGCAACTTTACATATGGAGAAGAATTACAATCAAATTATTCAAGAGCGTGCCAACCATGTGTTTGAGGTTATGGCACAACGTGTGTCATCCGAAGACCTCAATAAGATAAAGGAGGCTTTTGAACTCGCCCAAAAGGCTCATGCTCCTCAAATCCGTAAATCCGGAGAACCCTACATTCTTCATCCTATTGCAGTAGCCACGATAGTGGCTGAAGAAATGTGGCTTGGCGCAAATCCTGTATGCGCCGCATTTCTTCATGATGTCGTTGAGGATACTCCTTACACTTTTGAAGATATACGTCAGCAGTTCGGTGACGATGTAGCTTTTCTTGTAAAGGTTGTCACTAAGAAGCCTAACAAGGAGTACGAATACTCAAAGCAGCTGGACAACTACCGCCAGATTCTCAACTCTGTACAGTATGACATCCGTGCCGTGCTTGTGAAACTTGCTGACCGCCTCCATAACATGCGTACCTTGGCCTCCATGCGTCCTGACAAGCAGATGAAGATAGCCGGAGAGACAGACTATTTCTATGCGCCGCTTGCCAACCGCCTCGGCCTTTACAATATCAAGACCGAACTTGAAAACCTCTCGTTCCGTTTCCGTTGCCCTGATGAGTATGAGGAGATCTCATCTCTTATCGCCAAACATGTGGAAACCAACCGCGAGAATCTTGAAACCTTCAAGACTCAGATTGAGGAGACGCTCGCTGAAACTGGAATCAAGGCAAAGGTTAAGGTTGACTATCGCCGTCCCTTTAGCCTCTGGCGCAAGATGCAAAAGTATGGAGATGATTTCACTCATCTGAAATATCGCCACTTCATCGAGATTGTCTTTGCGGATAATCAATCACATCTCTCCGAAAAAGAGATGGCGATGAAGATATATTGCATACTGACCGACCGTTTCAAAGAGAAGCACGGCAGCATGAGCAACTATATTGATTCCCCAAAGGAAAACGGATATCAGAGTATCCACGTTAAGTTACTCCCGGACTTTGGTCGTTGGCAGGAGGTGCACATCAGCAGTTGGAGAATGACCCGTCAGTCACAGTTGGGATGTGTTGCCGAACGCACGGAAGGCAATATCCAGAACTGGATTGAAAAGTTCCGCAAAGTGCTCCATGACACTATCGGGTCAGCCAAGCACAACGAAAAATATATGGAGGACATACGGGCCACATTCTACAACGACGATATTCAGGTGTTTACGCCTAAAGGAAAGAAAGTGATTCTCCCGCAAGGCGCCACAGTAATAGACTTCGCTTATGAACTCCACACCGAACTTGGCGACCATGCCAAATATGCCCGTATCAACGGCCGTCTCGAACCCATTACCTCGGCTTTGCGGCGTGGCGATGTAGTGGAAATATTCATAGATGAAACTCTTCATCCCGGGGAAGACTGGAGTCAATATGCCCACACCTACAAAGCCCGCAAGTCGATACGTCGCTATCGCGAGAGTATCCCTCACTCCAATCTCTGCCGCTGCGAGGAGTGCAATCCCATTCCCGGCGAAGAAGTCATAGGCATCCGTAATTCTGTAATCAGTGACTTGGTGACAATCCATCGCCGCGACTGTCAACAGGCAATAACAATGGCATCGTCATACGGCGACGATGTGGTTTCGGTTGACTTCATGGTCGATGAGACCCTCTATCCGGTAATAATCTCAGTGCGTGCGGTTGACCGTCATCATCTGTTCATAGACCTTACCGACTGTATTACCAATACCCTCGGACTTTCTATGGAATCGTTCAATACGAAGACTACTCATAATATCGTTGTATGCAAAATTCGTCTCGGAGTACACTCCAATTCGGAACTCAAAACCATCATCAACCACATATCCGCCATCGAGGGCGTTGACGAAGTGAAGCGTCTCCGCCAGGATGAAGCTGATTATATGCTTTACGACTGAAAATGAAAATAGTATTTGTATGCACCGGCAATGCCAGTCGTTCGGCCACTGTCGAAGTAGTGCTCAAAAAGATGATAGCTGACAATGGTATCGAGGGAGTTGAAGTGTATTCTTGTGGCACTAAGGTTCCTGAGGGTCTTGACCGCGAGAATGTGATGTGTCGCATTGCTGCCGAACACGGATATGATATGGGAGGTAAGGCTGTGCCAATGTCAGAAGAAATTCTTAATTCAGCCGATGTGGTCGTTGTCATGACCCAACACCACCGGGACCAAGTGACAAGGATACTGACATATGACCATTGGGGACGTATTATTCTCTTCAACGACTTCTGTTTCGGTGAACATACGGACTTGCCGGATCCACACTATCAGACGGAACACGTTTACCGCGCGTGCTTCAACCGTATAGAATCCGGATGTAAAAAGATTATTGAGAAACTCAAGGCAAACAAATAAGTTCATAAAAATATTATGGTTCGCATGATATATTTCATATCCTCCACCGCTCCATGATATTAGATAATACGATAAAATAATGGAAACAAAGATTACAACTGAGACAAAAACCACAGTGAACGTGAATATCGAATCTGAAGAGAAACAGAACATGGACAAGGTTTCACCCAAAGGATTAGGAAAACTTGACATGGTGATAGCCTTCGACACCACCGGATCTATGGCCGCTTACATCGAGGATGTGCGTCAACAGGTGGCTGATATGATTCCCCGCCTTTTCAAGGACAATGAAGACCTGCGCCTCGGCATTGTCGCTTTTGGCGACTACTGCGATATGACGAATCGCGACACGTTCGGGGATGCCTATCAGTGTATCCCTCTTACTGACAACGAGAACGACATTATCAAGTTTGTTAAGGAGTCAAAGAACACCAGTGGCGGAGACGGCGATGAGTTCTATGAACAGGTACTCAAAAAGATTGTCGATGAATCACCGTGGAGAGAGGCCTCATCCAAAGCAATTCTGCTGATTGCCGATGCAGATCCGCATGAAATCGGCTATACATACCGCGACTATGTTGTAGGCAACCAGATTTCATGGAGAGTTGAGGCTCAGAAAGCCGCCAACATGAAAATCAAGATTGATACAGTCTCAATCGCCGGTCGTCCTTGGTACAAAGAACTGTCCGCAATGACTAACGGTATCTCCGTTCCATTCAAGAGCAGCGGCAAAACCGGCACAATGATTGAAACGGCCACAACTGCCCGCAGTGCCATGGCATTCGCAGAATCTGCAAGATGCAGCGAAGATGCCGGTGTACGTAATTACAGTAGGTCTCGTCTCCATGGGCTCAGAGGAAAGCTGACTCAGATGTTTTCAGCTTGTGAAGACGATGAGTTGAATGATGTTTATGATTCATATTCTAAGGAAATAGATAAAGCAGATGAATAAGTTGCACGACAAATGTCACGGCTCCCTCATTGGGGGAGTCGTTGGTGATGGTCTCGGTTACGAGGTCGAGTTCATGAGTCTATCTGCCATACAGAAACGCTTCACTTAGGGCTGACTCCACCAAATGTAATCAGCCCTAATTTTATAACCGCTCAATTTTTTACCGGACAGTAATAATTTCCAATAAAAAGAAATCACAGTCAACGTAAGGATGGCTATATTTCACCGGTAACTCTTCTTCTGTTACCAACTTGAATCCGGCTCTTTCGTAGAACTTATGTGCACGGGTTGTGTTACGTGGGGTATCGAGAAGTATAGTTCTGAAATTTCTTTTTCGAGCAAAATCAATCAGCTCGTTGTAAAGTCGTTGCCCCAGATGATAAGGCGCTCCTTGGTATGGCTCTCGCACGAAGAATTTTTTCAGCACGGCGATTTCACTTGTATAAGGTTTCAGACCAATCGAGCCAACCAATTTTCCGGATTCCCTCTCACGGGCAATCCAAAAATATCCTCCGGCATTTATATATGATTCCTCTATCGACAATAGATCCGGTTGATCTTTGACCGAAACGTGGGGACGAGTGCCGTCGTTCTGAAAATGAAGGACGAGGTCAATCACATCGTGCGTGTAATCCGGAGTAAATTTACTAATTTCGATTTCTTTCATTATCTGGTGTTAAGAATCATTTGTATCTTATCCATACAATCAACCAATTCCGACAACAGGTCTTCTCTAAGACCTCTGCACATATCTTCCACCGACATATCGGCAGTCATGTCTATTTGGTGGAACACCGAGATACCCTCATCAGTAAGCTTTAATAGTTCACTCCGACGGTCACTTACAGATGTCATGCGAACAATCAGGTTGTGTTGCTCAAACTTTTTAAGCAACCGCGACAAATAGCCTTTATCTATATTCAGTAATTTCACAATCTCGTTGGCATTACAGTTGGGGTTGTGAAATATCGCCTGAATAATGCGCGTTTCGGGCAGACTGAAGGGACATCCAAGATACTGGCGGTTCAATACGCCCAGCACCGCAGTGTAATATCGGTTGAATTGTCTTATTTTATCTCGTATTTCCTTTTCCATACGGCAAAGTTACAAATAATAGTTGACGAAATCAACTATTATTTGGGGCTCTATAAATTTATTGCCTTGACTCAACCGTCGCAAAAGCCAATCGCCGAGAGTGCGTCGAAGACCACCAACGGGGCGATTGAGATTGAGGTCTGCTTCGCCGGACAACGCGTGCGCCTTTCCACAGATGCAAAGCGGATTAGTATAAATATCGACCAACTCTACGAGTCATTTCAGTATAAGAGCAAATCATTGATTTTTAAGTAGTTTGGCCGAAAAAATTCCGTTATGCCTCATTAACAATCAGCATTCAATAACAGCGTATTTAGAAAGCCGGGATGAGGATAAATTCCTGACCGTTCCACCCGATAATGGAATTATCATCGCCAACTGCTATTTTGTAGAGTGGCATAGGCACATTGAACAACCTGTCAATAATATTGCCGTCCCAGTCAATTTTGAAAATTGTGGGTGCTGTATCCTCTGCATCAGCATATTTGAAATTCCAATGGAGGGCATATATGAAATTTGGTGTCGTTGCAATATCAACTATATGCAGTGGATTCAGGTCTTCAAAATAGGCTTCGTTAAGAGTAGCGGGATTGAACGAGTCTTCGCAAATTCGCACTTGCTTAACCAGCTTTCCGTCCATTCCAAATATTTCAATTATCGGATGGAGCCTGTATGCAAATGCTAACCTATCGTGTAGCCGTGAATAGGCGAGTTCTCCGGCATTTGGCATCCAAGATGTGAGTTCCGGTGATAGTTGTATTCTTCTGATTGTGTCCACCTGCGCCGTGGTGATATTTGCGTTCAACGCATACTGTGTGCCACCATTTGGTTCACGACCGATAAAAACAAATTTGTCGGGAGCGACCATTGATACATCTTGAACATATTGTGACAATGGAAAAGGCAGAGAGCTTCCATCGCTGAAAATATATTTTTTAGTCCGTGATAGAACACTGTCATTCTCTGCGCGATATATCTCACCATCGTCTTGACTTACCACCAAACGAGAGCTGTCACAATTATTAACCGGATATGGCATATATGACACATAGTATCCATCACCCTTGTGTCCCATTTCTGGCCCGACATTTAAGGTGAGGTTCTTGTTGTCCATTATTGCACGGCGAAGGAAACGTTGCCCGTATCCGCCTTCGGTTTCATAAACAAACCATAGCGTATCGCCTGTTATTTTCATGTCATTGATATGGCGGATTGCAGGAAGCGTGCTGCCTGTCAGTGTCAGCTTTTGAGCACCAGCCGATTGCTGAGCGTTGACAGAGCAGCTGGTCAATGTCAATGCAAAGATGATTATTATCAGATTCTTCATTTTTATTTAATTTCAAGTGGTTTGTATGGAATTGACTGTTGCGCAGCCTTAGCAATGTCAATGTCTTTTCCGTCTTTACCGACTATATGTAGTCTACTTGCGTCACCTCCCATGGATGCGATGTCAAAGCCAACCGGTGATTTGAAATAACGGACAAGCGTTTTTGCCGCTTCTTCGGCGCTGCAATTTTTCTCATTGGCATTCCGGTATTGATATTTCATTATAGGCTCGTCTGAGCGTTCAAATCCGACAGCCTCCCAGATGAACTGCTGTTCGGCATCTTCTATTTTAAGAATCAATCCGGGTAATCCACCGAATTTGTAAGGGCCATACGGAAGTGGCAGTTCTGATGTGAACCACGCAGTGTATGTGCGCCCAGCAAACTCTCCCGTAGCTTTTGAACATTCATATCCAAGTATTGACGTGCTTTCTTCCGGTAGAAATGTCCAGTTGATAGCCGGGACAGAGTCGGCATATACCAACGTGTTTACGTTCAACGACAATCGCAGCCGAAGGCTTGCCGATGTTCCGCGCGTCTGGCGTACCAGCTCGATAAGCCACGGCATTCCAGAAGCATTTGAATAAGAGTCTGCACCGCGTCGTATTTGCTCGGTTGCAAGAGAGTCATAGTGCTGGATTATGTCACTGTAATCCTTGATGCAGTTCTTTCCAATTTGCACAACACGGGTGTCATCGTAGTAATCCTGTATTTTAGGATGATATTTATATTTTAAGGCGTATGTTACCTTGTATCGGGCGGTATCGACAGGGGTTGCCTGGTCAATCAGTTGCGACCACGTGTCATACGCGGAGGCAGACATGCACATGAATGTGCAGATGATTGTCAAAATAAAATGTTTCATATTATTGGGAATTAAAGTATTCGGAATCTGACTTTTAACAGTACACTGCGTGTCCGTATATTATATATTGAGTTTGTTTCGGTTAGTGCCGAGCGATTGGAATACACATAGTCTTTCCTGTTAAGTAAATTGTCGCAGGTAAGAGTGAATGTAAATCGTTTTATGGCGTAACGTGCTTCTGCATTAAGCAGTATAAACGACTTGTCGCCATCGTTAAAGTTGTTAGAGTAATGATATAGCGATGCGCCGACAGTTATACCCCACGGCAACGTGAAGTCGAGCGATGCGTTGTTTGTAAGTGTCCTTATCCAAGGCATACGGTCAAAACCATTCTGACGTGATGCTGATTGATAATATTTACCTTCGTATGATACTGACAGCCATTTGAATGGTGTCAGGCTTATGTCTCCATTCAAACCGAAGGAATCTCCTGAATAGCGCAGAATACTGTTCTGCACCAACAACGGGCTTTCATAATGACTGTATGTAACCGACAGCCCTATTTTCAGACGCCGCCAATCAAAACCCTGACTGCCACGGATAGCGGCAGAGAACATATCGGATGTTTCATTGGTACGCTGACTTATGACACGCTCCACAAGGCCGTCATAATATGCCCCGTACAGCACATCCGGCCGCTGCCTTCCCCAGCTTAAATCCACCCCGGCAAAACTCATGGCAAGAACATTCTTGAAATTGTAGGAAAGTGTATTATACAGGTTCAGCCCCTCGAATAAACCCACTACGTCGTATGCCGACAGTTGCCGGTAGGATGTGAGTATATTTCTGGAATAGAGATTCTGAATTGAAGGTGTCGAATAGTTCAATGACGATTTTACACTGATATTATGACTGCTGTTGATTTTGTACGATAAATCCAATTGCGGTTCAACCCTCACACGGTTCTTTTCTGTCGCTATGTTTGACAAGCGGTTATCCAGCTTGAAAAATTTATATCCGATTGGCAGTTGGAACGATATATCAAATTTGCGGTTGCGCCATGCAATTTCAGCTTTAACACCCGTATTAAGGTTGTCAAGGCATAAATCGTTATTGAAATCAGGCAGTTCACTTGTGAGGCTATTGCGCGTATAATTCAAGAAAAACGTAGGATGCAGGGTTACATTGCCGATTCTGAACGCAGAGAGCAGTCCGATACGGTTTTCCGTTGATAAATCACGGTAATCCACGCTCTGACGCAAAGCATCGCCGAGTATCAGATCCGGAAAAAGATTCGGTGATACAGACAGGCTATGAGGGCGCTTTTCAAGATTTATTACTGAATATATCTCATAACCACTATATTCGGAACTTCGGTTGGTCATGTGGAATTTATTGAACAAACGGAATGATTCAGTCTTGGCCGCTTGTGAAATATTGTCAGCTCCGGCCATTATCCGGCTGTCGGCATCGGTTGAGAACCAATCGAATTTCAGTTGTTCTTTCAGATACCGGGTGTCACCGTTATTCAGATATGTCAGGTCGCCGTATGCTTTGTTTGTCTTTGATAAGCCGCTCATCAGCTCGTCAATTATGTTTTGCGAACCATCGGGCAATCTATTGGCTGTAGAGGAATAACTCTTGCGGGAATCACGGTCATTTAGATACGCGGCATTGATGCCAAATTCTCCGGAATCTCCGACACGATATACGTTGTTGAACGTCGCACTATGTGAGCGGTTATAATAGTAAAACCGTTTGTCAATGCCGGGTGCTGAGGGCATTGAGATATTGGTTATGTTGGATGTGCGTGAATAATCATTATCGAAGGAATAAAGCTCCTGCGACAAATCCTCTCCGGTATTGTTGCCTTTGTAAGTGGCAAGAAATTGGCTGTTGCGTTTGAAATAAGTCGCTATCGCAGAATTATTCCACAACATATCGTCGCCATACCCTCCGCCCAATGTGGCTATCAGATTGAATACACCTTTCACGCCCTCCTTCAACCGGATATTGATTGAAGCTTGTTCCTCCGGGCGCAATCCTTTGAGAGCCTTGATGTCCTGATGATTCTCCAATACCTGCACAGTGGCTATGTTGTTTGGATCTATATTGTTTGTTGCAATGCCGTAATGACCTTTCATAAGATCCAAGCCCTCTATATAGAAATTCTTTATCGGCTTGCCTTGATAAGACACCTGACCCGACTCTGCCACAGTAATACCGGGCATTTTTTTTAATACGTCTGCAAGGGCCTGATCATTCTGCGAAAGGAACGACGCAACATTGTAATTTATGGTATCTCCTTGTGAATATATTTTCTTGGACTTTACCACAACCTCTTTCAGCTCAATCGTTTTATCCTCCACGATGATGTCGTGTGTTCCCGACCGATTGGGTATTTTTATGGTCGCAGTCGAAATTTCAATACTTGATGCTTTCAGTAATAAGCTGTCACAATCGCTGTTTGCCGAGATGCTGAACCGTCCATTCTCATCAGTAAAAGCCGATGAAATGATTTGTTTGGGGGAATTGGCAGGTGTGATAATGACATTTGCAAAATCCACACCTTTCCCTTGTGCGGTTTTTACAACCCCACAAATCTCAATCTGTGCAAGGCTCTGAAAAACAGACAATAGCACAGTAAATGCAACGATAATATTTCTGATATTATATTTTGGCATAGGTATGGAATTAGCCTGTCACCGCAATGCGGCGACCTGATTAAACTCTTATAATTATCTGATTTACATGGGCAATGATACTTTTCTTATAGGTAAGGCAAATCGCGTGCTTACCTTTCGGTCTCCTTCTTTCACAACCTCAAACGTGATTTGATTGGTAGCACGATCAACAGCCACACGCACTTCGGGATTGTCGTCATAATCCGTGGTTGCGCTCACGATATTGCCTTCTTCATCGGCCTGTATTCTTACAAGTATCTTATCCGGAATTAAATCTTTATCGGCCAACTCCATTGACATTTCAAATTGCTTTAACAGCGGATTCGGATCAGTCAAAGGAGAGGGAATCCTCTTGGTGATTAAAGTCGCAGGCAGTTCTTCGGGGATGCTTTTTTCATCTGAATATCCTGTACCCGTTTCTATTTCCGTTCCGGATGGAGCTGACGATGTGAATTCATAACTTAATATCGCGTTATGTACTGCAACAGACCACGGGGTTGTATCGGCATACGCTGCTATTGCAAGTGCCGGGAGTATTGTTGCGGCAATCCATTTTATCCCTTTTGAAGATTTGGATTGACTCATCGTAAGGACACGCCTGCGGAAATCCTTCTTGCTCATGGCAAAATTGTTTGCTATATGCAGTGTGCGATTGCCTACCGCCTTGGCGATAAGCAGCCTTTGATAACTCAATACGTCAATATCCGAACCTATAACTTCAGCATCAGCCTCATATTCGTGATTGAGTTTGATAAGATTCTTAAGCATCCATGCAAACGGATTATACCACATGAAAATGCAGAAAAAATCAGCAATGGCAACATCAATCCAATGTTTCTTTAATGTATGTGCTTTTTCGTGTATAAGAACAGATTGCTCGTTTTCCGAATAGGGGAGGACTATAAATCGGCCCCAACTGAACGGAGCGATACCAATACGTTTATGTCGGCATAGTACATAACCTTCCATCTGCTGCTTTTCAGATTTTGATATGATACGCCACAAGTGGGTATATGAAATGATCTGCCGGGCAACAAGAACAAAAACACCAATCCAGTACAGGCTGATAATCCAAGGCAAAAAATCAAAACTTGATGCTTCAACAGTTGGATTAGCGGAATCAGATGCTGTTATTTCCAGTGATCGAATGATATTTGTATGTATTGAGGCATTAACGTGTGCTGCATCAGTCGTTGACTCATAAGTCAATGCTATTGGAGCAAGAATTATGATGCCGATACCGGACAACATCAGCAATCGGTTGAACCGGAACGAGCGACACCGGTTTGCCATAATATGGAAAACCGGATATAGCATCACGACCAGAAGTGATGCCGAAAGAGAGAGTGAAAATATTGTGTTCATATTTAATCGGTCTTATGCGATTGCTCAACTTCGTCGAGTAACTTTCGTAAATCTTCAATCGGCAGATTGCCATCCTCTACAAAGGAAGAAACTACCCTGAGATACGAATTTTTGAAATATCGGCTTACGAGATTTCCTATGGATTTCTTGCCCATTTCCTGCTCGGCTATCACCGCGTGATAAAGGTATGTTTTACCATGTTGGGTGTGTCCAACATATCCTTTATCCTCCAATGCACGCACAATAGTTGAAATCGTGTTGAAATGCGGTTTGGGGTCATCGTACATATCAACAATATCCTTAACATGCAATGCTCCGTGTTTCCAAAAGAAACCAAGCACTTCTTCTTCTTTTGCCGTCAGTTTTTCCATACTAAATATTTTATGCTGCAAATATAAACTATATTTTGTAGTTAGAACTATATTGCATAGTTAATAGTTGTTAACCCCCTCTGTTAATCAGAAGGATATTCGGTAAAACAATAAGGTACAAATGTGATATTCCGCTTTGAAATATAGGGAGAAAATCATAGTTTTGTCCCTATGAAATCGAGATTAGAAGAATTTGTAGGGAAATATTGACCGACACGATGATTTCGCACCTCAACCGAGATATATCTTCCTATCTGGAATCAATCGGAGAAGATGCCCCGGTAGAGCAACCAAAGAAAAAGGTCAAGACTCGCGATAGAATAATAGAATTGCTCCGCGACAATCCGAAGCACACCACTCGTACTCTCGCAGAGGAAATCGGCATAAATGAAAACATGAAGATTATCGGTGGGGATGGTGTTCTGTTAGCCGATGGCTCTTTTCGCGTTCTTAATGAAATAGCGGAGTGTAGGGGATGGATCCTCTGCACTCCGCTATTTAGGGATAATGAAATATGATTTTATTTCGTTGCTGTTTTTTTCTTTGCGGATGGCTTGGCCTTCTCAGTTTTTGCCTCTACTGATTTCTTTGCTTTGGGTTCAGCTTTTGCCTTTTTAGCCTTCGGCTCGGCCTTTATCTCCTCCTTGGCTGCTTTCTTTTCACGAAGAAGATGCTCTTCGTTGTAATGCTCTATGTTTTTGCGCATGGAGCTTACTTCTTTGTTGAGCGTCTCAATCTCCTGTTCCTGATTACGGATTGTGGTCAGGAGCGCATTGAGTTCTTCGTTTTCGATTGAAAGGGGATACTGTTCTTCAACACGTACAATAAAGTCGGCCAGCACGTTCATGTAGTTGGTAAATGCTACAAAAGGCGTTTCGTACGGGCTGAAGTTAGAATGAGCGGCACCATCGGCGAAATGTTTTGTCGCCATGTAGAACAAATGGTCTGCTGCCTGCAGATAATACCAGTCCTGTTTCAGGCGGCGGTCGTCGCATAGACGTACACGTTCTGCAACGGAATACAATTTCTCGAAAGCTTCGTTCTGGAGCTTGTTTCCGAGCCATGCCGTGGTGTCACGTGATTCGTCGGTCCATGAGATCGGGTGCATGATTGAGAGTTCCCCTACAGATTTCAGCTTGGAGATTGCTTCTGTTGGAGTAACGAACTCAATGCCGCGCTGCTGGGCGAAGTAGGGCAGTGCTTCAAGGAACTGGAATATACCGGTCTCGCGTGTCTGGAATTCTCCGAATGTTTCCAGATTCATGAACAGATTGACAATCTGCTCTTCGGCCGGAGTTGAAGCGATCCAGTCAATATATTTGTCTGCGGTCAGTGGATATGCATCCCATTCAGTATCGCTGAAGCGTTTTGAGATATCATCGCTGAGCTTGGAGTTGCGCAAGAGTATCTTCAGTTTGGGAGCAGTGGCCGCACTGTACACATAGTTCGGTGATTTCCATCCGAGGATATGTTTGGCGCCTTCTGTGATCACCCCCTTGTAGCCCATGGCGAGGATCTGCGGTGCCATTTCGTCACAATAGATAAGCTCTGTGTTGCGCAGAACTTTAGGACGCACTCCGAACAGTTCGTGGATCTTTTCATCATGGACTTTGACCTGATTGGCAAATTCGTCAGGATCGATGAGCGATGATAATGAGTGGGCGTATGTCTCAGCAAGAAATTCCACGCGTCCTGTAGCTACAAGCTTCTTCAGCACGTCGATCAGTTCGGGCACATATTGTTCGATCTGTTCGAGAGCCACGCCTGTTATTGAAAGTGCGCATTTGAATCCGGGATTCTGTTCAAGCATGCGCAGCAGGCTTTCAGCTGCCGGGATGTAGCTGTGTTGTGCGATGCGTGTAACTATATCGTCGTTGGCAAAGTCGTCGTAATAATAGTGGTCGTTGCCTATATCGAAGAAGCGGTATCTTTTGAGGCGGAACGGCTGATGGATTTGAAAATAAAAACAGATTGCTTTCATGATTTTATTGATCGTGAGGTTGATTTTTCCGGTTATTTGTTGATCACACGTTTATAGATGTCTATGACTTTCGCACCGGCTTTGTCCCATGTGATCCTGTTCACTTCTGCAAGTCCGTCCTCGCGAAGCTGGTTATACATAGCCGGATAGGTTATTATTGAATGTATTGCATCAGCCATGGCGTCGATGTCCCAATAGTCCGTCTTGATGACATTATCGAGAATTTCGGCACATCCGCTCTGCTTTGAGATGATCGATGGCACGCCCATCTGCATTGCCTCAAGGGGTGATATGCCGAATGGCTCGGAAACGGAGGGCATGATGTAGACGTCGCTTGCTTTCAGCATCTCGTACACCTGCTTGCCTTTCTGGAAGCCGGGGAAATGGAAGCGGTCAGCGATGCCACGCTCGGCTGCGAGCATGATCATCTTGTCCATCATATCACCGGAACCTGCCATTACGAATCTGACATTGTGATTGTTTTTCAACACTTTCGCAGCAGCTTCAACAAAATATTCCGGTCCTTTCTGCATCGTGATTCGGCCAAGGAATGTGACAACCTTCTCTTTGGGCTTTGAGGCCTGTACATTGAGCAGTTCATCGCTCAGAGGTGTCACAGCATTGTGGACTGTTGTGACTTTAGCTGGGTCGATACCATATTTCTCTATTACGGTCTGACGGGTCAGATTGCTGACGGTGATGATATGGTCGGCCTGATTCATGCCATCTTTTTCTATGCCGAACACCGTAGGATTGACATTGCCACGGGAACGGTCGAAGTCTGTGGCGTGAACGTGGATCACCAACGGCTTTCCGGTCACCTGTTTCGCGTGTATACCGGCCGGATATGTCAGCCAGTCATGGGAGTGGATGACGTCAAAGTCGAGTGTGCGTGCGATTACGCCGGCACAGATCGAATAATTGTTGATCTCTTCCAGTAGGTTGTCCGGATAACGTCCGGAGAACTCAAGGCAGCCGAGATCGTTGGTGCGCATATAGTTGAAATCGGCATATATGTTCGACCTAAGTTTGAAATATAGGTCGGGATCCATGTATTTGCCTATTCTCTGCTCAACGTATTCGCGGCTTACATCGCGCCATGCTATAGGCACCTGCGATGCGCCGATGATATTTGCGAAACTTTTATCCTCGTCACCCCATGGCTTGGGGATTACAAAGGATATATCCATGTCGCCACATTCCCACATTCCTTTTGTGAGGCCGTAGCTGGCAGTGCCGAGACCGCCCAGGATATGAGGGGGGAATTCCCACCCGAACATTAGTGCTTTCATGTGATGTGGCGGAGATTAAATGTTAAACTTCTTGAGTGCGGTTATCGTACGGAGAATACCGGCAACGTTTGTCGCGTGGCTGATCGCACCTCGTCCTGAGAATGGCGGATTGCCGTCATACAGCTGCGACAGCGAGCCTACGCATCCTTGCGTCATCTCATCCTCATAGCCTATAAGCATGCGGTCGATATAGCTCACACCGCTGTGGCCAAACACTTTCAGGTAGGCATCGGCATAAAATCCGAAAAGCCATGGGCGTGCCGGTCCATTGTGCAACGCAAGTTCGCGGTCTTCCGGTGATCCCTGATATGCCGGACGGTAGCCGAAACTCTTCGGTGACAATGTGCGCAGACCCTTGGGGGTCAGAAGCTCGCGTGTCACTACGTCGAGCACACGTTTGCGCTGGCGACGATCCAGAGGCGAATAATCCAGTCCGATGGCAACAGCCATATTGGGTCTCACTGACGGATCTGCATAATTGTCGTTGACATAATCGAACAGATAGCCGTAATCGTTTAGGAATGTATCAATAAAGGCCGGTTTCAGTTTGTCGGCAGTCTCAGTCATCCGTGTGCATAGGTCGGAATAGGGAGCACGACCGTCGGCGAGATTGGTGGCAAAGCGCAGGGCGTTATACCATAGGGCGTTGAATTCAACCAACAATCCCGTACGCGGAACAACGGGGCGACCGTAGAGCGAAGCGTTCATCCAGGAAACAGGGGTGTCTGTTCCAACAGACCGAACCATTCCATCCGGCTGAACCTGAAGGTTAGGATGGCTGTTGCCGAGCAGATATTGCATGATCTCTCCGATCAGGGGCATATAGCGCTTATAGCATTCTTCTGCGCCATACGCTTTGGCATATTGCTGTAATGCCCAGATACACCAAAGAGGTATGTCAGGAAGGTCGATACCCATGATGCGCTTGTCGGTCTGCCCGGTTGTCATGTAGTTGGTCAGAGCCTTTGCGGCGGTATCCATTATCGCCTCAAAGTCTGCACGATGGTCAATAGCGATGGTGTTGCCGGGGAGAGCCATGAACGTGTTGCGTGCAAGGATTTTGCCCCAGGGATAGCCGGAAAGCATGAACATTCCGTCTGAATCTTTCAGATAGAATTGCTTGGCGGCATTTTTCAGGCAGTTGAAGAACGATGTGCGGCATGTGCGGATGGCGATCTCGTTCTCATACATTTTGGAGAGGGATCTGGGTGAAACCTCGCTGAGTCCGGCAGAGAAAATAATGGATTCGCCTTTCTTGATCGGGATTTCGAAATAGCCCGGAACCCACAGATCCTCTACGTATGGCACGCCTCGTTCCATATCCTTGATGTATTCGAAGCCATTGTACCAGTTGGGCTCGTAGTGCCATTGTGGTTTATGGTTGAATTGCATGTAGAGTGTCGGATAGCCGGGATATAGGCATGAGCTGACGCCGTTCGGAACCGGCTGGCATTCGCTGTTGAGATTCCCGTTGGCCATCACGAGCTGATTGACTTCGCGGAAGGCAAGCATCGGACGGAAACGCAGCGTTGTGGGGGAGTGAGCCTCTACAAGTGTGTAGCGGATAAGCAGGCGGTTCTCGTTGGATATGAAGATTTTCTCTTTTGTCAGGATCACTCCACCGACTCTGTAGGTGGTCCGGGGAACGCTCTCACAGTCAAATTCACGGATATATTTGTGTCCGTTGGGGCTGTAGACGCCCCCTTGATAACGGTGAAGTCCAAGATTGAATTGGGCTCCGTGCTGGATCACTGAAACATCCATGGACGAAAGAAGCACGTGCCAGGAATTGTCCATCTCCGGAATGGGGACAACCAGAAGTCCGTGCTGCTTACGGGTGTTGCAGTCAACCACCGAGGTGCAGTGATAAGCGCCCGATTGATTCGTGCGGAGCATTTCTTTCATCAAAGATTGCTCCAGGTTGATCATGAGGCTTTTATCAAATTTCAGGTAACTCATGGGTAGGAATAAAATTTTGGTATTTCAGAGGGTATTAATGTAATATTGCGAATATACAATATTTTTTCTCCGTATGCAATTATTTTAACTGATTTTTTTCAATTTTGTTTAGATTAACGTCAGAATAAGCCATTTTGTCGATTTTTTTGAACTGGTAGGCTATCATTATTGCTGTGACAAGGGTGGCTAACGCATCGGATATCGGGAACGACATCCACACTCCGTCGAGCTGGTACAGATGTGTCATCAGAAGCAAAAGCGGTATGAGGAACAGAACTTGCCGGGCAAGACTGAGAAATATTGATTGGCCAACCTTTCCTATGGACTGGAAAAATGTTGTCGAGACAATCTGGAACCCTACGACGAAGAAACATAGCAATGCGATGGAAAGTCCGTGGCTGGTTACGTCTATCAGACCTCTGTCGGTGGTGAAGGCGCGTCCTATGAGATTGGGAAGCGATAGGCCGAAGGTTGCACTGACCGACACGATTATGGTGGCGCAGCAGACGGTTAGCCAGTAGGCGCGCTTAAGGCGGTGGTAGTTGCCTGCACCGTAGTTATAGCCCACAATGGGTTGCATTCCTTGGCAGATGCCGACAACGGTCATGCAGATCAGGGATGTGAAAGTTGTGTATATCCCGGCAGCGGCCACGGCATTGTCGCCACCGAATCTCAGCAGGCTGTTGTTGACAATGGCATTGATGAAGCAGCTGGCCAGATTGACCATGGCCGGGGCGGCGCCGATGCCTATGATGGCGAGTACGATTTCTGTTTTCAGCCGGAAACAACCGCTGGTGAAATGCAGGGTGCTTTTCTTGTCAATGAAGTGGGCGAGTACGTAGATTGTGAAGATCGACATGGAGATCACGGTAGCCAATGCCGCACCTTTTATGCCAAGATCGAAAACAAATATGAAAAGCGGATCAAGAATGAGGTTGCATCCGGCTCCTATGAACATAGATGTCATGGCTTTGACAGGATAGCCGGATGCTCTCATCACGTTATTGAGTGAGAAGCCTATGTTCATCACCAGCATTCCGGGGAGAATAAATCGCATGAAGTCGCGTGCATAGGGCAGTGTTGCCTCGCTTGCCCCGAATTTCATTAGAATCCAGTCAAGAAAAATCCACATTACGGTGATATATATGCATGCGTTGACAATGATCAGAGTCAAGGAGTTGCCTAAGGCCATTTCTGCCCCACGCTTGTTTTTCGCACCGAGCATTATGGAGACTCTCGCACTTGACCCGGCGCCGATCAGCACACCGATGGCCGCTGAGATGTTCATCACCGGAAAGGTTATGGTCAGTCCGGTGATGGCGTCCGTGCCAACACCTTGTCCTATGAAAATACGGTCGATCACATTATAGAGCGACATGACCAGCATTCCTACTACGGCCGGGATGCTGTAGTCCCATAGTAGCCGGCCTATCTTGCCTGTGCCGAGACGGTTTATGTCGCCGCTCGTATCTGTCAGTTCCTTTGTCATTTCTGCTTATATTTTCCGCTTCGGATTCTATATAGTGTCTCTTTGGTGATTCCGAGAAACGATGCTATCTGTGTCAGGTTGGCGCGTTCGAGAATCGCCGGATACTTGTTGGTGAACCATTGGTATCGTTCAGTGGCCGACATTGATTGTAGCACCATCAGACGTTCTTCTATCGTCCGTGAATATTCAAATAGAATTGAGATCAGGTAGCTTGCAACCTCAGCAATGTTTGATTCGCCGTAGTTGTCGATTATGGTGCGCATGTCGGCGATAGGGATAAACATCACATCGGTTGGTTCCATGAACTCTATGCCGATGATTATCTCGTCATCGCTGTTCGCAATCGACATGGGAATCGTGATGAAATCGTCGTCGAGGGTGAACGAATAAGTGTGCTCGCGCCCGGAGTGAAGATAAAACGATCTTGCTGATCCCTTGCGTACAAAAAAAGCGAGTGATCTGAGATCGTGGTTGCTGAAGATCGTCTCTCCGCGGCGGAAATGGGTTTCCGTTATCATCATGCGCAGACGGTCCTCCATTTCCTGAGTGATGTCGAGATGCTCGCGTATGTGGTCAATCAGATTTGCCATCGTTCTGAGGTGTAGGGGTTAGTGTGGCGGATATTATGAGGCATTCAACGTCAAAAGGAGTTCCGTCCGCTCTTTTGGGTTTTGTCGAAAGTTTATAGTAAAATGACCGCTGTATGTCCCAGGATTTTATTTTTGCCTGTCGCGTTTCTCCCGATGGGATGTCGATCGGTATGAGACATTCGCGCTGGTGGAGCGTGCGGCCATGGGTGTCAAGATACTTGATCCTGATTCTCAGTCCCGATATATTGTAGCTGGATCTGTTGGTTATGAAAAATGTCTCGTTGGCCGATCGGAGAGGCTTTTCGTAACCGGCGATGGTTATGGCGGTCGATTCGTCGCCGGCTATGATGGTATCGGCTGTTTCTTTTGATGGCATTTCTGCCCGTGTTTCAACTCGGAGGCCTTTACGGGTTGTGCGTTGTGCGTTGATGGCTATTGAGGAAACAAGAGCTATTAATACCATTGCTGTTGTCAAGATGTTGTGTCTTTGTATTTCCATTCCGGGTCATTTTAGGCATCATATTACAGATAGATAGGTTCTCTTGGCGGTTGTGGACGTGGGAAGATGCGGATGCATCCGTCCGTTGTCTGATCCGGTTGGTTTTGGCGTATCGTATATCTCCACAAGTAGGGGAGAAGCCGCCAGGGATAAAAAGAGAATGCGCTGCGTCTTTGTTTCAGTGTCAATGCGCTGTCGTCGCTTTCAAGAGTCAGGGTGAATCTTTTAGGCAGGATAAGGGTCGATCCTATGGATTTGGTATATATCTTCGCGTCGTATTCACCACGTTTGGGTGCCGGAGTTGCCATGCCCATTATGGTGCCCGGACGGATAGCGCGGTTGCTCGACGATAGAACTATGATGTCGTAGCTGACTGCTGAGTTACGTTGACCTATATGGTTGCCGTTGCTCCTGCATATTGCTACTTCAACCCCGGTAGCCGGGAATTGCCATATCCCCTCTATGTGATGGAGATCCATCTCTGATATCCTCGCTGTCAGTGCAGCGCGAGAGAAGCCCGTGATGGTGCGTGAGGTCTTGGGCAGGGTATCAATTATTTTCTTCTCGCAGTGGGCGGCAAAAGCTGTAAACAACAGCATTAATGCCGCTGCAATCAGGGATATATTGATTTTCCAACCCGGGATATTCATTGCTCCGGGATGTTAGATTGTGCTGAAATGATAGGCGAATCCGAAGCTGAATATTTCCTTGAACTGGAATTTCTTCCATGAACTGTCGCTGCATGGAGGTGTCGATGTGTCGTAGCGCATGTGTGCGTAGAGACGGGTCGACAGGAAGCGGTTGATGTTGAAATCAATCGTGTGTTCCCAGTCGGCATAAGCGTAGTCGTAGTCTGTGAAGAGGAACAGACGTGAATGATACATGATGTTGTAGGCAATCTTCCATTCCAGGGTGCATTCGGCGCTTGAACCGACTTTGTTTTTCACCCGTCGCCCGTTGTCAATGCCGTAGGCCGATGGATCGATGCCATGATCCATTACGGTTTTCAAGTTCCATGAAAGTGGGGATATGGAGGCTCCGAATGAGAATGTCTTTTTGGGGTTCTGATAGCTGTAGGTCATACCGAGACCGATGTTGAGCTCTCCTGGTGACATCAGTGCAGCCTGTTTTGTCCGCGAATTGGTCGGATAGCTGTTGAACAGCTGAGTCTTGAACAGGACGTTGGCAGAATAGTACCAGCGGCGTGCTGCTTTGTAACCCATCGTTGCGTTGATTTGAAGAATGTCTTCCGTGATGTTGAACGAATGGATGCTGTCGTCGGGTGCGCTGTTCATGGCGAGCTTGTAGCTCATGGTTGCCTCAAACAGGTATTTGGGATAAAATTTCTGATTCAGCTTGACATTGTAGATCACTTGGCCTATCATATTCAGATTGTTGTTGCCACCCTGATACCAGTTGGGGGATATGTAGGCCTGGGAGAACTGCAATGATGCGTCGAAGGAATGAAGCCAGCGTTTATGTTCGATGTCGGGCTTCACATTTTTCAGGGTCGAATCATCGACTTTCATCTCCTCGAACACAATGCGTGTGGTGACTTTGTCAACGTAGGCGCGATATTGTTTCGGAACCTCCGGCATGAATGCGGAGTTGTAGCGGACATATTGCGGATTGGTCATCTCAAAACGCTGCTTTGTCTCTCCGAAAATGCGGTTGCTTGTCTCATAGTCGTCGAGCCATTGGTAGGATTGTGCGAACAATGGGTTACGGCTGTTGTCGGATTCAGTCATGGGAAGAGTGTCAAGAAAATGATACTGGTTATATACAACCGGGCTGAACTTGCCACGGGGCAGAGGGTCAGTCATGGAAGCCATGACAGTAAGGAGCGAGTCGAAATCAGTGCGATCGATAAGCAGGTCGCTATGCTTTTTTGTCGCGGTGGATTTTCGGGGCGACTTTGTAAACTCCAGCGAGTCCAGTTCGCATATGTTCTTGTTGAGGTATGGTCGCAGGTTACCGGTTGTGGCATTGGCCACCGGACAGATTGAGGATATTAAGAGCAGGGTCAGGAATAAGTTGAAACGCATGCCGAAAGTGTTGTTGAAACGTGATTTGAATCAGTTCTTGATTTCCAATGCAAAGCTACGAATTTTTTCGCATCGCAGCAAACATATAGGCCATCTATGCGCTATTTCTGAATATGAGTCTATTCCTGTTTGCCGGATTGGAATTATTCACTAAATTTGCAGTCAATAAATGAATATACAGACAATGGATTTTATAGAAGAACTGACATGGCGCGGCATGATCCACCAGATGATGCCCGGCACTGATGAACAATTGAAGAAAGAAATGACGACGGCGTATCTGGGTATTGACCCTACAGCCGACAGTCTGCATATCGGCCACCTCGTTGGCGTGATGATCCTGAAACACTTCCAGCGTTCGGGACATAAACCTATTGCTCTCGTTGGTGGTGCGACCGGTATGATCGGTGACCCCTCAATGAAGAGTCAGGAACGCAAGCTCCTTGATGAAGAGACTCTGCGCCATAATCAGGAATGTATCAAGCGTCAGCTTGCCAAATTCCTTGATTTCGACAGCGATGCCCCCAATGCTGCCGAGATGGTCAATAACTACGACTGGATGAAGAACTTCTCCTTCCTCGAATTTATCCGCGATGTTGGCAAGCATATCACCGTCAACTATATGATGGCCAAGGACTCTGTCAAGAAGCGTCTTGCCGGCGACAGCCAGCAGGGTATGTCGTTCACTGAGTTCTCATATCAGCTCGTGCAGGGCTACGACTTTCTCAATCTCTATCGTGAGAAAAACTGCCGCTTGCAGCTTGGCGGTTCCGATCAGTGGGGCAATATCACTACTGGTACTGAACTGATCCGCCGCACAGTCGGAGGAGAGGCATACGCGCTGACATGCCCGTTGATCACCAAAGCCGATGGCGGAAAATTCGGTAAGACGGAAAGTGGTAATGTATGGCTTGATCCGCGTTACACGTCGCCCTACAAATTCTATCAGTTCTGGCTCAACGTATCGGATGCCGATGCCGAGAAATATATAAAGATCTTCACCGAACTGACCCGTGAGGAAGTAGAGGATCTCGTGGCGCAGCAGGCTGCCGATCCGTCTCAGCGTCCCCTGCAGAAGCGTCTTGCAAAAGAGGTGACCACAATGGTTCATTCGGCTGCTGATTATGAAGCTGCTGTCGAGGCATCGCAGATTCTGTTCAGCAACAAAGCAGGAGAGATTCTCCATCGCATCGACGAACCGACACTGCTTGCAGTGATGGAAGGCGTTCCGACATTTGAAGTTGAGCGTGCCGATATCGAAGCCGGAATCAAACTTGCTGATCTCCTGACCGACAAAGCTGCCGTATTCCCCTCAAAAGGCGAAATGCGCAAGATGGTGCAGGGCGGAGGCGTAAGCATCAACAAGGAAAAGATCTCGGATCCCTATGCTCCGGCATCTACCGATCTCTTGCTCAACGACAAATACATCCTCGTCCAGCGCGGAAAGAAAAATTACTTCTTGCTCATTGCAAAATAAATTTGACTTTCGATTTGCACAGATCGGGGAAAATGCTTAACTTTGCATCGCTTTAGGCCAATTGATGGCTTGGGCAAATGATTGTCTTATGGTGTAATGGTAGCACTACAGTTTTTGGTTCTGTCTGTCTAGGTTCGAATCCTGGTAAGACAACATAATAAAAGAGTCAAGGTCTCAACCCCTTGGCTCTTTTATTATGTTATGATATTACCAACCTCATAAAGCTATAGCTTCCCTTACTAATCCAGCCTGTTGATCCCAATATTGATTTGTAAATAATATTTAACTTGGATGGGCGCGATGCCTGCTCATGTGGGTTGTAACTTTGCACAAGAAAGTTTCGGTTGATTGTTGTATCAATACTTAATTCATTTCAGCTATGTCGTTAATAATCTTTATTGTTTGCTTTTTTGCATGGATTGGTCAGGCCTTGAAAGATGGTGCCGATGTATGATAATTTAAATTGAAGGGAGCTATGAGTTTTTTGAATTTTCTTGGTGGTTTTGCGGTGTTCAATGTTGTATGCGACATGTTCTCCGGTAAGCGGAAGCAGGTGTCTCCGGAGCCTGAACCATATTATCGTCGCCATGATTGCGGCGATTATCCGGAGTGTGAATTTGGGGGTGCCTCTGATACTGATATTGATGATCTGCAAGGGCGAATTGATGAGCTGGAGGATCGGCTTGCAGATTTTGACAGGATGTCGGATCGCTATGACGAGATTCAAGATCGGATAGATGAGTTGCAGGATCAACTTGACGATCTTGAAGATCAACGCAGTTTATATGAGGATTATCAGGATGAAATTGAAGAGTTGCGCGATGAATTGGACGATCTGGAATTTGAACGAGACCTATGCGACGACTCTGATGACTGGTGAGTTTATCGCAAAATCCGGCTTCATCAGGCGAGGACGGAAATCATGCGACGAATAGCTTCGGAGAGGGTTGCCCGGGGGCATGCGAGGTTGATGCGTATGAAGTGCTCGCCACCGGGACCATACATGGAGCCGGGATTCAGATGGAGATGGACGCGCTCGGCAAGCATATCTGTCATTTCAACATCACTGAGCCCGGTTTCTGAGATATCCACCCATGCAAGATAGGTTCCTTCAAGCGGTACGATTTTGAGTTTCGGCAGTGATTCATTGATCTTATCGCAAAGCAGACGGTAGTTCTCGTGTATGTAGTCCGTCAGTGCATCAAGCCAGTAGCCCGATTCGCGATATGCGGCTATTGTTGCAGCGACACCGAATGGATTGACATCGCAAACCTCGTTGATGTTGATAGCTTTATCGATCATCCTGCGTGCATCTGGATCTGTAGCCACAATGTTGGCTATCTGTAGGCCGGCAATGTTGAAAGCCTTGCTCGGAGAGATGCAGACGGCACAGTTGCGCAACTGACGTTCGTTACAGATCGTGGCATAGGGGGTGTAATGGAACGGATGGTATGTCAGTTCGCAATGTATCTCATCAGAGATAACAAAAAGGTCGTTGGCCTCGGCAATGTCAGCAATGCGTCTCAGTTCGTCGGGAGTCCAAACGCGTCCCGATGGGTTGTGAGGATTGCAGAGAAGCAGAACCCGGCTGCGAGGGTCGGCGGCCAATTCCTCAAGGCGTTCAAAGTCGATTGAATAGCGTCCGTTGTCATAGATAAGCGGATTCGCAGCCAGCAGACAGTCGTTGTTACGGATTGATGAGAAAAAGCAGTTATAGGCCGGAGTCTGTGTGATCACCATATCTCCGGGGTGGGTCATGGCCTTGATGATGGCTGATATTGCCGGCACTACACCGGATGTGTAGATAATAGAGCCGCGGTCAATATTCCATCCATGACGGGCTGAGAACCAATCGGTGACAGCATCGTAGTAGTCGTCGCTTACGTATGTGTAGCCGAAAATTCCATGCTCAACTCTTCTTTGCAGAGCATTTATAATTGGTTCAGCACAGCGGAAGTCCATATCTGCAACCCAGAGATGGAGAGTGTCGGCAGGAGCGGCAGGCTGGTCATCCCATTTGTAGGATCCGGTACCACGGCGGTTTATGATTGTGTCGAAGTCTGGTCTGTTCATGTTCAGTTAACTTTATTATTAAACACCCTCTTAATGTTTTTTCCGCAGACAATAGACTGCAAGAAGGATCAGGAAAATCAGTCCACGGAATGTCAGTTCAATGCACATTGCCAACCACACACCTCGCAGCCCCATGGTAGGAGCAAGCCAAGCTGCCAATGTCAGCCTTACGCCCCATATGCTGATGAGATTCATGGCCGATGGAAGTATGGTGCGTCCGAGGCCTATAAAGAAGCCATAGGCCACGATGGCCGCCGCGAACATCGGTTCCGCCCACGCCTCAATCCGGAGAATATCAGCTCCGAGCAAGCGTATCTCCTCGACGGGGGACATTACGCTGATTATCTCCGGGGCGTAGATGTAGAGCACGACCCCCAGCGCGGCCATCACGATCATTCCGGAGCCAACGGTGATTATGCCGAAACTTTTGGTCAGGCTATGACGTCCGGCTCCGATGCTCTGCCCACCAAGAGTAGTGGCGGCTTCGGCAATGCCATATCCCGGCATGTAGCACAAGCTCTCTGCAATGATCGCAAAAGCATTTGCAGCGATGGCAATAACGCCGAGAGGAGCTACAATAGCGGTTACAAGGATCTGAGCGCCGCATATTGCCAAGTGTTCCAGTCCGACAGGCATGCCGATGTGTAAAGCCCGGGCTACTGTCTGGCGGTCAATGGCAAACCAGCTCCGTGATTTTTGTTCCGATTTCAGCGGCGAACGGAAAAACAGGTACCATATCATGGCGGTTGCAACGATGGTTTCGGCCAGAACCGTAGCTAATGCAGCACCCTCCACGCCCATACCTGCCCCGGGAATCGGGATATGCAGTCCGGCTATTGATAGCTCGCGCGATGGGAAAATCAGGAAAAAGTTGAGTATGACATCGAGCACACACATCAGTATATTCAGCATGCTCGGCACTTTCATGTTTCCGGCACATCTCAGCATCGATCCTCCGAGAAAGTTCAATTGCAATGCCGGGAGGAAGAGTGAGAATATCAGGAAATAACGTGAGGCATCCGCATGGATACTGGTGTCGGCACCAAGCCATGATGGCAACAGTCCGCTGATTCCTATGCCTATTGCAGCCAAAGAGATGCTGAACAGCAATACTAACGGAACCGACTGGCGGAGTATGCGACGAGCAGCGTCGAAATCGCTTGCCCCGACTTTATGGGCCACCTGTACTGAAAAGCCAGTGGCCGCTGCGCTCAGCAATCCCCAGAACAGCCATGTCGTGGTGGAGACAAGGCCAATGGAAGCAGAGGCTTCGGCTCCGAGGCTACCAACCATTGAAGCATCGATATATTGCATGGCGATGGCCGACAGATGAGCCAGAATAGAGGGAGCCGATAACAAAGCCGTGAGCCTGAATTTCTGGTTCAGACTCATCGGTTTACCGTCGCGAATCAGCGCGAGCAGCTTTTCTGTAGTGCGTGGCTTGGCGCTTATTGTCATCAGAAAGTATCTATGATGCAGTTGACCGGAGCCTTGATGTTTTCGTCAAGTATTATCTCTCCGTATCCTTTGGCTGTGATGTGGCCGGTTGTAGGATTCTTCACGCTTGTGATAGTGGAGTTTACGGTGGCGTTCACGCAGCTTTCCTCAAATGCGAGGTCGGCATCGGCATCAAAAGTACAGTTCTCCAACACGAGACCTTCGGCATAGCATAATGGCTGGGTGCCTGAAATATGGCAATTGATCAGATGCAGGTTTTTAGAATGCCAGCCAAGGTATTCACCGGTCAGTCGGGTATTTCTGACGGTTACATTATCAGTGTTCCAGAATGCATCCTTGGATTGGATATCAGCATCGGATATCTCAACATTGCGGCAATATTGGAATGAGTAGTTTCCTTCTTGTCTGTAGTTTGAGATACGGATATCCGCGCTGTGCATGAACAGATAATCGGCATTTTTCACGCTGACATTCTCAAGTTCAACACCGCGGCAATGCCAAAGGGTTTCCTGTGCGTCGGGGATATTGACGTTGACGAGTTTCAGATTGTCCATTTCGCGGAACATCTTGGGGGCTTCCACGAGAGTATCTGTCATTATCAGGTTGCGCGAGTACCACAATGCCGCACGGGCACCGGGAGTGAACAGGCAGTCCTTGATCATGAATCCGTCGACATGCCAGAACGGGTATTTACCCTCAAAGCGGCATTTTACTGCCTCGATATCCTCACACTCTTTCAAAGCCGACTCGCCGGCATGGATTGTCACGCCCTCGAGGCGCAGATGTTTCGATGCGAACAGCGGACGTTCGCCGCCGAATTCCTTATCTTTGATCGTTTCCATATCAAATGCAAAATTAGTGAATTTTTGCCGAAATCAGTCGATTTCCACTATTTCATAACGCTGAGTGCCGATGCCAAGTTTTTCGGCAGCTTCAAGAATATGTGTGCCGTGACGAGAATTGATACGTTCGATCAGTGCATCTTTGCCGGGATCAGTGGAGTTGAACACCGCATTAACACATGCGCGGTCGAGAGCTACCGGATCAAGCGATGCATATATACCGAGATCAGACATCTCCGGCGCGGCAGGATTTCCATTGCAGTCGCAATCGACTGACAGGCGGTTTGCTACGTTGATATATAGTGTGTTATCCGCTCCAATATGATTGATCACCGCCTGACATGCATCGGCCATTGATTCAAGAAAGTGATCCTGTTCAGGCAGGTTGGCCCAGAGCTCTTCCGCCTTGTCTGTTTTTCCGGCGGTATGGATCCACGCTTTTCCGGCGGTTGAGCCTATGCCGATGGATATGTTTTTCAACGCACCTCCGAATCCGCCCATGGCGTGCCCTTTGAAATGCGACAGCACGACCATGAAATCGTAGTTGAGAAAATTCTTACCAACAATATCGAATGGCAAATGGAATCCATTGGTGACGGTCAGAGCTGTGTCCCCCTCGGCATCCATGATGTCGACATCGGCCACATCCATGAATCCATGTTCCTTGGCCATGCGAAGATGGTCGGCCGTATCCATTCGGTTGCCTCCATAGGCTGTGTTGCATTCAATGAATGTGCCATTGATCATCTGAACGAAATCCTTGATAAGTGCCGTGTCGAGATGGTTTGACTTGTTGGATTCTCCTGTTGAGATCTTTACCGCCACATTCGAACCCTTGGCTTCACGTCCGAGGGCTTTGTAGATCTTAATCAGATTTTCAGGATTAATATCCTTGATATGATAGACTTTGGATGGTTGTTCCTGAGCCGAGGCCGAGATAAAGCCGATCAGTGCAGCTAAGATTATAAAATAACGTTTCATATATTTATTTGATTTAAAAATTCAGTTTCTATTTCATCTATTGCCTTTACGTAATAAGGAGATTTAAGTATTGACAGCAACTTATCTTTTTTATCTTTCAGTGTAGTTTTATTAGCGTCATTTAGAATATCATTATTAAGAATCACATATATACTAAAAAAAACTTTATAATTTAAAGCCTTTCCAAACATTTCACCTTTCTCAAATAAGTCAATATACTTCAAAGCTCTTTGAAAATATGTATCATATATTTCTACTATTTGAGAATTATACTTATATAAACCAGAATTAATACTTTTTCTATAATGATATAATGGCAAATGAATATAGTGTATTGATCTGGCATACTCAAAAGCATATAAATTAAAAATGTTATCCTGCATACGTCTCAGCGTTTTATCAAAAAAAAGATTATTCTCTCGAATAAAATCATTGCGATATATTTTTGCCCATGGCACTCCAATATCAATAACATTAACTTTATCATTACATATTCTTGGTGACAAAACATTTAATAAAACTCTGTCCTTATCAAAATCTTCCAGATTTTGTTTCTTTACATCAAAAAAATGTGTTTCTACCTGTTTTCTGCTATAATTTACAAAACAATCACACATCACTATATCCGCATCCATTTTATTACCATACGCAGTCATTACAGACAACATATCTACATCTATCCAATCATCAGCATCCACAAAAGCAATCCACTTTCCATCCGCCCGTTTGATTCCTTCATTTCTTGCCACGGAAACACCTTGATTTCTTTGATGAATTACTTCTATCTTGAAATTCCACTTTTTTAATTCATCACATAATTCTGCACATTCAGCTTTCGAACCATCATCAATAATAAAAATCTCAAGATCAACTGCTTTCTGTTCAACAACACTTTTAACACATTGAATTAAAACTTCATTTTCTATATTATACACAGGAATAATCACGCTTACATCACACACAGCACCCTCCCATCCTTTACCTCAAAAAATTCGCTCTAACATTTCTAATTGTGGATTAAAACAAACACCTTCTTTAAACCCTTTCAATATTGTTTTAAGTCTATCGCGCTTTCCATCCCTGGAATTCTTCAAAATATTAAATATAGCATATATATCTTTCAAAATAATATAAATCCATCCTTTTACTCCATAATTTCTATAACAATGAACATCATTTCTATATAAACAGAAATATCTGTCTAATCTTCGTATATCATCAATGGCAATATCAGCTTTTGAATGATTTGCCATAGCATGAATCACTTTACTTCTTTTAATCATATAACATGGATAATTTCGGGAAATACGACCGGAAAATTCATAATCATCTGTCCATATAAAATATTCGCCAATAGGCAGTCCAACTTCTCTGATAACATCCGTTTTAACTAAAATGGAAACAAAAGAGCTCATAATTACAGACACCACTTCTTGCCTGCACCGATCTGCACATACATGTGAAAACAAAGTAACTTTGGGCCTGTTTGCCATACAGACTTTCCCATCAATCCAATATACTGCACTTGAAAGAAATCCCCAGTTATCTTCTAAGGCATGGCCAGCATTAACTAATTCAAACAATGCATTGTTTTCAGGCATAGTATCATCATCCATAATCCATACAAACTTATATCCCTGAATAACTGCATACTTAACTCCATATTGAAAACCGCCTGCCCCACCAAGATTAACCTTTACTTTCCTATAGATTATCTCAGGTCTTTGATATTGAGTCTGAATCATCTCTTCCGTTCCGTCCGTACTACCGTTATCAATAAGCACAATATCACATGATATATTTTCTTGATTCAAAATCCTGTTCAAACACTCACTCAACAAAGTTTTACGATTGTAAGTAACTACAACCGCCGCAATTTCATTTTTCATATTCATATTTTCCATTTTACACAATAAGGACGTATCCACATTGAGCGCTAATATACAGTTTTCCGACTTCTTTTAAAAAGACTAATACGCCCCATCCCCACTCAAAACCGCCGGAACCGTCTTCACGATCATCTTAATATCCGTCCACAGACTCATATCTTCTATATAATTCAGATCAAGTTCCACCCATTCTTCCCATGTCACATTCGCCCGGCCGCTGATCTGCCAGTAACACGTCAGTCCCGGCCGCACCACAAGCCGCTGCCTCTCGTATTGGCTGCACGCCTCCATCTGAAACGTCAGGATCGGTCTCGGGCCTACGATACTCATATCACCCTTAATGACATTGATCAGCTGCGGCAGCTCATCTATCGAAAACCTCCTGATCCATTTGCCGGTCCTGGTGATCCTCGGATCATTCTTTATCTTAAAAGCATGGCCTGTCTGCTCGTTATCTTTCATCATTTCCTTTAGCTTCTCATCCGCATTTACATACATACTGCGGAATTTATACATATAAAAAGGCTTCCTGTCTTTTCCGGCTCTCTGCTGCACAAAAAGTACCGGCCCGTGATCCTCACACTTGATCGCCAGGGCAGTCATAAGAAACACGGGCAGAAGAAAGAACAGTGCCGCTGTTGACAGCACTACGTCCATCACTCTTTTGACCGATAGATAGATCCTGCTCTTTTTCCGGTATACTTCACGCATATTATGTCTGCCGGAGTTATCTGTCTCCGTTATCCTGAACATCGGTCTTTTGATCATGCCCGTCACAATGCTCTCCCGCATTCCTTTTATCCTCTCAATCAACCTGTCAAACGTACCGCCGCTTAACGCGGCAGCACGTCCAACTCCACACTCGTATAGAAACTGTTTATTACTTATTCGGTGCTTCAATGAATGCCAATGTTCCCAGAGCTGTCATATCAACTACCACATGATCCGCTCTGATCTCGGCCACCTCAAGCTCCAGAAGCTGTCCGTTAATAACCTGGAACACTTTGATATTCTGTCCGGCCGTAACGCCCTTCAAGTAAAAATTCACCCTTGCGGTCTCAAACCCCTGCACGGATGCCTGAACCTGTACAACGTTCAGCACTTTGCCGCCCAGAGCCGCAGCAAAGGTTTTCGCGGCACGGACATCTGCCAGTGTCGGCTTTAACACCGAAAATACCTGATTGCTGGGCGCACCGTTGATGATAACATGACCGCCCTGCCCCACCGGCACAACATTATCAAGTCCCGGAATCTCTGTGACCGCATTGTTCATATACTCACCGACGGTTTTGCCCTCCGCTGCCGCTGCTCCCGCCACCTCAGCCGGTACAGCAGACGCTTCGACTGCCGAAACCGGTGCCGCAGGATTCGATTGTCCGGCATTGCCGGCCACCGAAGACGCATCCGGACTGTTTGCCGCCATGACAGGCATAACATACAACATGGTCCCAGCCAGGATGATCGCTAATAATTTTTTCATTGGAAACCCTCCTTTCATTCTTTGTAAGTGTGGTATATATTCACGTCATAAAACGCAAATAACTTCTTGATCCGGAGTCACTATTCCGCAACGACTCTGTTGATCACACCCGCCGCATCTTCTACCAATACCGCGACCACTACGAACTGCCGTTTTGCATTCTCCTCTTTCCGGGTTGTGAGTGTGATAATATAATGACGGGCACTGACGTTCTCCCATCCTTTCCGCACATTCTTCTCCCTGTCCCGGTTCCCATACAGATCACTCAAAAACTGCCGGCATCCGGACAGATAGGTAAAGTCATAGGTGCGGATCAGACTTGTATTCTCTCTTTCATAAGCGGCAAAAATCTCATACGTCAAAAGATTACCATCCAGATACACATAGACATACTCATGTTCCTCAAAAAACGCCGGGTCGGCAAACCGATACAGATCAGCAAACAAACCGTCCGCCTCTCCTCCTGTCTTCCCGTGCAGTACAGTATTGAAATCACACATGCTTTTCAAATTGGCAAGTTCTATGTAGACGGCTCCTGCGTCATCCTCTTCTCCGCGGGCATTATGGCTTTCATAATAAACATCCGACTGTTCACTCTGCAGAACAGGACAGTCTATGTCCGTGTCCGGAATATGGACCCATGCAAAGATTTCGGGATTGATCTTTTTTAACGCGGCGAAATCTATCGAGGCATCCTCCGCGCTTTCACCGGCAAACCCCTGTATCCGCCGTGTTCCGGGATCACTGTCTGTACTTCCCGCAAAATCCTCTTTAGAAGTTGTCGTCCCGCGCATTTTCACATACATCCCCACACCCACACAGGCCATTGCAAGAAGCAACAGCAAAATTGCCGCCTTACCTGCTTTTTTCATCGCACCTCGCATCCTTTCACCTCATTCGGCGTTCAGCTTCTACTCAACTTTTTCATAGAATATATCAAGAATCATCTCATACAGAGCGTCTTCATCCGGGTAGAATTCTTCAAATTCTTCTCCCATCACGGTCTCCCCCGTCATTGTATAGAAATTGTCCGCTTCAAATTTATACTTTGGCAGAACGGATGCCAGATAAGCTGCTTCATGCATGGAAATATCAGTGACCATCTGTGGAGATATTGTCTGATACAGGTTCAAGGCAACGGAAATATCTCTGCTGATCTCCTGCCCCGCCTTATCGATCAGGCCTGTCAGATATTGCCGCTGTCTTTCCAGCCTCATGTCTGCAGAAGCAAAAATATCCGTATCCCTGTATTTCACATACCAAAAAGCATTTTCGCCATTTAAATGTACCCGGCTGTCTTTCACAAGGCTTTCATCGACTTTAGACAGATCCTCCAATACCGTCACATCTATGCCTCCCACCGTATCATTGATCGTGGGAATGGCACTCATATTAATGGCGGCATATCCATGTATGGGAAGGTTGTAAAACAGCTGCTCCACCGCTTTCTTCTGATATTCACAGCTCTTCTCCATTCCGTCACCGAATCCGTGCTGCACTGCGATCTGTGCTTTCGTCGTAGTGATATATGCTCCCTCGCCATTATAGATATCAATATCCGTCATCGTATTACGATTGATCCCTATAATTTTAATGCTGCTGTCTTTCGGATTCATGGCTGCCAGAAACAGGGCATCTGCCTGTCCGCCTTCCGTTCCTTCCGCCACCGCCGCCACATCACTGTCCTTGTCAATGCCCATTATGAGAAACGTAAGAATATCCTGATTATATTGATAAATCGTATCCTCATATTTCACCCACCCGTCCTGCCACCTGACTTCTTCCTCCTTCATCAGCTCGGCTGTGCCTATTGCAGTCTGCAGCTTCGGCTGCGCGCTGTCTGCTGCACGCTGCAGGCCTCTTCTCCCCATGGCCTTAACGGTTTCAAATCCTCCCAGAAGCACGGCGCAGACAAGTTGAAGAATGACGATCGCCACCAGAATATTCCTGGCACACTTTTTAGCGGCTGCCTTTACCTTTTTCTTTCTTATTTCCCTTCGTTCTTTCTTCTCCTTTTCTCTTTTCTCCCTCTCTTCCCGTTTCTGCGTCTCATAGAGCTCCTTCTGCAGCTTTTTCATCTGCTGCTCTTCCTTCTCCTGTTTCTCTATGGATCTGGCGTCCGCTCCATACTCGCCGTAATATTTACCATAATACTTACCGTAATATTTGCTGTAGTATTTGCCATAATACCCCTTACTGTTCATATCAACCTTATTCAGGACCACTCCTAAAATACGGCTTCCTGTCTTGTCCAACTGATCTTTGACCTTCTGCACAAAACGATAGCTGACTGCATTATTCTCTACCACCAGCACGGCTCCATCACAGTTTTTTGCCACTACCGCTGCATCTATAACACTTCCAAGAGGAGGCGTATCAATAATGATATAAGTAAATGTTTTCTTCATGAGAGCAAGCATCTCGGCAAACTTGCTGCTCCCGAGAAGCTCGCTTGGATTCGGAGGAACAGGGCCGGAAAAAAGCACATGGAGATTTGAGATGTCCGTTTCACATACCGCATCCATATATTGATTTTTTCCGGTCAGACAATGACTCAGACCGAATTTCACCTCTCCCGTCTTATAACGTCCGATCAATACCGATTTACGCATATCCGCATCGATCAGCAGCGTCATATTGCCGGCTTCCGCAAAGGACTTCGCCAGCTCCATGGCAACGCTGGATTTCCCTTCATGCGCCATGCAGCTGGTGACTGCGATCACTTTAATATCATCACCGCAGAACTCTATGTTGCTGCGCAGTGTCTTAAAGGCTTCTTTTATATAAAAGCCATTCTTCCTCTGAAAGTACAGCTTTACCTCCTGCATCGTTACTTCCTCTTACTCTTTCTCTTTTTTGCAGTCTCATCTTCTGAAATAGCCGGTATCATCGCCAACGTGCTGAGTCCGAGATATTTTTCCACATCCTCCGATGATTTGACGGTATCATTCAGCAGAAAAAGGATCATAATAACTGCTCCGGCCAGAAATGCACCGGCCACACCGCCGATCATTGACCATTTCGCAACACTGGGACCTGATTTCTCCAACGGTATATTGGCTGTCTCAACCACATTGACCGCTTCGATATCCATCACATTCTGAATATGTTCTCCCGCCACTTCTCTGATACAATTTGCGATGTTTCTGGCCATTTGCGGACTCGTATGTTCTACCGTAATGGATACAATACGGGTATCCACAGGCGTATTCACAGATACCGCGTCCATCAGATCTTCATACTCCATATCCTCCAGGGCAAGCTGCTCTATCACCTTCTCCAGCACATACCTGCTGTTGATCAGCTCCGCATAGTCTTTTGTCAGCTGCGTTCCCATCTGGACATCAGTATAAGTGACTGACGTGTCATCCGTTTTATTCAAAATATATATTTTGGTAGTCGATTCATAAACCGGTGCCAGAACATAAGCGCTGATCACAAAGCAGATAAGCGCTGTCACAAAACCGGCGCACAAAACGATCCAAAACCGGCCAAGCAGTATATGGATCAGCACAAGCAGATCAAATTCAACTTCATTATTGTTTTCTCTGTGGTTTTCCATTCCGTTCTTCTTCCTGCCCTGTCAATACAAAGCGATCTCTTCATTCCGGATCACATACAAAGGATTGTCGTAAAACAATTCCCTGCAGTAATCTTCCCCATACTTTTTGCTGACAAAATCCGCACAGTTTGAAAGGTTCGGCAGCCTTTTCTTCATGTCATGTGCGTCCGTAGCAATGAAATGAACCTGCCGCTGCTTCAACAGTCTCCTGACAAACCGTTTGGTTCCCGCACCGGCACTACCAGTGATACTGCCGGCATTTACCTGAATACAGCATCCCATATCGATCAGATCTTCTATGCCGCGTTTTCTGGTAATGATATTCCCATACCGTTCCGCATGCGCCAGGATCGGATGATAACCGCCCATTAAAAACGTATAAATCCCATTGCGCAGATACTCATAATCCGCCAGAGGATTAAACTCCACAAGCACATATTGGGAACCGGCCATGGTTCTGGCCATATCATTTCTCATTTCCTCCATGATCCCGCTTCGGTAATACAGTTCACTTCCTATATGCAATTCCATACTGACAGCTTCTTCCGCCATCATTTCCCGCAATTTCTCTACTCCGGATACCAGTTTGGAAAATGGCACATGCCGGCGATCCGGCTTATTATGCGGTGTACAGATAATGCCGGTTATGCCGTCTGCTGCCGCATATCTGAGCATCTGCATGCTCACTTCAAAACTGTCCGCCCCATCGTCCACGCCGGGTAAAATATGAGAATGAATGTCAATAAAATTTTTCATTTGTTCTTCCATAAAAGGTGCTTAAAATCAGCATTTCACTAAATATAAACTAACATTATATTTCATTATAATAGATTAGATCTTTCAAGTCAACCAAAAAGCCTTTTTTAATTTAGCGCCCAAAGTAGGTGCGTAATGTACAATCAATTACATAAAACGCTTCGAATCTGTTAAGAATTAACTTTGTATGGGGCGTGGAGGATAAGCCCTGCCATGCGAAGATTAAATTTGAACAGTTCCTTAAGGCTATGGAAAGGGAATGGGTATCGTTGATGTATGAGAATTTTCTCTCCGACAGACTGGCTGAATTAAGAATACAAAAAGGTATTTCCGCACGCGATATGTCTTTGACATTAGGACAGGCAAACAATTATATCAATACAATTGAAAACAGGAAATCGCTGCCCTCCATGCAGTCATTTTTCTATATTTGTGAGTTTTTCGGCATTACCCCGCAGGAGTTTTTCGACGCGGGAAACTCTAATCCGAAAATGTTAAAAGAATTCATTCAGGAAGCGAAAAAACTGGACAGCGAATCTTTCTCGCATATCCTCGGCATTATGAAGGCACTGAATAAAGATAAATAGCATCACAGTACCTTGCATACACCAGATTTCATAAATAAATATGTGCGGTCTCTCCGTCCCAGACGACCTTCTCTATGACCTGTCTCAGGAAATCTCTTTTCTGCAGCAGGGCCAATTGTCCGAACACTTTAGTAAAATCACTCAGCTTCTCAAAAATCTCCATACTCAGATCTGTCATCTCCATTTTCTCATGTTCCTCCTCTTCCTGTACCGCTTTCATGCACTTACCAAGCACTGCGCATTCTCCGTCCAGTCTACAAATCTCTTCATTAATATATTGTACGGATACACTGCCGGCCTCCAGCTGTTTGATGGACGCTACCAGCTTCCGGATCTCACTTTTCTTTCTGTCATATTCCTGCTCCATAAACTGTTTCTTTGACGCTTCCCTGCCATCGGCAGACGCAATCTGCCTCTGCAGTCCCTCCATCATTGGCACAAGCCCGGCATCCGGCCTGGCAAGTCCGGTCACTTCCCTGCAGACTGCTTCATCCAGTGTATTTCCGTAAACATTCCTGTTATCGCAGTGCTCCCGGTGGGTCATATCCTTATAGGGACAGCGATAGGCAAAAGTCCGCTCCCCCTTCTGTGTCACTCTGGATGCCGGATAATTCTTGGGACGCATCAAATGCCCGCAGGTACAGTATAGCAGTCCTGACAGAAGCGCAACGCTGTTCCTGGTATCCCTGAAATTATCTCCCCTGCTCCGGTTACTCGCAAGCAGCTGCTGTACGTAAGTAAATTCTTTGCCGGTAACAATCCCCTGATGCCGCCCTCTGGAAATGATCCAGGACTCACAGGGCGTCCCCTGATTCCGGTACACAGCGGAAGTCGTCCGGGCATATCCCAGCAGCCCGGATTCATGATCCAGTTCCTCCGGATCGATACATACCTGACAGCCCAGATCGTAGAAGTACTGATATCCTGCTTCATCTGCGATACAGTATACCGGATTCACCAGAATATCCCGGATTCCGGAGATATAGAACTCCTTTCCACTGCGCGTCCTGATGCCGCCTGCCACGAGAGATCGGAGCACCTTCGTCAAAGATCTCTTTTCCATAAAACAGGTAAATATAAACTTCGCCAGACCGATCTCATCAGGATCCTGGGTCAGACAGAACATGGATTTCTTCTTTAAGGGACTCACTTCCTTCTCCACCTTGACAGACATATAACCGAGCGGTGTAGTACCGCCCAGCCACCGGCCGCTTCTGGCCAGCATGATCATATTATCCCTGACCCGTTCCGCAATCTGCTCCCGCTCCATCTGGGCAAGCACGCCGGAGAAATAGAGCATGGCCTTACCGATGGGTGTCGTTGTGTCAAATTTCTCTTTGATGCTGATAAAAGATGTACCCTGGTGATTCAGATCTTCCATCAGGTTGGCCAGATCGGCAAGGTTTCTACCGAGACGATCCAGTTTGTAGCAAACCAGATAGTCAAAATGTTCCTCCTGCATATCCCGTATCATCTTCTGAAACATGGGGCGCCGCGTATTCTTGCCGGAAAAACCTTCGTCTTCATATTCTATGATCTGTGCCTTGTCACTTCCTTCCAGGAACATGGTTATGTACTCCCTGCACATGGTGATCTGGTTCTCAACGCTTTCACCTTTCCCGGTCCATTTGGATTTTCTGCTGTAGATGGCGATCCGCACAGGATTCCCCCTTTCGTTATGGCTTGCTTTCCTTCAGCTTGTGAATCAGTTCATCCAGCACCGCAATCTGCTCTTTTTCCGACAGACCGCTTTCACATACGGCCTGCCTGATATAAATGAGAGAAAACTCATTTACGATATTCTGTATATCTGGTTTTCTTCTGTCGTCCTCAATGATACAATTTATTTCATGCCTCCGCATTCAGGACTCCATACGGTTCTTGTTACAATATATGTAGTGGATATTCCCCTTTTTCCACTTTCTTTTCTCTGGAAGTCCTCCATGTTATGACGGTGCACAAATTCTTCCGGAAATGATTCCAAAAAAAGATTCCCTGTCCTGAACCATTCCAGAACAGAGAATCTTTCCGTAATATTATCCTGCTGTATGCCGACGCACCGTCAGATCTTCCGCTTTCCGGCTGCTGCATAGCCGTCCGTGCGCGGGATCCACTCCAGGAACGCTTCCACCTGCTGATTCCAGAAACGCCACTCGTGCGTGAATCCGGGAACAGGCACCCAGGTGACATCTGCGTGATGCTCTTTTAAGGTATCCACAAACTCCGTGTTCAGTTTGAACAGGAAATCGTCCTCTCCGCAGGCTATGTAGAGCGGCGGCACTTTCCTGCCCCCGTCAAGAGCCGTCTTCGCCAGCCAGCTCACATCCAGCGGACCATCCACCAGCCCTTCGATCTCTTTCGGATCGCCTGCCGGCATCACCGCCCCTGAGAAGGAACCGATCGCCGCGAAACGCTCCGGGTTGGAGAAGCCGTGCAGCAGCGCCCCGTAGCCTCCCATCGAAAGACCCGCTATATAACTGTGCTCCGGAGCATCGGAGATCGGAAAATAATTCGTCACGAACTCCGGCACTTCCTTTGATACAAAATCAAAGAATTTATCCCCGCCCGGCACATCCCGGTAAAATTTGTTTTCTCCGGAGATCATCACCACGGCGATGTTGCGCTCTTCCGCGAACAGCTCGACATTGGTATATCCGCGCCACTGCGCATGGTTATTCCCCATGCCGTGCATCAGGTAGAGCACCGGATATTTCTCCTTCACCACATGGCTCGGAGCCGGTGCATCCGCATTCCCCATCAGGGACGCCATGGACTCAGGAATCGTCGTGCTGGGAATGATCACGGTGATATCCACCGTTCTCGTCAGCACATAAGAAATCACATTACACTGAAATACTGCCATCTTTTCCTCCATTCTGAAACGCTTTTCCGGTTTCTAAATTGTTACCCTTTTACAGCTCCCATCGCGATACCCTCTGCAAAATACTTCTGCAGGAACGGATAGATCGCAAGGATCGGTGCGAGAGCCACGAACGCGATCGCCATACGGACACTGACCGTCGGGATCTGCATCGCCGCGCCGCTGGAAACTGCCGTCGCGTTGGCCTGCAGCGCCTGAATATCCTGGATCATCTTATTGAGCAGCGTCTGGATGCTGTAAAGTTTTGCATCATTAATATAGTATAAACCATTCGTCCAGTCATTCCAATACCCCAGCCCGGAGAACAGCCCCACGGTCACGAAGATCGGCACACCCATCGGCACCGCGATCCTGCGGAATATGTACAGATAAGAAGCACCGTCGATCTTGGCCGCCTCATAGAGCGCCTCCGGGATACTCGTCATAAAATAAGTCCGGATCAGAATGATATTCATCGCACCGCATAAAAAGTTCGGTACGATCAGCGCCCAGATCGTATTCTTAATATGAAATGTACTGGTCCACATCAGGTAAGACGGGACAAGACCGCCGTTAAAGAGCATCGTAAAAAAGATAAAAAAGCTGATCACATTCCGGAACGGCAGTTTCCTGATCGACAGTGCGTAAGCTGCCATGGAACAGAGCAGCAGGTTGATCGACGTTCCTACAATGGTCACAAGGATCGTCACCCCGTAAGCCCTGAAGATCGTCTGACCGTTTGCCAGAATATACTGGTATGCCGAGAGGCTGAATTCTTCCGGCCAGAAGGAATAACCGTTATTTAACAGTGATGCCTCCGATGAGACAGAAGACATAAACAAAAGCACCAGCGGCGCAATCATGATCACAGTAACCAGCAGCATGATAATATTGATTATAAACTGATATCTTCGATTTGCTTTTGAGTGTATCATATTCATCCGACCTCCCTAGAACATAGCATTGTCACGACTGATCCTGCGCACCAGCGCATTCGCTCCCATGACCAGCGCAAATCCGACCACGGACTGGAAGAATCCGGCTGCCGCGGAACGTCCGATTCCGCCGGAGGAGATCAGGGCACGGTACACATAGGTATCAATGGTCTGTGTCACGGAAAACAGCGCACCGGAGTTCTGCGGTACCTGATAGAACAGACCGAAATCCGAAGCAAAGATCCGCCCGAGACTTAACATCGTCATCGTGATCAGGGCCGGCACCAGGCTGGGGATCGTGATCTTTGTGATCTGCTGCCATTTCGTCGCTCCGTCAAGTTTTGCCGCCTCGTAGAAGGAAGGATCGATTCCCACGATACCCGCAATGTAGATCAGGGTTCCATAACCGCAGCCCTTCCAGATATTCACAAAGGTGAGAATAAACGGCCAGTACTTCGGTTCCGCGTACCATTGCACCGGCGACAATCCGAGAGGCTTTAAGATACTGTTATTGAACATCCCGTTTTCCACGCTCAAAAATGCGAACACGATATAGCTGACGATCACGATGGAAATCAGGAACGGAAGCATGATCGCACTCTGATACAGCTTCTTTAACCGCTTTGAGAGCACATCCGTGATCAGAATGGCCAGCGTCACGCCGACCACCATGCCGAGCACGATAAACACGATATTGTAGAGCAGCGTATTTCTCACGATCAGGCCCGCGTCATTTTTGAACAGATATTCAAAATTCTCCAACCCGTTCCATTTACTGCCGTAGATTCCCTTTTTCTTGCTGTATTTCTTAAAGGCGACCACGATTCCCGTCATGGGGATATAGTTATTGATAAATAGGTAAATCAACGCCGGAAGCAGCATCAAATAAAGCGGAATATACTGTTTAAACTGCACCCAGGTCAGTTTATCTTTTTTCTTATTCTTTTTCAAACCTGTCACCATACCTTTCTGTCTATCTTGCATTTTCGCTGTAACAGGTCAGCCTTCGGCTTCCCTGTTATGGAATCTGCTCATTCCGGGCGCCTACGGCGATAAGCAGATTCCTTTGGCTAAATTTACAGGTTTTCCCCGACTTTGCCCAGGCAAAGTTCTTTTGCTGCAAATGCAAAGTCCGAGCCGAGTTGAAATTTATATTCAACATGCATCCAGTGATCCGTACCGGATACAATTTACGGAATCCGGCTGCTACACCGAATTCCGTGTCCAAATCTTCCTTACTGCTGTTCCAGCCAATCGTCAAGCTGCTCCTGCTTCTCATCCATCACAGCCTGCAGTCCGGCTGCATACAGTTTTTCATTAAATTCTGCGAGTGCAGTCTCAGGTTCTACCGAGCCACTTCCAATCGTGGTCAAATACTCTTCGCTGACTGCAGTCAAAGCAGAAATCTCATTGAGCACTGGTGTGGTGTCAAAGAAGAAACCATATGCCTTTGACATGATTGCCGAATCACGGACCGCCTGATACTGTTCCCACACATCTGCATCATTTCCTGTCCAGACATAGCTGTTGTACTGATTCATCTGAGCCCATCCAGTGTCTTGGTGATAGCCGACATTATCCATCGTTACCCCTTCCGGATAATCAAGTGTACCGTCTTCTTTCACAATATAATCCTTGCCTTCAATTCCCCAATTTAGCAAGTCATTTGCCTCTTTCGTCGCATAAATCCAGTTTAACAGGATCATCGCCTTCTCCGGGTCCTCAGAGTTAACAGAAATACCATAAAGCAGAGCATTGGTTGTCTGTGTGTAACATACATCCGGTGTCACCTGGATGATCGTAGTATCATATCCGGTCATAACATCTTTTTCCACCTTGGAGTTTGGCTTGCCTGCCGTCGAAAAACAGAACAGGTTACCTGCACGCATCAGTGCTTCCCCGGTATCTGTACAGGTCGCAAAATCTGCGGAGACATATCCCGCCTCATTCCACGAACGCATCAGTTTACACGCGTTGATAAAATCTTCATCCTCATACCAGTTCACCACCGTTGTTGATTGCCCGTTATCCGGCAGGACTCCAAAGTTACCGCCACCAAGCGGGTCCACCGTCACTGCAATCTGCAGAGGATAGGAAAGGCTGTTCTGTCCACCATAGATTGTGATTTCCGGATGCTTCTCCTGAACCGCCGCAAACACCTGCGTCAGCTCTTCCGCACTCTTTATATCTTCCGCTTTAAATCCTGTCTCTTCCAACAAATCCGTCCGTAAGACAAAGATAATCGGGTTGGTACGCTCATGCATATTCGGCACACCCGCAAGAAATCCGTTTAGTCTGCCACACTCAATATCCTCCTCGCCAATAATCTTTAACAGATCCTGACCACAGGTATCCATATATTCGCTCATATCCACCAGATATTCCGCATCAATATAGCTTCCAATATTTGCACCAAAGATTGGGACGATATCCAAATCATCGTCAGACGAAAGTACCATCTGAATTTGCTGCATATACGTTCCCATTGTCATCGGTAACATCTTGACTTTAATATTCAGCTGTGCAAGCGTCAACTCATTAAATGCCGCTTCAACAGAATCCAGATCCCGCGCATCATTTCCAACCCAGTACATTAACGTCGCCTCATAAGGCTCCTCGTCAAAGTTAATCTTCTCGCCTCCTGCGTCTGCCCCGTCTGCGTCTGCCGCATCATCCTTCTCCACGGAAATTCCACCACCAGCTTCATCATCTCCACTTGTTTCAGCATTGCTGCCACATCCTGCCATTACACTGATGCCCATTGCCAAAGTAAGTAAAAGTGCAAGTCGTTTTTTCATCTCTTTCCTCCTTGTTCTTTTATAGAATTGATTTTATGGAATTATTTTATCCAATTAAAAGAATATTTTCTTTCACAATCCGAATCACGATTTGCACTTTCTGAATATGTTTCTCACTTTTTATTCATGAAAAAAAGGACAACGCACGCTGCCCTTCACTTCTTTCTTCCTTTCTTATATTCTTTCGGCATCACCCCGACTTTATTCTTAAACAACCGCGAAAAATAGGTGAAATTATCATAGCCCACCGCAAATGCCACCTCCGATACCGTCAGCTTCCCGTCCGCCAGAAGCGCCTTCGCTTTCTCCATCCTTCGTTCAATGATATAACTGCCAAGAGAACTGCCCGTCTCCCGCTTAAACGACGCTGCCAGATACCCCGGACTTAAATACACGATCTCCCCCAGCGTATCCCTGGTGATATTCTCACAGAAATGTTCGTCAATATACTGCTTCACCTTCGCAATCGCATTCCCTGTTCCCTGCACTTCCCCGTGCTCTTCTTTTACCTCACAGATCTCATCCTCTAACCGGTCAATGTCCACAACCTCATCCTGCTTCGGGCTGTGTTCCCGGCAAAAACCCTCCAACAACATATAACGTCCACGGACATCCTGCAAGGTACACCGATAGGCGTAGCAGACAGAAACCGCGCAGTGCAGCACCTCTCCCATATTGTGTACAAGTCCGGCAAGTACCTCATGAAATTCCTCTTTTGTGAGAATCTCTCCGTGCGAGAGAACCAGCGTCCAGGTATCCCGACAGTATTTTAAAAACAGTTCTATTTGCATATCCGCTTTTTCACACAGTTCTTCCATGATATTGCCCGCCACGAACCGCTCCAGGTTTCTCGGAAAATCGTTCATGCGTGATTTTTCCTTTTCAAACCTTAAGATAACGGTTGTGAAGCGGCTTTCCGCAGAATACGGAAGATAGCGGCTCTCCGCCAGAAATTCCAGCTCTTCTTCGTCATAGCTGTCAACCCAGAACAGCGCGTCCTCCCAGAAATGGCTCTTATGCACGCGCAGCGTATCGTTCCAGTATACCTCGTAACGCTCCTTCGCCTTTGCCTGCGCGCGCTTCTTTACCTCCTCCACCGCCTTCGCCAGCAGCTTCTGAAGATCCTCATATTGAATCGGTTTCAGATAATAGTCAAAGCTGTGAAGCTCCACTGCTTTCTTTGCATAATCAAAATTCGCGTAACTGGTGCAAAAGAGCGTCACGATTCCCGGCCTGTGTTCATTGATCCATTCCAGCAGCTGCAGGCCTGTACCGTTCGGCATCTCGATATCCGTCAGCACCAGCGGGATTTCTTCTTTTTCCAGCCATTCCACGGCACATGCCATATTCCGCGCCGTATAGACGCCGGTGATCCCGAGCGCATTGTAATCGATTCCACTCTTTAACGCCCGAATCGTATAGATATTATCATCTACCAGAAGAATATTCATCTCCGCCTCCATCGCCGTTATCTCCGTGTAAGTCCCTGTCCGTTCTCCTGCCGAACCTGTCCCTCTGTCAAAAGAAACAGTTCCACCCGCGCCCCGCCGTCCGGCAGGTTGGAAAAAACGACACGCGCACGTTCCCCGTAGATCATCTTCATGCGTTCTACCGCATTGCGGATCCCGATGTGGTAGCCGCTTCCTTCCTCCCCATAATCCCCTGCGTCAAAGTGTTCAAGCGTCACATCATCGAACCCGGAACCATTGTCGCAGACCGTGATCCGCATCCATTCTCCGCCGGAGCCGCCGTTTTCCGCCAGGCAGATATCCCCGCCTGTTTTGTCTGCGTCCGGCATCCTTGTCTGCGCCGCCTGTCCGCTGCCGCAGACACGTTCCACATGCACGCAGATCTCACATCCCTCCACATCATCCAGATTATGTTTCACCGCATTCTCCACAAATGTCTGGATGAGCAGCGGCGGGATCCGTACCGCCGAAAGTCCTTCCTCGCAGAAAACCTCATACCGGTACTTTGTATCATTCATACATTCGAGGATCTTCAGATAAGTCTCCGTGAATTCCAGCTCTTTTTCCACCGTCACCGGCACCATGCCTTTTTTGAAAATGTAGCGGAAATAGCGCGAGATATATACGACAAATGCCTGGATCTCGCCAGTCAGGCGCTCCTGCGCCATGCTGTGAATGATGTTCAGACAGTTGATATAAAAATGAGGCCGGATCTGCAGTTGGGCATAATCCAGTTCCACCTTCTGCCGGTTAATCTGCTCCTCATAGACACTGATCTTTAATTGACTGATCTCCTCAGAGCGCTGGTTTAATACTTTACCGGCCTCGGCAAATTCCTCAACTCCCATGTCTCCGGCAAAACGCTCGGTATCCTTATACTCGATCAGATTATTATAAAAGGAATTGACCTGTCCCAGCACCCTGCGTCTGGTATACAGCCACGTGACAGCTATGATCACCAGGTAGATCGCCAACAACCCTAGAAAAAGCACCGGCAGCAGCACGGTCTTCTCATATTTGCTCGTGTCCATCACAAAACGGCATACGAACCCCGCATGTTCCAACCGGTAGGAATCCTCCGGCATACCGACGTTCGTGACCAGCTCTGCCGTCGACACCAATCCGTTCTCCTGCTTTGCATATACAAGCGAACTCTGATTCCCGGGATCGTAAATATCAATGCTGGAGCAGCCCGTCGGTGATATGCCGAACATGTTTGTAGCAAAGTCCTCCGCCCATATGTATGCACCGCCAATCCCGTTCGAGCTGTGGTAGATCGTGCAGATATAATCGCCCAACAGAAACCATTTCCCGTTTATAGTATAGCGAACCTCGTCCATTTCAACATACTGCTCCAGCATCTTCATGAAATCGGCGCGCTTTGCATACTCCCCGCCGCCGTACTCCACTGACAGCTGTTTTTCCGGATTAAGGAAGAAAAAATTGAACCGGCTCCCGTAATAGATCACCATATCCGCGAATGCATTCTTAAGCTGGATGACAGAATTGTTCTTCCCTAATATGTACGCCAGACGCTCTACCTCCGCGGCATAATCCACCGGCGAATAATACGATTCCACAACATCAAGAACCTCGTTCCCGTCATGGAGCATACTGCGGATGCTCGTATTGATCAGGTTGAAATTCTGATCCGTCTCCGAGAGGTAGATATCACTGATCGTATATTCCAGTTCCGACACCTGTTCGTGATACCATTCCAGCATCGTGTATGCGGCTCCGGCTTCCATCAGCCCTACAAGAATCAGAACCAGCACGATCCTGCTGATCTGCCCTGTCAGAGTTCTCCGCTTCCCGGACCGTCTCATTCCCAGTATCATCCGTCTTTCCCTTCCCGTGCCCCGACTACTCTCCTGTCTTCCAAACACGGACACTTCACATGGCACGCTTGCCTGTCAGTTATTACTCTATATGTGTATTTTCATCATACCCGATTCCCTGTAAAACCGCAACCGATTTCCAATGGAGCGTATGATGTGCCATGCGTTCGTCAAGCAGAAGTTTCCAACTATGCACTGGCGGCAAATCTACCCTGCTGTCCATCATAGCCGGTCTGCTTTCTCCGGAGCAGGGTACGTTGTTCTATCGGGGCAGATGTCTGGCGGACTGCGGTGATGATGATACGATCACGATTGGCTATATGCTGCAGCGTGATCACCTTTTTGAGTGGCGCACCATCTATCAGAATGTGATCCTCGGCCTGGAACTTCGGCGCACGCTTACCCGTACTAACCGCGATTATGTCTTAAAACTTCTTGAAGACTATGGCCTTTATGCCTTTAAGGATAAAAAACCTTCCGAACTGTCCGGCGGAATGCGGCAGCGGGCAGCCCTGATCCGCACCATGGCAATCCACCCGGATCTGCTTCTTCTGGATGAACCTTTCAGCGCACTGGACTCCCAGACACGCTTAAACGTCTCCGCAGATATCGCGCAGATCATCCGGCAGACAGACAAGACTGCTGTTCTCATTACCCACGACCTGTCCGAAGCTGTAACACTGGCTGACCGCGTACTCGTCCTTTCCAGAAGACCGGCCATCATCAAATGTGAGATGCCGATCCACTATGAAATAGACCGCCACGATCCAATGGCGATCCGAAATACAGCAGAGTATCAGCAATATTTTAATCATTTATGGGAGGTGCTGACGAATGAACAAACTGTTATCCACACATCCTGAGACTGTGTCCGAAAACCAGATCCGCTTTTTGAAAGCCCACAGGCGTCATCATCATCTGATCGGTCTGTGCCGCCTGCTTTTGATCGTCGCCTTCTTAGGGCTATGGGAACTGGCCGCGGTGAAGGAATGGATCGATGTCTTCTTTTTCAGCAGCCCCAGCAGTATCATGCGGTATCTGTACCAGATGCTTATAGATTATTCCTTCTTTTCCAATACCGGTATCACACTTCTGGAAACCGTAGTCAGTTTTCTTCTGGTCACATGCTTAAGTCTGTTCGTGGCAACACTCCTGTGGTATGTAAGCAGTCTTGCCGAAGTACTGGAACCTTATCTGGTCGTCCTGAATTCCCTGCCCAAATCAGCGCTGGCACCCCTGTTGATCGTCTGGCTCGGCACCGGCACAAACACCATCATTGTGGCCGGTATCTCCGTAGCCGTTTTCGGTTCCATCATCAATCTCTATACCGGTTTCTGCCAGTCAGATCCCGAGATGCTGAAACTGATCTATACGCTGGGCGGCAATAAGCGGGATGCCTTTGTCAAAGTCATACTGCCCAGTTCCGTCCCACTGATCTTAAGTAATATGAAAGTCAATATCGGCCTGTCACTGGTGGGCGTCATCATTGGTGAATTCCTCGCCGCGAGACGGGGGCTCGGGTATCTGATCATCTATGGGTCGCAGGTCTTTAAAAGGAATGCGGAAATGATAGAAATGAATATCCGGACCGTTATCCTTTATCCCACTCTTCGATCGTACATTCATGTTTCGTACATTCATGTTTATATCCATTCCTTTCGCTCCGCTCAAGGCACAAAACGCCATGAAAAGG
>OFGP01000243.1_pt1 | contig 60160 bp, 54 predicted proteins | sample 1521781 | NCBI WGS metagenome assembly OFGP01 (sample SAMEA3504113, study PRJEB24116) | mouse gut metagenome | biome: mouse gut; feature: mouse-associated habitat; material: faeces | place: Denmark | collected 2011
ACGGGGAGATTTTATTTTGTCAAAGTTCAAATTTCATTCTCTATAGGAATGCTTTATTCTTCCTCTATCTCAATCTCCATATGGATCACTTGATTCATATCTATCTCGCCTATAGCCTCATACGGGTCATTGTCAAAGGATGCTATTTCCAAAGCAATCTCTTTTCCTGTTCCTTTTAAGATCACCGCCTGAAGCTCCGACAAGTGGCCTGGGTCCTTTATAAACTCCTCCTTTGTGGAGGATGCCGCAAGTATTCCCAGCCGGTTGTCGCCCAAAGCCTTTAATTTCGCATCCTTCAAATAGGTGCGCAGCAAAGGATGCAGCTGATTCACAACATTATACCAGTTCTTTACCACCAGCCGTACATCCTCCGGCAGAGCCTTTGGCGCAACCGGTTCTGCCGTCCTCTTTTTCTCCTGCGCCTTGTCTCCTTCATATATGGGGAGCGCCGCCGGCATCGCCGCGATTCCCTCCTCCATCTGCTTCTCAAGCGCGCGGATCCGATCCAGAAGGCCATCCGTATTCGGCTCCATAGAAGGCTTGCAAAGCTTGATAAAGGCTACCTCAACCAGCACGCGCTTCTGGGTGGCATAGCGTATCCGTCCTCCCAGCTCCGAAAAAATGCGAATATAGCGCATCAGCGTGTCCGACTCGATTCTCAGCGCCTCTTCTTTTAGCTGCATCAGATTCTCAGTGGATACGTCCAGAATATCCTCCATATGATCCGAACTTTTCAGCAAAAGCAAGTTGCGGAGATACCACGTAAAATCTGTTACAAACTGCCCCAGCTCTTTTCCCTGAATCACCAGCTTTTCTATCTGTTCCATCACATCCGGGAGGTTCTGATCCAGAGTACTCCGCAAAAGAGCGCTGTAAACAGCCGTATCAACGGCTCCAAGAACCTCAAGCACGTGATCATATGTCAGCTCCTGATCCAGATAAAAGGCAATGCACTGATCCAGAAGGCTCAAAGCGTCTCTCATGGAGCCGTCCGCAGCTTTGGCAATATAGCGCAGAGCCTTCTCCTCTGCTTCTACGCCCTCCACTCTCGTCAGCTCCTCCATGCGGGCCGTAATGGTGTCTGCCGTAATGCGCCGAAAATCATACCGCTGGCAGCGGGAAAGAATGGTGGTAGGAATCTTATGCGCTTCGGTGGTTGCCAAAATAAAAATCACATAGGAAGGGGGCTCCTCAAGGGTCTTCAAAAGGGCGTTGAAGGCTCCGATAGAAAGCATATGCACCTCATCAATGATATATACCTTATAGCGGCCTTCCGTAGGAGAGTAAGCCACCTCATCCCGTATCTCCCGAATATTGTCAACGCCCGTATTGGAGGCCGCGTCAATCTCTATCACATTCATGGAAGTGCCTGCCGCTATGGAGCGGCAGGCCGCACATTCTCCGCAAGGGTTCCCCACTGCCGGCTGTTCGCAATTGACCGCCTTTGCAAAAATTTTGGCAACGGTTGTTTTTCCGGTCCCCCTGGTGCCGCAGAACAGATAGGCATGGCCTATCCGCTCCGCTTTTATTTGATTTTTCAGTGTCGTTACAATATGCTCCTGCCCCTTTACGTCATCAAACTCCGTAGGGCGGAACTTTCGGTAGAGGGCCATATAAGACATAATTTAATCTCCAAAGCTGATTCCTATCATCTTTGCTTCCGCAATAATGGAGGAATTGGGATCTACAAACTTTAACTTTCCTGCTGATTCCTGAAGCGGAATTCTCTTTGTCTCATCGCCCACGATACCTATCATGTAACCATAATCATCCTCTACAATGGCCTGGGCCGCAGCAGCTCCCAGTCTCGTGGACAATACGCGGTCATAGGGGCAGGGGCTTCCGCCTCTCTGGGTATGACCGGGAACCGTTACGCGAACCTCGGTTCCAAGACGCTTGGTAAGCTGATCTGCGATTTCGTAAGATACGGTGGGATACGGATAAGTCTCCATAAACTTCTTCAGTTCCTTCTTGGACATCTCCGCACGCTCCTTGGGAATGGCGCCTTCCGCCACCGCAAGAATGGTAAAGCCCTTCTTCTGCTTATTCCGGGCATCAATGGCATCGCAAATACTGTCAATGCTGTAGGGAATCTCAGGAATCAGTATAATGTCCGCGCCGCCTGCAATTCCCGCATGGAGTGTCAGCTGGCCAACCTTATGCCCCATTACCTCCACAATAAAAACGCGCCCATGGGAAGCCGCCGTGGTATGAATACAGTCGATACAGTCGGTTGCAATATTCACTGCACTCTGAAAGCCAAAGGTCATATCCGTAGCCCAAATATCATTGTCAATGGTCTTTGGCATATGCAGAACATTCAATCCTTCCTCTCTCAGCAGATTGGCCGACTTTTGCGTTCCGTTTCCTCCCAAAATCACAAGACAGTCCAAACGCAGCTTATGATAAGTCTGCTTCATGGCCTCAACCTTATCCAGACCCTTCTCATCCGGCACCCGCATCTGCTTAAATGCCTGTCTTGAGCTTCCCAGTATCGTTCCGCCCTTGGTAAGAATCCCAGAGAAATCCCTTGGGGTCAGCATCCGGTAATTTCCGTAAATCAGGCCCTTATAGCCTTCCTCAAAGCCATACAGCTCCACCTCGTCCAGAGCATTGCACACACCCTTGACAATTCCTCTCATAGTTGCATTGAGCGCCTGACAGTCTCCGCCGCTGGTCAGCATTCCGATTCGTTTCATAAAGCACGCCTCCATCCTTTTTCATTCAGATTTTCTCGGGCTTTTGCCCATATGATAGATAAATTTTATCATAAATATGCATTTCTCACAAGAGAATAACTTGAAAAATCTCATCCGGCATATTATAATATGGTTGTTGCACCTCACGGCGGACCAGGGCGGTCCCGGTTATACGGATGTGCATTTTGCGGAGGAGTACCCAAGCGGCTGAAGGGTCTGGCTTCGAACACCAGTAGGTCGGTAGCACCGGCGCGGGGGTTCAAATCCCCCCTCCTCCGTTCTTAAAAGTGCTGTGTTTACAGCACTTTTATTTTATAAAACCACATTCGGTCATATCGCACACAATGCATGGTTTGATTTGCAGGCATATGCGTTCATGGCCGGAAATTGATTTCACAAACAGGAGGACACTGTTATGACCAAACCCAAATCCTACATGCTGGCCGTACCGTCCCGCCCCAGGGATATCGAAGAACCTCAGCTGTTTTTGGATCGGCTTCACGCAACCGGAGCCTTCCAGCTTATATCCGAGCGCATGGAAGAAGAAACCCTGTACCTGGATATCAGCTATGAGGGAGAAGCTTACACCGCAGAGATTTACCCGACGGATTTTACCGTTCCTGAGCTTTACCGCTGCCAGCATCTTTTTCCCGATGTGGACGCCGAAGCCGTACAGGCCGCGGAGTTCGGTCTTGCCGTGGTGATGGAATTCGGGACGAACCCTCTTTCCTCCTACCATTTGCAGCTGAAGCTGATTCATACCCTGCTGCCGGATGTTCTGGCCGTGATGGACGACAGCTCTGAAAAAATCTTATCCGGGCGCTGGGTGATCCTGGCCGCTCAGTCTGCGGTCCCTCCCGCTCCCCGCTATCTCTTTACTGCTCAGGCAGTCTCCGGGGAGGAGGACTGCGTATGGCTTCATACGCACGGGCTCAACCGCTGCGGCCGTCCGGAGCTGGAGGTCCTGAATTCCGACAAGAAAACCTATCAGACCCATTATAATACTCTGGAGACATTGGCTTACCGTCTGCTGGAGGACGACGACACTCCGGAATACGGCAAACCCTTTTTCCTGGCTTATGTCGCTCAGAATATTCCTCTGGTCATCACACTGGTTGACTGGGAGGAAGCCGTTTCCTGCTATCCCGCGGATATGCTGGGCGGAAAAAATGATCGCGAGGACGGGCATAATGAAAACACCTGTGCCGTCTTTGTATACCCCACTCCGGAAAGCGCCGAGGAAGGACAGTATTCTTCCCTTGACATTTATGACGAGATGCTCCAGGACAATCCAATCTACATGATTTCTACCTCGGAAACCAAGCGCATGAAAGCTCTTGCCGCGGAACGGATGGAATTTTTATTCCGGGCCTTTTCCGATAAAAACAACCATCTTTTGGTAAAGCTGGGACTTTTGGTGGATGAACCTTACCGTACGGACTCCAATGACAGAGAGCATATCTGGTTTGAGGTAACGGATCTGAAGGACGGACATCTGACCGCAAAGCTTACGCAGGAGCCTTATTATATTGCCAACCTTCATGAAGGGCATGTCGGCACTTATGAGCCCGGCGAGATTACCGACTGGTTAATCTTTACACCGGAGGGCAGACTCTCTCCCGATGATGTTTATCTTCTTACGATGTGAATTGCCGCAGGATTCTTTTCAGAATGGGGCCGCCGCAAAACAGCTGATAGCTTATTTTGCAGCGGCCCCTCTGTTTTGGCCGTCTGCTGCCGGACCTGTTTATTTGATATGTTTATTTTTCAATCGCAGCAGTCTTATAGATAAATCTTACATTCCCCTGTACTCCGTCGGAGATGCCGGAGAAGGACTGATATCCTTTTGCCGCACTTTTCACCGCATCCAGGCGATCCGAAAGCTCCTGCAGATCTCCGTTGAACATATTCAAAAGCTTTTGGATTCCGTCCTCATTAAACTCTATGGTTCCGTCTTTCAGCTCCCCGGAGCCGTCACGCAGCTTTGAAACGCCGTCCGTCAATTCCCGGCTGCCGTCTTTGAGCTCGCCTGTTCCGTCTTTTAGTTCCTCGGTTCCGTCTTTCAATTCTGCGGCTCCGTCACGCAGCTTTGAAGCGCCGTCCTCCAGCTTTCCTGCACCTTCCAGAAGCGCCTGTGCCCCCTTGTTTGCTTCTGCCACCCCCTGTGTATAAGCCTTCAGCCCCTGATAGAACTGATTGTAGCTGTCCAGAGAAGCCTTTAAGCTTTTCAGCGCCTCTATCTGTGCCGCATTTCCGGCCGCGGCCGCCTGTTCGCCGCCCTCCTTGGAAGCTTTTACTATCACGTTTTCTTTTATCTCCACTTCTGCGGACGGGGCGGGGGCCTCTTCCGCATTTTCCTGTTCCTTCATTTCCGTACCCTCTCCCATTTCACTGGAAAAATCTTTCTGCTCTCCGGGTTCCTCCGTCATCTGATCTTCCGCCTCTGTTTCTTCTGTTGCATCTGGGCCGGTTTCTTTTTCCTCTATGATATCTTTGCTTTCCTCCTCAGCGTCTTCAGCAGCCATGTCTTCCGTTTCTATCTGATTATTTTCCTGTTCCGTTACTTCTGAATCTGCCTGTATAATCTCCTTGCTTTTGGTGATACCTCCCATTGATTTAATCACACCGTCTAATACTTCCGCATAATTATCAATTGTTAATGCAGGCACCCCCAGTGCGCTCAGCTGTGCATTCGCCTGATCCAACAGCTTTTGAAAAACATCGGTTGCGCCTTTCATGATGGCGGCATTATTTGCCTCCAGCTGCTTCAAGCCTGCGGATAATTGCGCAACACCCGCCGCCAGTTCCTTAACACCGGATTTTAGCGTTCCAGTTCCGTCATACAGCTCACCCGCTCCGTCCCGCAGCTCCCCTGCGCCGTCATTCAGCTTGTCAACACCGTCTGTCAGCTCTCCGGTCCCGTCATACAGCTCCAGCACGCCGTCGTACAGCTCTGCGGTGCCGTCCATCAACTCGTTCATAGCATCCTCAAGCTCATCCATATCTCCGGACAGCTCATCCATTTTTTCCTGAGTGTCAAGTTCCATATCTCCGAAGATTTCATTGGTCGCCACCGTCAGTGTCGTCGCCAGTTCAAAATCCGTTACATCGGCGGTCAGCTCCACATAGTCCGGAATATCCAGCTCTTCCACATCAAAATCCTCGCTTCCGATGTCGAAATTATCCTTTAATCCCGGCATGGCATACCCCATCACCACGGTCCGTTCCCCGTCATTGATAACCTTGCCGTTGGAGACCTCAATATTCCGGAAGCTCTCATTGTCCAGAACCAGACTGGTCAGAAGGACAAAGGGTACATACAGCTCTTCCTCCTTCTCTCCTACCATGACAGATTCTTTTTGCCGGTTCGTGTAATCAAAGCGGATATTGACCCTGCCGCTCTGGCCTGCAAGCTCTTCAGGGGAAATCTCCCTGCCATTCAGACGGTAAGTAATCTTCATATCTACCGGAAGCTCTTTTTGAATATTTCCCTGATAATAAATGTCATTGCCGGCCGCATCCCACACGCCTAGGGAACCTTCCTTTTGCCGAAAGCTTTCATCTCCCTTTACATTGACGATATCGGTCAGCTCCGTGGCATCCTCAACCGCCCCACTTCCCATACCGTTTTTCAGCCAGTCGCTGACAATCAGCTTCTGGGGAGAACCGTCCGCACCGGCAATCACATAGACGGTTTCCTTTTTCTCAAGCTGTTTTTTATCCTGATCGGACAACGAAACCTCCGTTGTCTTAACCTCTGGCTCCTGATTCAAAACTGCCACCAGGCCATTTGTGCGAATGTAGCCGCCTGCCTCTTTCGCCTCTGCCGGAACACTCACACTTCCGCACACCAGAAGCGCCGTCATAACTACTGATACATCCCTTTTCCATTCCTTACGCAATTTTCTCATTTTGAACCTCCTCTGCCGCCCTCTTGGGCAGAAAACCAATACTTGTTGCACAAATTATTTTATCAAATACCAGGAACATAGCCGGAAGAACAAAGGCAACCGCCAACAGGCTGATAATTGCCCCTCTTGCCATCAATGCACACAATGAGCGAATCATATCCACATCCGAATAAACCGCCACGCCCAGGGTCGCCGCAAAGAACCCCAAAGCGCTGACCAGCACCGACGGAATCGAGGTTGACAGGGCCGTGGAAATGGAATCCACCCTATCCTTCCCCCTGCTTCTCTCCCGCTTATATCTGGTTGTCATCAATATCGCATAGTCCACAGTCGCGCCAAGCTGAATTGTACTGATACAAATCGGTGCAATAAAAGGAAGAGACGTTCCTGTGAAATGCGGTATTCCCAGATTAATAAAAATCGCAAATTCTATAACTGCCACCAGAATCACCGGCAGGGAAATACTCTTTAATACAACTGCAATAATCACAAAGATTGCAATGATGGAAATAGTATTAACCACCTGGAAATCCCGGTCCGTAATTTCAATCAAGTCCTTGGTACAGGGCGCCTCGCCAATGAGCATCCCTGCCCTGTCGTATTTTTTCAGGATGGATTTCAGCTCGCCGATCTGCTGATTTACCTCATCTGTGGCTGTGCTGTATTCCGACTGAATCAAAAGCAGCTTCCAGTGATCGCTTTCCAGCTCATTCCTTGCCTTATCCGGTATAAACTCCTCCGGAATCCTGGAACCTACGACGGAATCAAGCCCCAGAGCAAACTGTACGCCCTCAGCCTGCTTCATCTCATCCACCATCCTCTTTACGTCTCTGGCAGACACATTTTTATCCATCAATACCATGTGGGTCGCGCCTGCGGAGAAATCCTCCTCCAGTTTATTTGTAGCCTGCACATATCCCATGTATTCCGGGAGCGAACCGCCCAAATTATAGTAAACCTCTCCGCCCGCCTTATCATATCCATAGTAGGCAATGGGAAGAATCAGGGCAAACAAAACCAGAAATACCGGATAGCGCTTCACCACAAACCGAACCAGCTTCCCAAAATCCGGCATCAGAGGGCGGTGTCTTGTCTTGGCTATCAGCTTATCCAGCACTAAAATCATGGACGGCAGGATGGTTACACAGCCAATTACGCCGAACACCACGCCCTTTGCCATGACAACCCCCAGGTCCAAACCGAGGGCATAGCTCATAAAACATAAGGCAATAAAGCCTGCCACCGTAGTAATGGAGCTTCCGATCACAGAGGTAATGGTCACCTTAATGGCATGAGCCATCGCCCGCTTCTTATCTCCCTCAAACCGCTCCTGCTGCTCCAGATAGCTGTGCCACAGGAAAATGGAGTAGTCCATCGTAACGGCCAACTGGAGCACGGCGGCCAGGGCCTGGGTCAGAAAGGAAATCTCTCCAAAGAAAATATTCGTTCCCATATTCAGAAGAATGGCCATTCCGATACTGATAAGGAAAATGACCGGCAGCGCCCAGCTGTCCAGGAATGCTGTCATTACCACGCAGGAGAGAACTACGGCCAATACCACATAGATGATCTCCTCCCTTTCACACAGCTCCTTCAAATCAGCCACCATAGCCGTCATGCCGGATACAAAGCATTGTTCCCCTGCAAGACGTTTGATTTCCGCCGCGGCCTCCAATGTTTCGTCCGCGGAAGTGGAAGTGTCGAAGAAAACAGCCATCATGGTTGCATGTTCCGAGTTAAAAATATCGTAATATTCATTGGGCAGCATTTCCATAGGTACGGACAGATCCATCACACTGTCATACCACAGAACAGTCGCTACATGATCCACTTCCTCAATCTGTTCCCGAAGGGCCGCCACCTCTTTTTCCGTCATGTCCTCAATAACAACAAAAGAAAAGGCCCCTTTTCCAAATTCGTCCATAAGAATATCCTGCCCCACCATCGTCTCTATATCGCCCGGAAGGTAAGTCAGCATGTCATAGTTGATCCGCGTCGCCGCCATGCCTAAGACCGACGGAATCATCAGGGCCAGCGTCACAACCAGAATGGGGATGCGGAGCTTGACAACTCCTTTACCAAATTTAATCATAGTCTCCTCTGCCTTTCTTAAAAAATATTATTTAGCTCCACCCGTTTCTTCGCAATTTTGATGGTGTACACCGCCACATATAGATTGAGCAGCCCTTCCGTCAAAAGCGTCAGCCCCAAAAGCATCATTGCTCCCGTCACTCCCGTACTTCCCCGGGGATCTATCATAATCAGCAATCCAAAGGCACTTGCAAGTACCGCGGCCGCTCCGATGATCCACCATTGCGTCAGCCCGAAGCGCCTTGCGTCAATGGCTGTCTGCAATTTTAAAAGGCCGTCCATCAATACCACAATGCCCAGAATCAGATTCAAAAAACGCATAACACTGTCGCTGCGAATCAGCATCAGGCTTCCGACTATGACAGCCAGAACTCCGCCCGCCAGATCGAATTGAAAGGCCAGACGGTATAAGTCCTCCGACAAATAACCGCAAAGCTTAAATCCGCCGTAAACCATCAGCAGAACCCCTATCCCCCTGCAAAGCACGATTGCGGAAATCTCCGGATGAAGCAGAAGCAAAATTCCCATTCCGCAAAATGCTGCGGAAGATATTGTATAGCCACCCTTTGCAATGCGTATTCCCGTCATGTTTCCTCACTCCCTTCTGTTTTTTACAGTCTTTATTTTAGTCAAAAAAACCTTCGGAGAAAACGGGCAAAAAAAGAACGATGTACAAAATCCGTACACCGTTTTCTTATTAACCAAAATTCAGACACCTAAGCTAATATGCCCAAAAATATTCACTTGCCCTCATCTGCTTTTACAGCCTTTTCTTTATGGCTCTTAGCCGTCCCTTTTCCATAGCGGCCGAGACGCTTCCTTCCAGCAAAGCCCCCAGGCTTCGTATCATCTGCTCCGGCTCCGCCTTCATTCCTTCCCCGACCCAGTCCATTACCATCCCTGAAAGGCCGCATTTGTAAAAATGGATAATTAGTTCCCGATCAAGCCCCGCCACCTCCTGTGTGACATCCAGTCCTTCCGCCAGCCGCCGTACAACCTCCCCTGCAATGCCTTTCAGATATCGCTCCAATTCTTCCCTGCTGACCGAGTTGTAAATATGGTATACGGCCCGCTTATTGCTAAGGGCAAAATGGGCGGCCTCTATAAAGCCCTCCTCCAGTGATTCCACATCATTGTGTTTTGCAACTACGCGCTCTACCTCTCCGTCAATCACAAAGGTAAGCAGCGCGCGGATATCCTCAAAATGATAATAAAAGGTATTGCGGTTGATTCCGCAGTTGTCTACAATCTCCTTCACCGTTATCTTATCCAGAGGCTTCTCATTCAGAAGCTTCAGAAACGCCTCCACGATTGCCTTTTTTGTAAATTGAGCCATAGAAAAACTCCCTTTCCTGCCATTGCTTTTGATTATAGCGGATTTTCTTACGGTTTTCAAGAAAAGCAGCCGTTTAAACAGGCAAATTCTTACCCGAAGACTTTTTCGCATAAGAATACAATTTTTTCCCATATTCTGTAGTAAACTTTATTCGCTTTACGTTTTTAATAAAAACAGACAAACCTGATAAAAATTCTTGTTCGCACTTGAAAAGGAGGAATTTCATGGCACCTATTCATTTTTCAAAAAAATATCTCTTCTCTCTTCTGTCCGTTATACTTGCCTGTTCCCTAACCGCCTGCAGCGCCCGGCCTCCTGGCAGCTCTTCCGCTGTCTCGGCAGCAAGGGACTATGCCCTTGCCGAAGCAGCTTACCCAAAATCGGCGCCTTATCCGGATGAAGGCGCATATACAAACGCCGCCACCGGAGAGATCAAAAAGTCTTTCTACGACGCCTATGATGCCTGGAACGAGGAGCGCCGGGAACGCTTTGAACAGGCAGCATCCTATGAGGGTAAGCTTACGGGCTTTCTTCAAAAAAGTATTCCCCAATTCCTGTCCGGGCAGGAAACGGAAAACCGCATTTACTCTCCTCTGAATGTCTATCTGGCGCTCGGTATGCTGGCGGAGCTGACAGACGGGAACAGCCGCCGGCAGATTCTTGATCTGCTCGGAACGGACAGCATACAGGAGCTTCGCACCCTGGCGGCGGCTCTTTGGAACGCTAATTACTGCAATGACGGGGCTACCACAAGTATTCTGGCAAGCTCCCTCTGGTTAAGCCAGGATGTAAAATTTGTTCCCTCCACGCTGGAACAGCTGGCCGATACTTATTACGCATCCTCCTACCAGGGGCAAATGGGTTCCGAGGAATTGAACAAAGCCCTCGAAGCCTGGCTGAGCGAGCAGACAGGCGGACTTCTGGAAGAACAGGCTTCCGGCATAGAGCTGGATGCGAATACGGTTCTGGCATTGGCCACTACGATTTTTTTCCGGGCAAAATGGGGATCTGAGTTTTCGGAAGGAAACACTTCTCAGGAGATCTTTCACGGGCCGGAGCAGGATATTTCCTGTGATTTTATGTATCAGAGCGGCAGTCAGGAATATTATTGGGGAGACAAATTTTCCGCCACGGCTAAGTACCTGGAGAACGGAGGCGCTATGTGGTTTCTTCTGCCGGACGAGGGCGTTTCGGTGGATGAACTGTTAAAGGATGAGGAAGCCATGCGCTTTTTGACAGAAAAGGAGAACTGGGAGAATCAAATGTATTTGACCGTGAACTTGTCCGTGCCTAAATTTGATGCGGCGTCGGATCTGGATCTGATAGCCGATCTTAAGGCTCTTGGAATTACGGATATCTTTGACAGCGCTGTTTCAGATTTTTCGCCTGCTGCCAAGGATGCGGAGGGGCTATTTCTCTCTCAGGCCAAGCATGCCGCACGTGTGGCTATTGATGAAAAAGGGTGTATCGCGGCCGCTTATACGGTTATGGCCGTATGCGGCGCCGGTGCGCCGCCTCATGAGGAGATTGATTTTGTAGTGAATCGGCCGTTTTTATTTGCCATTACCGGGAGTGACGGATTGCCCTTGTTTATGGGGGTGGTGAATCGGCCAAAATAAAGGAAGCCTTGATTTTACTGGCTTCCTTCACAAATAAAAAGAGCGGGTGATGGGAATCGAACCCACGTGTCCAGCTTGGAAGGCTGGTGTTCTACCATTGAACTACACCCGCATAATGCCATATGAAATTCCAATGCCCAGAACCGGAATCGAACCAGTGACACGAGGATTTTCAGTCCTCTGCTCTACCAACTGAGCTATCTGGGCAATTAACATCTGTTGTGACTGTGTTTCACAACAGATGTTATTTTACACGATTACCAATTATTTGTCAACAATTTTTTATTGCATTTAGCGTATGGATTTCCACCTTTAAAGCTTCACATTTCCTGCCAGAATTTCTTTGTAGTCCTCATAATTCTTTTTCAGCAGCTCCGGCGTATCCAGCCCAAAAGGACATTTCTTTTTACATGCATTGCAATGCTTACATTCCTCTATCTTTCTCATCTTCGCCTGCACCTCGGGCGTCAGCTGGAGCTCTGAGGGCGAGCGCCGAATAAGCTGCGACATTCTGGCACAGGTATTGATCTCAATTCCTGCAGGGCAGGGCATACAGTAGCCGCAGGCCCGGCAGAAATCGGCTCCAAGCTCCTCTTTGTCTTTGTCAATCTCCGCCCGCAGCTCCTTTGTCATGGCCGGCGGATTATCTATGTAGGAAAGAAATTCATCCAGCTCCTTTTCTCTTTGAATCCCCCAGATTGGGAGCACATTATCAAACTGGCCCAGAAAAGCATAAGCAGCCGCGGAATTGGTCAGCAGTCCTCCCGAAAGTCCCTTCATGGCAATGAATCCCATATTTGCCTTCCGGCATTTTTCCACAAGTTCCAGCTCGTGATCCGTAGCCAGATAGCAAAAAGGAAACTGGAGCGTTTCATACAGTCCGCTGTCAATAGCCTCATGAGCCACCTTAAGCCTGTGATTGGTAATTCCGATATGACGGATCTTCCCCTGTGCCTTTGCTTCCAGCATCGCTTCATACAGCCCGCTTCCGTCTTCCGGCTTCGGACAGAAGGGCGGGTTATGGAACTGGTAAAGGTCCACATAGTCTGTGCCGAGAGCTTCCAAAGACTCTCCCAGATCCTTCCAAAAATCATCCGCCGTCAGAGCCATTGTCTTTGTTGCCAGGTAAATCTCATCCCGCATTCCGTGAAAGGCCTTTCCAAGCTTCTTTTCACTGTCCGTATAGAATCTGGCCGTGTCAAAGAAGTCCATGCCTCCCCTGTGTGCCCTCCTCAAAAGCGCTATTGCCGCATCCTCGCTAATTCGCTGAATGGGCAGGGCTCCGAAACCGTTTTTATTAACTTTTATTCCTGTGCTTCCAAGTGTTACCTGAATCATGCTGCCATCTCCTTAGTATCCTTCTCTTTTTTCCCTTTTCCGGGTGCCGCTCCTGCTTTTCTTCCGGTTTTGCTTCCTGCCGCGTGCGCAGTACGGCCGCCGACAGAGGAGGCATAAAGATCTCAATCTCCCCGCCGCTCACAAGATAATGCGCACACTCCGTAGAAAACCCGTCCTCCACGGATAATATCAGCCGTTCCATCAGAAAGCCGTCAAAAACCTCACCCAGCCACACCGGAACGGACACCTTCTGTCCTTCTTCGTTGTTGTTGACTACAACCAGAATCTGATTGTTCTTTGTAAATCGGATCATGCCGATAATTCCATGAAGCGCAAGAATGATTTTTCCCGATCCAATCCGGCAGGCCGGATTCTCTTTGTGAATCCGAATGAGCTCTCTGTGATATGCAATCAGATCCTGATCCTCCTTCCCCCAGGGATAAGTCCGCCGGTTATCCGGATCCGTAAATCCGCACAGGCCCGCCTCATCTCCATAGTAAAGGGTCGGAGCACCGCTCCACGTCATCTGCAGGGCCACCGCTTCCCGAAATACGGCTTTCGAGATACCCGCGGCCGCATCCTCCGAGCTTAAGCTCCCCAGACGCCCCTCCATGTGATTTGTCCTGGTAAGAAAACGGGAATGATCATGATTGGACAGCTGATTCATTGCAATTAAGAAGGAGGGACCGTAAAAGGTTCGTATATTTGCACTCAGCGTTTCCAGAAGAGCCTTCTCGTTATTCAGCAAATCCTCCCGGAAATACTCGCTGTGCTTCTCCATTCCTGTCAAAAACCAGGTGAGGGGCTCCATAAAGGAATCGTAATTCATCACCGAATCCCATTCATCCCCCTTCAGCCATGCATATGCATCGCCGTAATGCTCCGCATAAATGACCGCCTCGGAATTAACCTCTTTTACGCTGCTGCGGAATTCCTTCCAAAAATCATGATTGTATTCCGACGTAAGCCCCAGATCCGCAGCCACATCCAGACGCCAGCCGTCCACAGAATAGGGCGGGGATACCCATTTCTGACCGATGCGCATAATATATTCCCGCAGCTCCGGCGATCCCTCATAGGCCAGCTTCGGCAGGGTATGATGTCCCCACCATCCGTCATAAAATTCATTATAAGGCCACTCATGCTCATTGTGGAACCGGAAAAATTCCCGGTAAGGGCTTGTCTCGGACACGTAAGCCCCCTCCACATATCCGCCGTTTGTTTCGTAAAGGCGCTCCCGATCAAGCCATTTATTGAAGGAGCCGCAATGGTTAAACACGCCGTCCAGAAGAATCCGGATTCCCCTTTTATGAACCTCTTCCACAAAGCGGATAAAGAATTCATTGCTTGCCTCCAGATTTTCCTTATTCACCACGCGCCGTATATAGCGCTCCGCCCTGCGGTTATCCTGCTCTCCCTTTTCAAGCAGCGCTCCGCCGTCTTCCTTAATTACGGTAAAGTGCGGATCAATATAATCATAATCCTGGCAATCATATTTGTGATTGGAGGGTGACACAAAAATGGGATTCATATAGATCACTTCAATTCCCAGATCCACCAGATAATCCAGCTTATCCAGAATTCCCTGAAGATCTCCGCCGTAAAAGGAACGTACATCCATGACTCTCGGACATCGATCCCAGTCCTCCACCTTTTCCACATGTTCTCCAATATAGCTGTACTCTCCCGTCATCACATCATTGGACGGATCCCCGTTGCGGAAACGATCCACATAGATCTGATACATCACGGCTCCCTTGGCCCAATCAGGCGTAAAGAAGCCCGGAACAATTCCAAAGGAATTGACCGCCTGCAGATCCTCCGTAACACCGCGTTTATTAAAAAATACTTTTTCTTCTCCGGAACGTATTTCGAAAAAGTAAAGAATCCTGTTCTTTCCTACCGACAGCTCCAGCCGGTAATAATCAAACAGCGGATTGGTTGCAAATTTTTTCATAGGAAGGCGGTTTCCCTTGCTAATCAGGTAGACACCGTCCACATTATCCTTTGCTGTGCGGAAAATCACGGTCACATTATCTCCCGGATTGACCTCCATTGGAATACGATACTGACTTGTTTCATCCGAAAAGAGTGCGTCTTTATTTATCTTACTCATCTTCTTTTTACAGAAAGTATACACTTTCCAACCTTTCCTTAAGACATTTTATGCCGAACAACGGCGTCTCATAAGCATGAGTGAATAATCCTTATCAGCTCCTCCCTGGAAGCAGTCTTCGGATGCCTGGAAACATCCCCGTAATAGTTTGTCAGGGCCATATCCGCTACCGCTTCAACCTGATCTTCCTTCAAGCCATAGGAGGCCATGGTGACGGGCTCTCCTGTCATATCGTGAAACAGCTGATTCAAAATCCCAGGCAGGGCTTCCGCCTGCTCCCTTACCGGACATTCCTTAAGTGCAGGCTGAAATAAACAAGCAACCTCCGCAAACTTTTTCGTACATTCCGGCAGGGTAAAGCGCACCACCTGAGCCATACAGGCAGCTATACTGCCTCCATGGGGCGCATCCGTCACGCCGCTCAGAGCCTGTCCGATGCCATGGGGCAGAGTTGTGGCCGAATGGGAGATCGCCAGGCCCCCCAGCGTACTGCACAGAGCCATATCACAGCGTGCTTCCCTGTCATTGCCATTCTCACAGACACGTCTTGCACTTCGTGCAAACAGCTTCATCGCCTGCAGGGAGAACATCTCCGAAAAGACATTTGCCTTGGAACCGATATAAGCCTCAAAGGCGTGTGCAAAGGCATCTATCGCTGTCAGGGCCGTCGTCCTGCGGGGCATAGTCATCATAAGCTGCGCATCCACAAGAGCTTTTGTCGGGAAAATCAAATCTGTCTTAATCGTCCCCTTTCCATGCTGTGCCGCATTCGTCACTACGGAATAGCGCGTCGCCTCCGTTCCCGTTCCGGCTGTGGTGGGAATCGCAATCAAAGGCATCAGAGCCTTTGTGATCTCCCGCGCGGGCCTGTCCTCCTTTTTCACATAATCCCATGCCGAACCGCCGTTGGAGCAGACTATATTAATCGCTTTCGCCGTGTCAATGGCCGAGCCTCCCCCCAGCGCAACAATAAAGTCCAAACCTTCCCTGCACAGAGCGGCGCCCGCGTCGATATCCGTATCTCTCGGATTGGGAGTTACCCGGGCATAGGTCCGCACCTCTTTTCCCTCCAGCAGCTCCAAGATACGGGCTTCTATACTGCTTCCCTGAAAAAACGGATCCATAACAAATAACCCCTTTTTCCCATAGGGCTCCGTAATATCCTTCAGGCGATCTATAATTCCAAATCCGCAGATTAACTCTGTCGGACAAAAAAAAGTCATCTCGGTCATTTTATTTCCTCCCTGCTCATGTTGTTAGTACCGGCTTTTTTCATATGAATTATTTTATAATACTGTGCATCAAATTACAACCCCTGCTTCTTTGAGGGCAGTAAAAAAGACAGCCAAAACGCTCTGCTGTCTTTTTTAGGAGAAGGTATTTCTTTTACTTATGGGGTGTAGCAAAAACTATATAATGTATTGGGGGTTTTACAAGTACTATTATAACACAGATCCCAAATAAGTGTGCACAAACTTTACAAAAATCGCATGTTGTTTTTGTGAAATTTTAACAAAGAAATTCCGTCATTATGACGGAATTTCCCATTCTAACTATTCCAATTCAATATGGAATCCTGCTCTTCCTTCCGGAAAAGCGCCTCAAACTCTTCCCTTGTAATTTTCTCCTTTTCCAGAAGCAGCTGGGCCGTCTCATCTAAAACTCTGCGGTGTTCCAGTATAATAGCCCTTGCCTTCTGATAACATTCATCCACAATGCGCTTAATTTCCATGTCAATCTTGCCGGCAACCGCCTCACCATAGCCCTTTGTATGACCGAAGTCTCTGCCGATGAAAACCTCCTCATCCGCATCATAATTTACCATTCCCAGTTCTTCCGACATTCCGTACTTCGTTACCATGGCCCGGGCCACACCTGTCGCCTGCTTGATATCCTGGGAAGCTCCTGTGGTAATATCATCAAATACGAGCTCCTCGGCAATTCTCCCTCCCAGCGACACCTGAATATCCTGCAGCATTTTTCCCTTGGTGTTAAACATCTCATCCTTTTCCGGAAGAGGCATGGTATACCCTGCCGCTCCCATGCCGGTAGGAATGATAGAGACCGTATAAACAGGCCCCACATCCGGAAGCACATGAAACAAAATCGCATGACCCGCTTCATGATAGGCGGTAATCCGCTTCTCCTTGTCCGAGACAACGCGGCTGGTTTTCTCGGAACCGATGCCCACCTTGACGAAGGATCTGCGTATATCCTCCTGAATGATATACTTCCGATCCGACTTCGCCGCAAATATGGCCGCCTCATTCATCAGATTTTCCAGATCCGCGCCTGTCATTCCGGCTGTGGTCTGGGCTACCTGCTTCAAATCCACATCCTCGGAAAGAGGCTTATCCTTGGCATGCACATGCAGAATCTCCTCACGCCCCTTGATATCCGGCCGGCCCACCATAATCTTCCGGTCAAATCGGCCCGGGCGCAGAATCGCAGGATCCAGAATATCCACACGGTTGGTAGCCGCCATAACGATAATGCCCTCATTAACTCCAAAGCCGTCCATCTCTACCAGAAGCTGATTCAATGTCTGCTCCCTCTCGTCGTGGCCGCCGCCCATGCCGCTGCCCCGCCGTCTGGCTACCGCATCGATCTCATCAATGAATACGATACAGGGATGATTCCGCTTGGCGTCCGCAAACAGGTCACGGACTCTGGATGCACCTACACCAACAAACATTTCCACAAAGTCCGAACCGGAAATGCTGAAAAAGGGAACTCCTGCTTCCCCTGCCACCGCCTTGGCCAGAAGCGTCTTACCGGTTCCCGGGGGGCCTTCCAAAAGAACACCCTTGGGAATCCGCGCTCCCACCTGAATATATTTTTGAGGCATCTTTAAGAAATCCACGATCTCTTTTAATTCCTCTTTTTCCTCCTGAAGCCCCGCAACATCTTTAAAGGTCGTATGGATCTGCTCCTGTGTGGTCATCCGGGCCCGGCTCTTACCGAAATCCATCATCCGGCTGTTGCCGCCGCCCGCCTGGCGGTTCATAAGCATCATCATAGCAAAGACCACCACAACGGCTACAAGCAGGGGAATCCCCAGACTCTGAACCCAGCTCTGGCTTCTCACATTGTCGTAGGCCACCATAACGCCTGCTTTCTGAAGCAGTCTTCCCGCCTCCACCGTATCCGGTACATTCACCTTAACGGCGGAGCCATTCTTCTTCACCAGCTCCACAATTCCTGTGGGCGCCGTCTGGTTCTGTATAATTACGGCCCGCTCCACATCTCCCTTCTCCACATCCTCCTGAAACTGCGTGTAGGTGTAGAGATTCTGCATCTCCGACCTCTTGGCAAATTCCGAAAGAAAGAAGAGAAGCATGGCCAAAATAATCAGGTAAAAAAATGTTACCCGGTACTGTCTGCTGTTCAATGCATTTCCTCCATTTCAGTCCCGTGATACCCTTCAAAACGCGCCGTCATGAAGGATATTACTGTTTTTAATCTACAAATTCTATGACGCCAATATACGGAAGATTCCGATATCTCTGGTCATAATCCAGCCCATAGCCCACCACAAACGCATCAGGAATCTGAAATCCCGTGTACTTCACATCTACCTCCACCACTCTGCGCGAGGGCTTATCCAGAAGCGTACAGATGGTCATACTCTTGGGATGTCTCTGCCCCAAAAGATTAACCAGATGGTTCAGGGTTCTGCCGGAGTCAATAATATCCTCAACAATAATTACGTTCTTTCCCTGCAGCGGCTCATCCAAATCCTTGCTCAGCCGCACCACTCCGCTGGACTTCGTTTCCGCCCCGTAGCTGGAAACCTGCATAAAGTCTATGGTAACAGGCAGGGTGATTCTTTTCGCCAGCTCACAGACAAAAAAAATGCTTCCCTTCAAAATGCAGATTAAATGAACCTCCTGACCGGCAAAGTCTTCACTAATCTTCCTGCCCAGCTCCTTTATCTTGACATTCACTTCATCCTCCGGAATCATCACTCGGATCTTCTCCGCCATCTTCTTTTCCTCCGTATATTTGTACTTTCAAAATCTGTCTCGTATCTTCCGTCACTTTATAGTATTCACTGATGCGCATACCGGGAATCCAGATAATATGACTGCCGTCCGCCAGAAGAAGAAGCCTGTCACGCTCTTCTGCCGGAACCTTTGCGTCTATCAAATAATCCTTCAGCTTTTTATGCCCGTGCTCCCGGTTAATTTCCAGATAATCTCCGGACATACGCCTGCGAATAACCGGATAATTTTCTATTTTATCATAATCAAACCATTTCGTATACGCTTTTTCGGGAATTATTTGATCTTTTTGCGCATTTTCCAGGGAAAAAAACCATCTTACATCTCCCACCCCGCAGGTTCCCGGAATCTCCACCGCGGGCAGCTCCTCCATCTCCTGCCGCTCCGTCTCCGGTTCTTCCCATCTCAAGCTCACACCGCCGTATTCCCGGATCCCTGTTCTTCCTCCCGGCAGAGACAGGCGGCTTCCTGTCCGTTTTTCAAAGAGCTCCTCCACCAGCTCAATGTGCCGGCGATCCAGGTCCTTAAGGCCGCCCCCCAGCCCTGCCAGGCATCGGCGTATAAGACGTTTCCTGAGCAACGGCTGCAGCCTGCGGAACGCTTCCTCAAAAATAAAGTATTCCCGTTCCTCCTCCCGGACACAGAGCCGGAAAGCTTTCCCGTCAGCCTCCTCCAAAAACCGTTCTATTTCTGACAGCTCCTCCGCCGTTCGAATCATGTGGCGGACCGCTCCCTCATTGATCTGTTCTCTGGCGCAGGACAAAATCGTATGGCGAATACGGTTTCTTGTATAGTTCTCCTCCTGATTGGTGCTGTCCTCGCACCAGGAAAGCTCCTGAGCGCGAAGCCATTCCATAATCTCCCGGCGTTCCACGCAGAGCAGAGGCCGGATTAGGCCGCCCCGATTGGGCTCCATGCCCGCCAGTCCCTTAAGCCCCGTTCCGCGGAACAGATGAAACAGCATGGTCTCCGCCTGATCGTCCCCATGATGGCCTACCGCGATTCGATTGCAGCCATGGCGCTCCGCCTCTCTTTGAAACACTTCATACCGGCAGAGCCTGCCCGCCTCCTCCAGAGTGAGCTTTTCCCCCGCGGCTCTTCCTCTGACCTCCCGGAACCGGCACCGAAGGGGGACCCCCAGCTTCCCGCAGAGCTCTTCTACAAATTCCTGATCCCGATCCGCCTCCTGCTCACGCAGACCATGGTTCACATGAACAGCCATAAGCTCAAAATCCAGCTCCTCCCGAAGCTGCAGCAGCACAAAAAGCAGACAGACGGAATCCGGACCGCCTGATACGCCCGCAAGCACCTTATCTCCGGGCCGAATCATCTGATTTTCCAAAATAAAGCTACGAATACGTGAAACCATAGCCTGTCCCCGGCCTCCCTTCCTGCAGTTCCCTGCATTGTGAAATGATAATCTCAGTATACAGGCGTTCACTGCAAAAAGTCAACCGGCAAGACCGCTCTCAGTACTTTACCAGCGACACCGCCAGCACTGTCATATCATCCGCCGGCTCTCTTTCCTGATACTGTCGCACCCGCCCCAATATGTAAGCCGCCAGCTCTCCCGGATTTCCCGTATCGTGCTCCATAATGATATCCTTCATCACCGCCTCCTGGTGCGCCGCCGGAAGCGCGTCCATTACACCGTCCGTCACCATAATCAGCATATCACCGTCGTAAAGCTTTCTGCTGACCGCATCCGGATCCAGCTTATGAAAGACACCGGCAGGCAGACTGGTGGAGGTGATTGTTTCCACCCAATTCTCCCTCCGTATAAAGGTGGTGGAGGCGCCCACCTTCAGAAATTCGCAGACTCCCGTATACAAATCCAGCGAGCTGATGTCAATGGTTGAAAATGCCTGCTCGTCCGATCGCACAATCAAAGCGGAATTAATCATGCGCACTGCCGTCTCCTTGGTGAATCCCGCCTCCAAAAACTGTTCCAGAAGATCCACCACCAGCTCGCTTTCCTTATAAGCCTCCATTCCGGATCCCATCCCGTCCGAAAGAACGGCAATGAATTGCCCTTCTCTGCACTGATACAGAGAAAAATTATCTCCGGAGATACGTTCCTCTCCCTTTACGGCTCTCTCAATTCCGTAAAGCACCTGAAAGTTAGTCCGCTCCACAAACTGAACGGTCATACGCTCGCTTCCCACAAATGCCCGGCTGTCCCTGGCAGGCATCATGGATTTCTTCATCAGTCCTGAGAGAGCCGCCGCCACCTCTTTTACGGCCACGCATCGCCTGCGCCTTGTATTTACCGTCAGATATACCTCCTGACGCTTATTTTCCTGACGGTAAACCAGCACTCCATGGACGGAAAGCCCCATGGAACGAAGCTTTTTCTTTAAGTGAAGCTCCAAATTCTCATCTGTCTGCGTGTCCCATACATGTTCTACGGTATCGGTCATAATCTGCGCCATTTCGTTGAGCTGTACGGCGACGGCCGCCCTGTTTTCCTTAAGACGGGTATTCCAGAGCAAATCCATCTTGGATGGCATGTCCAGCACCGCCGCCCCCTCCGCCGTCATCCCTGCCTGAGACGCAGGGCCCGAAAAACTGTCCGCCAGGCTTCGAAAGGCTGTTTCATATTCCCTGACCCGTTCTCTGGCCGGGTGCAGCGGCTTGTCCTCCTCTTCTTCCGGAAGAGGCGTCAGCAGCCATTCCATTATACTGCCGCAGATTACCGTAAGAGAACCGACCAAAAGTCCCTGGGCCGCTCCCAGCATAATGGTAAATTCTCCCTCCACCTGCAGAAGACCTACACCTATCTGCATGGCAGCCACGCACCCGCCTGCTATCACTCCGTAAAGCCAGGCGCAGCAGCCCACCTTACGTTCTTCTTCCTGTTTCATTTTCCACTCCTCCTATTCCAGTTGCATAATCCCCTGTGTGTGCCTGTGTAGTTGTGCATTATAGAGAAGAGAAATTGCTTTTTTTGTCAAACGAAGGAGGTAATTTTAAGAAATTTCAGACAAATTCAGACATAGAATCCTTTTAGAAAGGCTGTTACCCACGTAACAGCCTTTCTCTCATAGTTCACACCATGATCCTTATTTATTTCCTGTACCTTTTCCTAAATCTCATACCATCGAATCTCATTTGCTTCCAGGTCAAGCGGGAAGCTGCTGCCGTCCCCTTTATAGACAACGGTGCTCTGAGGCTCATACGTATTGTTTACCACACAGAACTTCCCGTTCTTTACATAAGCATGGACGTCCACATTGTAATTCTCGGAAAACCAGCTTTTAAGAAGGTCTTCACTCCCCGTACTCCACAGAATCGCTCTGTGGAGAATACGGCTGTTCTCAAAGCTGTAGGGAAGCCCGGAGATATAAACCGTGCGGCCCTGCCCGAAGGTGTTCACCGCCATCTGAACCTCTTTTTCTCTCTGAACGAGAATCCGGGCTCCCTCCAGGGCATACATGCATTTCTTACCCTCTCCGAAATCCACCTCTCCCGGACAGTCCTCCAGAATAAAATGATCCCGGTGCTCCTCCCAGTTATATTTGTCATATCCAAAGGTAAAGCCTGTCTCCTTTTCTATCCCAAGGGCTGACGCAAGCTGAATGTAACGCCCCTGATACTGATGACCGGAAGGCTCTCCCACGCCGATGAATCCGCCGCCATTGTAAATAAACCGGTGTATCGCCGCCGCTATTGCCGGCTCTTCCCACACATATCCGCCTGTATGAGCCGTATCCCCGTCTCCCACATTGATCAGCACATCGATATCCTTCAGCACCTCCGGATTTTCCCGAATCTCGTCAAAGGAGAGGAACACCACCTCATAGGGCGCACCGGACAATGCCTCAATTACGCCGGCATAGCTGTAATTCTGCTTCTGATAGAGAGCATGATGCACCATATGACAGCCCCAGGAACGCATGCGTCCCCAGCAGTTTAAAACCGCCGCCTTTTTATAGCAGAGGCCCTCCGTGCCTTTGATATTCTCATACAGCTCCCGGAACTCATTGCACACGCCCTCCACATAATCGATAAACTCCGGGAATCGGCAGGCAAGCTTTAAGTACCCGCCGTATCCAATCCTGTCTATCGGCTTTCTGAGAATCGCCCTTCTGGCCGTCACCCAGTTCTCCTTTGCCTCCTTCACCGGGTCGCCGCCCTCATGGAAGGTGTCCGGGAAAAAGTACGGCAGAAAGCGTCCTTCCGTATAGCGCACGCCGGGAATATCGGAAATCAGACGCAGAGTCATACCGTTTCCGACGCTTCCCACAACGGAATCCAGGCCGATGGTCCTGAATTCATCCATAAAAGGCTCCGTGCCAATCCAGTGATCCCCCAGAAACATCATGGCTTCCTTTCCCAGCTCATGAGTCAGATCCACCAGCTCCTTTACCAGAGCCGCAACCTCCCGGCGCTGAAAAGCCACAAAGTCCTGGTATTCCCTGGAGGGGATCCGGTACTGATTGTTGTAATAGCCCTGATCAATAATATACTCCGGCCGGAAGGGATATCCCGCCTCCTTCTCAAACTGCTCCAGAATATAGGGAGAGACGGACGCGGAATAGCCGTACCAATCCACATATTTTTCCCGCTTCAGCTCGTCAAAAATCAGAGTAAACTGATGGAAAAAGGTTGTATAGCGGATCACATCCACATAAGGGTGCTCCTTCACAAACCTTTTCAGCCGTTCCAGAGTGTAAGCATGAGTCTTGGGCTGCCGTACGTCAAAGGTGATCTGGTGCTCAAAATCCTTCCATTCATTAACCACCGCGTTGTACATATGCACCGGATCCCAGATTAAGTAAGCCAGGAAGCTGACCGTATACTCATGATAGGGAACCGGCTCCGGCAGAATCACGCAGCCCTCTTCCTCGCAATAATCCCATTCCCCGGGGGCCACCGGCTGCCCGGTGGTACGGTCCATCACCTCCCACCAGCGCTTCCTGTCATCCCGGGTATTCACCATCAAAAGCTCCTTACTGATGCCCGACATCAGCGGAATGGACAAAGCTCCCTCCTGCGCCATATGAAACCCCGTCATAATGTAGCATTGCTGTACTTCCTCCGGATGCGCCTTGGCCCATGCGTTATCCTTCCGTGTTGTATAATAGGTGGAATACACTTTGGCATCCACGGATTTAAGCCCCTCCGGATAATCTGTCCCGTCACAGTCCCGGATGGCATCGGCTCCCCAGCGCTCCAAAAGCTCCAGGGTGGCAGGAACCACGTCCACATCCGTGGGTATCGTTACTCTGCCTCTGTTCTTATCTTGGTTGCTCATTTCATATACCTCGTTCTATTCTTGTCCTTAATCAAAGCCCTTATTGTAAATCAGCAAAGCAGCCAGCAGAAGCACCAGGCCTATCAGCATCAGCACAAGACCGGTCATTTTCCCTGTCATCTTCCATCCGCCGACAACCATAACCAAACCTATTATAAAAAATAAACCAATTAATGTCACGCGCAGACTTGCATGTTCTTTCCAATAATTCATATTCCCACCTTATCCTTTCAGTCCGCCCAGAGTCATGCCCTGTGTAAGCTTCTTCTGCACGCAGATATAAAGTATCAGTGTGGGCAGCATAACCAGTACAAGACCGGCATAAAGCTGACCGTACTGCGTCGCCGCCTGCTGGGCCTGTGTTAGCTGCATCAGACCTACGGGCAGCGTCTTTGCCCCGTTGGGATCCGCCAGCAGCGTCATGGCTATAATATACTCATTCCAGAAGGACAGGAAATTGAAGAGAATCACCGTCACAATGGACGGCTGTGCCATGGGGAAAATAATCCTCACCATGGTTGCAAAATATCCTGCTCCGTCTATGTAAGCCGCCTCCTCAAAATCATGGGGCAGCGTCGCAAAATAACTGGACAAAAGATAAATCGTAAAGGGAAGTGCCGTGGCCGCATACACTACGGCCAATATAAAAATATTATTCAAAAAGAATCCATTTCCGAAAATCCCCTTCAAAAACTTGTCTCCGTCCACCAGCATAAGGAAAATGGGCACAACAATGTAATTTACATTGATAAACAGTCCTCCCATAAACAGTGCATTTAAAAACTTCCGCCCCTTAAACTCGAACCGCGACAGCGCATAGGAAGCCGGAAGCGCCACAGCCAGCAGAATCACAAGAGCCAGGGCCGTCACAACTACCGAGTTCAGCATAAACTCACCCATCCGCGCCTTGCTCCAGGCATCCGCAAAGTTCTGTAGATAAACGCCTGCCGGCAGCGCCCAGGGGTTCCCGTAAAATTCACTGTTCTGCTTGACAGAGGCCATAAATACCCACGCCACCGGAATAATGATGGTAACGGCCAGCAAAATGAGCGCCAGATAAATAAACGCTTTATATAAAGCCTCGCCAGATGATTTCTTTGTTTGTTCCATCCTGATCCCCCCTTAAAATTCCAATGGCTCGCGCTTCGTAACCGCGTTCACCAACGCCGACAGCCCAAAGGAAAACAGGAATACCATCACACCGATGGCCATACCGTAGCCGTAGGTGGAATTGGTATAAGCCTGCTTATACATATAAGACAGAGCAACCTCCGAAGCTCCGTTGGGACCTCCCGAAGTCATGGCCTTAACGAACAGAAACGCCATATTAATGGTACTGATAATAAAGAATGTCAGTGTTGTACGGATATTGGTCCAGATAAGCGGCAGTGTAATCTGAAAAAACTGCGTCAGCCGTCCGGCGCCGTCCAGACTTGCGCTCTCGTAAAGGCTCTGAGGAACGCTGGCCATAGAAGCCATATACATGACCATATAATATCCGATGGCCTGCCAGACCATTGCAATGATAAGGCTCACCATAACCATACTCTCGCCCTTCCAGAGAATGGCTACCGTGTCGCCCTTAAACAAAGACAGAAGGCTGTTTAAGGTTCCGTTGTTCGTATCATATATGGCACTGAAAATAGCCGAGATAACTACTACGGACAAAATATTCGGGATATAGAAAATTATCCGGAAAAAATTCTGTCCCCTGATCTTCTCTCTTGATAAAATCGCGGCAAAAATCAGCGCAAGTCCAAAGGTTACCACCGTCACCACTACAATCAGAAGAATGGTATTCTGCATGGAACGGATAAAGTTCGAGTCCGCCATCAGACGGGAAAAATTCTGCAGCCACACGAATTCTTCCGTGGTGGAGTACGCGCTTCGTACAAACAGCGACATTCTGAATATGTTCATGGTCGGTAAAATCATGAAAACAGTAAACAGAATCACTGCCGCCGCCAGACACAGAAAAATAAATCTGCTGCGGCCTGATCGTTTCGTCATTGCCATAACCCCTTTCCGGTCAATCGCAGCCCTATCCTGCGATCCCCTTTTAAAAAAACGGCGGTGGAATCCGCACCGCCGTTTTTTCATTCACTTGTAATTCTCTTTTCAACGCCTACTGCATGAGATTGGCTCTCATCTGGTCGCTTGCACTCTTGATTCCCTCAATCCACTCATCCTCCGTCATGGTTCCGGACACAAGAGAGTTCACCGGGTCAAACCATACGGTACGGTTGTCAAGTCCCTCAATGGGGCTGAATGCTGCGAAATTACCCATAGCAGCCTTAGCACCATTGTCATAGATGGCATAGAACATCTTGTTATCTCCATCCAGCTTATCGGCAATACCGAGAACCGGCTGAATTGCGGGAGAATCGCCCTTTGTTGCAAAGATCTCGCAAGCCTTGTCACTGTACAGGAAAGCGATAAACTGCTTTGCAGCATCCTGGTTCTCTGCGCCGCCCGGGATCCATGCCTGCTCAAACCATGTGTAGCTGTAGCCGTCTCCGCCTGCGGTAACGGCCGGAAGAGCTGTCATGCCCCACTTAAAGCCTTCTGCACGGGGAGCCTCTGCCATCTCGCCTACAATCCAGGTTCCGTTGGGCATAAACAGGGCCTTGTTGTCCAGTACAAGCTGCTGGTTTTTGGTGAAATCCTGGTCATTTGCCTGTGCCGGTGTGGTCGGCTCCGTGTAGGAAGCCAACTTTGCTACGATATCAAAGCAGGTCTTTGCCTCCTCCGTATCCCAGATTCCCTCTTCATAGTTAGTTGCCTTGTTAAAGAAGTCCGCTCCGCCTACGGAGTACATCAAAGCATAGAAAAATGCGTCAAAATAACCGGTTGTCGGATATGTAAACAGGGAAATTCCCTCTGCCTTGGCCTTGTCGCCCAGTTCCCACATCTCATCCCAGGTTGCGGGCACGGTCCATCCCTTTTCCTCAAACAGTCCCGCATTGTAGAACAGTCCGCAGGGAGAATAGAACATGGGGGCAAGATAGGTCTTGCCGTCTCCGTAAGGATTGGTCAGTGCCGTCTCCGTAAAGCCGCCGGCAATCTTATCGCTGACCTTCTTGTCCTCTCCTGGTACGGTCATGGACAGCACGTCCGTAATCTCTACGATGTTCTGGTCCTTAATAAAGGTCTCTGTCAGAGCATCCTCACGTCCGGTTGCCAGATGAATCACATCCGGGAAATCTCCCGCCTTCATAGCGGAACCGATTACATCCTCCAGATTCTTGTCCGTGATGAGCTCTACCGCAATACCTGTTTCCTCCGTAAATGCATCACAGACCTCCTGCCACATACTGCTGCCGTAAGCGGTCTCAATAGCCGCCACCTTAATGGTGCCGCCCACCGCAGGTTCCGCAGCATCTCCTCCCTGATCACCGCTCTCGGCAGGTGCTTGGGTTTCCGGTGCCTGGGTTTCCGGTGTTTCGTTTTTTCCTCCGCAGCCCGCCAGCATGGAAGCCGTTAAAGCTGTTGCAAGAAGAATACTGATTACCTTTTTCATAACTTCTTACCTCCTAGTGAAAAGAATGATTAAAAATTACTGTGTTTCTTATGAGCCATAGTATAACAGTATACCCTTTTATTTCCAACCCCTATATTGCTTACTTTTTTATTTATCTTGCTCATTTTAGATATTTTTTTCATTTTTATTATTTATAACCGTTTTTTCTTATACAAGATAACGAATATCATCTTTTATATTTATCCTCTATTTGATGATTTGAATATTTTTTTATTTTCTTTCTTGTGATACCGGGGAAATTGCATTATAATGATATCAGGTAAAAAAATGTTTTGTTTTACTTTTTTATATATATTGGTATTTCATGTTGTTTATGACAATATTTATAATAAATAAGGAGTTTTTATGAGTACGAATTGTTATGTTCTTGATCCTCTTGCCGTCAATCCGATCGATCGTTCCGTAACAAAGCTTCTCTATGTCAGCGTCGCCCGCTACAGTGCGGAATGGCATTCCATTCTTCATACTCATCCCTGTGCGGAGGTGTTCTTTGTCACAGGAGGGCGGGGCCATCTAAAGCTGGCTGACGGCAGGCTTCCTATCAATGTGGGGGATTTTATCATTGTGAATTCCAATGTGGAGCATACCGAGGTCAGCTCCGAGGAGCATCCTCTGGAATATATTGTGATGGGAGTGGACGGTCTTGAAGCTCTCTCCGGCGATGACGGAGGCCAGGGCTATTCCATTGTCCATTTCCAGTCGGAGACCGAACAGCTTCTCTTCTATTTAAAAAGCCTGTTAAAGGAGATCGAGACCCATCTTCCAGGTTATAATATTATCTGTCAGGATATCCTGGAGGTAATCCTCCTGCAGCTGATGCGCCGCAGCGAATTTACCGTTACCTTTATTCCCTCCACCCGGAAGTCCAGCAAGGAGTGCGCCGTTGTCCGCCGTTATATTGACAATCATTTTAAAGAAAACCTGACCCTGGATGATCTGGCCTCCATTGCCCATGTAAGCAAGTATTATCTCGCCCATGCTTTCAGCCGGGAATACGGAACCTCCCCCATTAATTATCTGCTTTCCTGCCGCATCAAGGAAAGCCTTTATCTGCTCTCCGAAACACGGCTGCCTCTGTCACAGATTTCGGAAACCCTTGGCTTTTCCTCCCCAAGCTATTTTTCCCAAAGCTTTCGGCGGATTCAGGGCATCAGCCCCATTCAGTACCGGAAGAATTCCCGGAAGGAATAAAAAAACGGCCGTCCCATGACAGCCGTTTTACTCCGTAGCTTTAAATAAAATCTCATCCTCATAAACCAGACCGAGCCGCTCCTTGGCAACCTCCTCCGCATACTTCTTTGTCTGGACATATTTTCTCAGTTCTTCGATCTCCTTCTCGCGCTCCTCTTCCTGTTCAATCAGGGCCATCAGCTCTTCCTCGCGCTGCTGATAAGCCATATTCTTCTGCCGAAGCCGAAGCCTGCCAAAGGAGGCAACAATCAGCAGGCAGAAAACAGCAAACGCAATGACATGTACTCCGAAACGCTTGCTTCGCCGCAAGGCTCGCCTTGTCTTTGACATAGTTCCTCCTCCTTATTCCAATTCCGTAATCCCCTGTTTTTATAACTATTTGGAATTTATTATAACTCTTTTTATGTAATTATGCAATTTTTTTCCTGTTTTTTTTATAAATTTGGAAATCTGCAGATACAGGATCATTCCAAGCACTACGGCAGCTATGGCAAAGCCCCGGATGGCCCCGCTGTTTTCCAGATACAGCATGCGGAAAATACATACGCCGCAAACCAGCCAGTACAAAAGGTCCTCCAAAGCCACCGCCGCAACCCCGTGCGGTATGATTCTTCGAAAAATCCGCACTCCGTCATAGGCAATCATCATAAGCACTCCCAGTATAAATGCCCGGGAAAAAAACTGCAGTTCAAATAAAATCCCTTCACTCATAAGCGCTACTTAAACAGACGTCCCAGAAGAGACGCTCCCGTCTTCTGGAAATCCGTCACTTCCGAGTAAGCCATGCTGTCAATGCGCCCCTCAATGTCCACCTCTCCCTTTTCCAGAGTCAGACGGTTTACATGCAGATCCGCCCCTTTGATCGTCAGCATTCCCTGCTCCGTCTCCAATAAAATTTCCGCAATATCAAAGGAAATCACATCGGTCACACCACTGACAGTACCTGTCCGTCTATTATTCAATAAGAGCCTGTGGGATTTTGCGTATTGCTTTTCTTCCACAAAAAGACCTCCTAACATATTCAACCTATTGTTAAATATATTAGGAGGCACGGTCTTTTATTCTTGATTTAAAGATATTTGTACAATTCTTTTGCTTCGTCCTTTTTTACGGTTTCCTGAACATCCAGAACTTCTACCTTTACAGACTTTGTACCAAACTGTATCTCTATGACATCTCCTGCCTTCACATTCACAGATGCTTTGGCAGTCTTACCGTTGACCAGAACTCGTCCCGCATCGCAGGCTTCATTTGCCACAGTCCGCCGCTTTATGAGACGGGAAATCTTTAAATATTTATCTAAGCGCATATATTAGTTCAGAGCATCCTTTAATGCTTTTCCTGCTTTGAACTTCGGTGCCTTGGAAGCAGCAATGGTCATAGTCTTTCCGGTCTGGGGATTTCTTCCCTCTCTTGCCGCTCTCTCGGAAACCTCAAAGGTTCCAAAGCCTACCAGCTGAATCTTTCCGCCCTTCTTCAGCTCCTCGGTAACCACATCAGTGAATGCCTTTAAAGCCTTCTCTGCGTCCTTCTTAGATAATTCTGTTTGCTCTGCAATCGCAGCTACTAACTCCACTCTGTTCATCGGTATCTCCTCCTAAAAAAATTAAAACAAGTTATATTGAAGGATATGTCTGTGTGTGTGTTCCATATCTTCTTTCCTATTTATACTCGCTTCTTGTCTGTTTGTCAAGGATTTTCCGGCATTTTATTGTGTTTATGTGCCTTCTCCTGCGCTTTTATGGCATTCCAGCTGGCCAGTCCTTCCTCGGCGGTCAATGCTTTTTGGTCCCCGAACACATGGGGATGACGGCGCACCAGCTTCTGTGCCAGCATATTCACCACATCCTCAATGGCAAACCGTCCTTCCTCCGCCGCAATCTGACTGTGCATCAATACCTGAAGCATCACGTCCCCCAGCTCCTCACAGAGGTTCTCGTCATCCTTATTTTCAATGGCCTCAACCGCTTCCTGGCACTCCTCCTTGAGACACTTAATCAGGCTTTCATGTGTCTGTTCCCTGTCCCACGGACAGCCATGGTCGCTCCGAAGCTCCGCCACAATCTCAAGAAGCTCCTCATAGGTATATCTCTTTTCCATATCCGCACACTTCCCCCTATGAAAAGATGGGCTTTAAAGCTTCCGCCAGCTTATCCTTCTGCGCCTGGGCTTCGGATAAATCCTTTCCTAAAGTCGTAAAGTAGGTCTTAATCTTCGGCTCCGTACCGGAAGGACGTACAATGACCTCAGCACCGCCCTCCAGCTTGTAAATAAGCACATTCGCTGCCGGAAGTCCCGTCTTTTCCGGCTCCTTAAAGTCCGTAACCTTCACAACCGGATATCCGCCGATCTCTTTAGGCGGATTCTTGCGCAACTCATCCATAATTCCCGCCATCTTATCCATGCCGGACAGACCCGGAAACTCAAAGCTGTCAACCTTATTCAGATAACGGCCGTATTTATCATAAATCTCTTCCATTCTCTGCTTGAGGGAAGAACCGATGCTTCTATAATATGCGGCCATCTCACAGATCAGCATGGAACCGATAATTGCGTCCTTATCCCGCACATAGGGGCCGGCCAGATAACCGTAGCTCTCCTCAAAGCCAAAGATAAAGCGCTCCACCTCTCCTGCCGCCTCAAGTTGTGCAATCTGATCTCCAATCCACTTGAAGCCTGTCAGCACGCTCCGAAGCTCCACGCCGTAATTCGCCGCAACTGCGTCCGCAAGCGGTGTGGAAACAATCGACTTCACCGCAACCGCCTTTTCAGGCATCGTACCCTTTTCCATGCGGCCCGCACAGATATAATCCAGCAGCAAAACGCCGACCTCATTGCCCGATACCAGCTCATAGCTTCCGTCCGGACACTTCATGGCAATGCCCACCCGGTCCGCATCCGGGTCCGTAGCCAGCATCAAATCGGCGCCGGACTTCTCAGCCAGCTCAAGCCCCAGCCGCAGAGCTTCAAAAATCTCCGGATTGGGATAGGGACAGGTTGGGAAGCTGCCGTCCGGATACTGCTGCTCCGGAACAATCGTAATATCCGTAATTCCAATATCTTTAAGAATCCGCATAACCGGAACAAGCCCCGAGCCGTTCAGCGGAGAGTAAACCAGCTTAAGTCCTGCCGTCTCACAGATACCCGGCCGCACGCTGCGCGCCTTAATTGCATCATAGAGAGCCTCCTTGCAGTCATCACCCACATAAGCGATAAGCCCTGCCTTCATACCCTCATCAAAATCCATCATCTTCGCTCCGGTCAGAATATCCGTCTTTTGAATCTCAGCGTAAACAATATCCGCCGCCTCATCTGTCATCTGGCATCCGTCCGGCCCGTAAGCCTTATAGCCATTATACTTCGCCGGATTATGGGAAGCCGTAACCATAATACCCGCATTCGCCTCATAATAGCGTGTGGCAAAGCTCAATGCCGGAACAGGCATCAGCGCATCATAGATACGCACCTTAATCCCATTGGCCGCCAGCACGCAAGCCGCCGTCCTGGCAAATACGTCACTGTTAATCCGGCTGTCATAGCTGATAGCTACCAGCTGCTTTCCGCCCTGTGTCTTTACCCAGTTCGCAAGCCCCTGCGTAGCCTGCCGCACAACATAAATGTTCATCCGATTCGATCCGGCGCCCAAAACGCCCCGAAGCCCGGCCGTACCAAACTTCAAAGCAACCGCAAAGCGATCCTTGATCTCCTCCTCATTCCCTTTAATGGATTGCAGCTCCTCCGTCAAAGCAGAATCCTCCAGATCCGTTTCCAGCCAACGCTTGTACTCTTCTAAAAACATAATCACACACCCCATTCCTGAATTATGAAGAATCTTCCTTCATTTACATCTAATTCTAATAAATTTATCCCCAAAAGTCAACCGAAGTTCCCACAAAATCCCCCTCCGCCACAACCGGATTCGGCCGCAGAATAAGCCTCCCGGCTTATTCTGCAGCCGAACCGTCCCTCTTATCCCAGCACCCCCAAAATCATCCTTTTACGCTCGCTCTCCTGAGCCAGAAAAATCTCCAGCTTCTCCGTACTCTTCTCCGGAATCCAGGCCTTATTCGCATTGTAATAATGGTGCGCCAGCTTCCAAACCTTCTCCGGATATAACAGGCAGTCCGCCAGATACAGCCGCTCCTCTCCGGAAAGCGGCCTTTCCCCTTCATATGCCTCCAGCATACGCCGCGCCAGCTCTTCGTTCCAGCTCTGCTTCTCCATAATCTTTCGCAGAAAGAGACAAAGATCATTCATCTGCACATTTATCTCGCACCGTCCGAAATTCACTGCCGCCATCTCCTGCCGGCTGACAAAAATATTGTGATGTATGTACTCGCCATGGCAAATATGCCCTTCCGCCGCAGCCCTGCACCAAAGGCCTTCATATCCTGATTTCTCAAGCCGTCTTAAGGCATGCCGCCCCTGCTCCAGAATCTCCTCCGCATACTTCTGAAACAACAGCTCAAAGCTTCCTTTTTTCCGCTTGCCGCGTATAAAATTCCAAACACGTTTCAGCTCCCGGTTATGCTTATCCATTTCCGTACGCCTGTCATTTCCCAGCAGGCGTTTCGCCGTCTCCTCCTCCGTGTTCCATATGCCCCTGGCCGTCCGGTGAATCCGCGCCAGCAGCCGCATACTCTTCAGAAGCTCCTCTTCATTCCGCGTATCACATTCCCTGCCGGAGGGCCAGTTCTTGACAATCCAGCTGGTATCATATTCCCCTGCGGATATCAGTTCCCCCTCCCGGTTCGCAATTGCCCGGTCCGTCTGACAGACGCCCTCCCTTTCAAGCACGGCTAACAGCATCTGCTCATAGGGAAGTTTTGTCTTAGACCCTGCAAATTCTTTTAATATTTTTAATCCCTGCTCTGTCTCCAGCATTATTGCCCCGCGTCCGCCAAAGCTCCGAAGTAATTTCATTTCATACTGCTCTAAAATTTGCAGCGCCTTTTCGTTCACAAAAATCCCCCCGTTCCTTTCATATCTATGAAGGAACGGGGGGATTTATGCACCCGGGCAGCCGAAAGCAGGCATGAATTTTCCTGCCCGCCCTAAAGGCCCTCAAGGCGCGATAACAGATATTCTTTTGTATTGCACTCCGGATGCTCAATCACAAGCTCCAGCAGTTTATTTAACGTGTCTCCAAGCTCCGGTCCGGGGCTCATACCTGCCCGTATCAAATCTCTTCCCGTAACCGCCAGTTCCTTTAAGGAAAGACAGGACTGTTCTTCCAAAACACGCGTATATAATTGTTCCAGCTCCTCCAGCGCTTCCAGTTTTTCCTGCCGCATAGCCGGGTTTTGCGCCAGAATATCCGCCCGGCGCAGCTTCAGATAGTCGGGAAAGTACTCTCTGCCAATGCGGAAAACCGCCCGGCGGACACCCCTGGGCGTAAGGGAAATCTGCAGATAATCATGCACCCGCACCAGATGCTTCACATGGCAGATTGTATTGTTGTCAAATTTCAAACGGCGCAGAATACGCTCCGCAAGATCCGCCCCTATTTCTCCATGGCCCTGAAAATGATCTATTCCCTGTTCATCTCTTACATGTGCCGCAGGCTTTCCGATATCATGGAGCAATGCCGCCAGGCGCAGCACCTTATCCGCCTCTGCGGCCTGCACGGCCAAAAGAAGATGCTCTCCGACGCAGCGGAAATGGTGCGGGTGATTCTGCGGCGTTTCCATGCAGGCATCGAATTCCGGAAGTATAACGGCCGTAATCCCCATATCATAGAGGACACGAAACACTTCCGGATGTTCGGAGAGCAGAAGCTTGACAAGCTCTGTTTGTATCCGCTCGGCACTAATCCGGGAAAGTCCGGGGGCAAATTCCTTCACAGCCTCCCTGGTCTCTTCTTCAATTTTAAAATTGAGCTGCGCGGAGAACCGTACCGCTCTCATGATGCGCAGACCGTCCTCCGTAAAACGCTCTCGGGGATCCCCCACACAGCGGATACGCCCCTTTTCCAGATCTCCCATCCCGTCAAAGGCATCAATAAGCCCCTCCGTATCATTATATGCCATAGCATTGATGGTAAAATCTCTTCTTTTTAAATCCTCCAAAAGACTGGGCGTAAAGATGACCTCCGACGGGTGCCTGCCGTCCTGATACTCCCCGTCGATACGGTAGGTCGTAACCTCAAAGCCCTCTCTCCCGCACATCACCGTCACGGTTCCATGCAAAATCCCCGTGTCAATGGTTCTGGAAAACAGAGCCTTAACCTGTTCCGGCCTGGCATTGGTGGTAATATCCCAATCCGCCGCCTCACGCCCCAGGAGGGCATCGCGAACACAGCCTCCCACTGCATAAGCTTCAAATCCCGCTTCCATAAGGCGGGTGATAATCCGATTTGCTTTTTCCGGTATCTTTATAGTCATCCGGTTTCTATCCGCCTGTTTCCGCATGGCCCGTGCCTTTGCATTAATATGCTTTTCCCCAGTATACCATAGCCTTTGCCGGCTTCCCGCAGCAGATGCAGGTATCGGAAAGCTTTTCCTGATCAAACGGCATACAACGGGAGGTTGCCGTAGTTTCTTCCTTGATCCTGTCCTCGCACGCCTGGTCCCCGCACCACATAGCCCTTACAAAGCCGGGCTTTTCCTCCAGCGTCTTTACAAATTCCTCGTAGTCGGTCACATCATAGGTGTGGGCATCCCGATGGGTTCTTGCTCTCTCAAGCATCTCCTTCTGCATGGTATCCAGAATCTCCGCAAGCTTTTCGGAAATTTCATCCAGAGATACAATGGTTTTCTCACGGTTGTCGCGCCGCACAATCACGGCCTGATTTTCCTCAATATCCCTGGGTCCAATCTCGATCCGCACAGGAATTCCCTTCATCTCCTGCTCCGAGAACTTCCATCCCGGGCTCTTGTCGGAATTATCCACCTTTACCTGATAACCGGCCTTTAGAAGCTCCTCCTGAATGGAAAATGCCTTGTCAAGAACACCCTCCTTGTGCTGGGCAATGGGAATCACCATTACCTGTACCGGAGCAATCCGGGGCGGAAGCACCAGTCCGCTGTCATCTCCATGCACCATAATAATTGCGCCAATCATACGGGTGGTCATGCCCCAGGAAGTCTGATGCACATACTGAAGCTGATTATCCCGATCCGTATACTGAATCTCAAAAGCCTTTGCAAAGCCATCTCCAAAATTGTGGCTGGTGCCGGACTGCAGCGCCTTGCCGTCATGCATCAGGGATTCGATGGTATAGGTCGCCTCCGCTCCCGCGAATTTCTCTTTATCCGTTTTCTGCCCCTTGATAACCGGAATTGCCAAAACCTCCTCGCAGAAATCCGCATACACATTCAGCATTTGGATGGTACGCTCCTCCGCTTCCTCCGCCGTGGCGTGTGCCGTATGTCCCTCCTGCCACAGAAATTCCCGTGAACGCAGGAACGGACGGGTGGTCTTCTCCCAGCGCACCACGGAGCACCACTGATTGTATACCTTAGGAAGATCCCGGTAGGACTGTACCTCCTTGGCGTAGAAATCACAGAACAGGGTTTCGGAGGTTGGCCTTACGCACATCCGCTCCTGCAGAGGCTCCAGTCCTCCATGGGTCACCCAGGCAACCTCCGGCGCAAAGCCCTCCACATGATCCTTCTCCTTCTGAAGAAGGCTTTCGGGAATAAACATGGGAAGATACACATTCTCCACGCCCGTCTCCTTGAATCTTCTGTCCAGCTCCTTTTGGATATTCTCCCAGATTGCATAGCCTGCCGGCTTGATCACCATGCACCCTTTTACGCTTGTATAATCTATCAGCTCCGCTTTCTTTACAACATCCGTGTACCACTGGGCAAAATCCGTGTCCATGGATGTAATCGCCTCTACCAGCTTCTTATCCTTTGCCATCACTTTTCTCCTCTCAATCCCTGATTTAAAAACTTACCTCGGACTGTTATCATTCTATTACCCTGCAATATGCTTTGTCAAGGAAAACAAGGGCTTATTCCGGGGTTATCTGTCCCCAAAGCTCCCTGATCAGCAGAACCGACAGTGGGCCGAGGATAATTCCTCCGAAGCCATAGAGCTTTACGCCCACATAGACGCTCATAAGGATGACTATCGGAAGGAGCCCGAGACGGTTTCCGATCAGTCTCGGCTCCAGAATCTCCCGGGTCAGCATGCAGATTGCGTAGGTTGCGGCCAATATGGCGGCGGAGGTAAACTTCTTTTGAAGCACAAGCACCAAAATCCATGGAACAAAGACAGAGCCTGTTCCGAATACGGGCAGCGCATCCAGAAATCCGATTCCGATTCCCACCGGTATGGGGCTATGCGCACTTCCCGAAATCCACACGCCCAAAGTACAGAGCAGTATAACGATTCCCATTATGATACACTGTGCCCTCAGATAACCGCCCACCGCATGCAGTATCCCCCGGATAGATGCCTTCGTCTTCTCATAAAGCGGATATTTCTTTCCCATCTCCTTTATTTCCTCAAAATCCGCTGACAAAAAAAGCACGGAGATTCCCGTTACCAGAAGCGCCGCCGTCCAGGAACCGGCTCCCTTCAGAAACTGCCAGGAGCCGCCGAAGGCCCCCGGAAGGATATTCTGCCGGGCCTGGTCGCGGAATATGTTCAGCTGCTCCGCCACAAAAACACGCACGCCTGAGGCTTCCATATGGAAAAGCTCACTTACGCTGTCGCAGCAGTCATACAGAATCCGCTCCGCCTGCCCCCATGCCCCGGAAGCCGATCCCAGCCGCAGAGCCAGACTGCCCAGCCACCGAAGGACCGTATAACATCCCGCCGATAAAAGTATGGCTGTCAAAATCAGCAGTACCGCCATCACATAGGGCGGACGGATATGGAGCCGGCGCTTAATCCATCCGAGAAGGGGCCAGCTCCAGCAGACAATTACCCCCGCAAGCAAAAACGGAATCACCAGGGGCACCAGGTACTTCATTCCCAGATACACACCGACTATGATTCCGATTTTTTTACAGAGTATTTTGTTTTCCTTAACCCATTTCATTCCCGTTTCACATCCTCCTGCCGCAGCCTTCCGGCCATTGTTGCTTTCAAGAATAGTATAAGTGAAACGAAAAAATTTACCCTGTTACATTCATCCAGATAAAATTGAAAATGAACTGCTTCTCGGCTTTGTATCAGCCGGATGTCTCCGGCAGCGGAAAGAAGGGAATAAAAGCCGCATTTTCAGGCTCTATCTGAAATGTCATGGTTTTCTGTGTCTTTGGATGTACAAATTCCAGGTGATATGCACACAGAGCCGGATAAGACTTATCCACAGAATCCACATCCTTATTTTTTATGCCGTACTTCCGATCTCCTGCAAGGGGTGTACCCATCCCCGCCATCTGCACCCGTATTTGATGATGGCGCCCTGTAATAAGCCTTATTTCCGTGAGTTCCCGCTCCTTGCTGGTCTTCAAAATCCGATAACGCAGAACTGCCTTTTTTGCTCCTGCCGTTTTCTCCCCGACAATCTCCGAACGGTTTTCTCTTCCGTTTTTTCGCAGAAAATCTACTTTTTCCGACCACTTATCCACCGGTTTTTCCACATTTTTGCCAGGTTTTCCACCATCATTTCCCTTTTTCCGATCATTTTCAACAGTGTTTGCCCCCTTTTCCCGAACGGCGAGATAGTTCTTTTTCATTCTCCCATCCTGAAGCTGGCGGCTCAGCCCTGCTGCCGCGGTTTCTGTTTTGGCAAATACCAGAAGTCCCTCCACAGGCTGATCCAGACGGTGAATAACAGCCAGATACGGAGTACCTTTTTCCGGTTCTTTTTCATAAAGGTAGTTCTTCAATATACTTTCACAATCCTTCGTGCCCGTACGGGCGCTCTGGACAGGAACACCTGCCGGCTTGTAACAAACCAGCAGGTGCGCATCCTCAAATACAATCTTTAAATTCATCTTGTGCCTCTTCAGATATCCAAAAGGTCGCTGTACATCTTCAGCGCTCCGTCCGTTTCGTGGGCAAGCACGCGCTTTGCCAGTACCTTGCCCAGCTGCACGCCTTCCTGATCGAAGCTGTTCAGATTCCAGATAAAGCCCTGGAACATTACCTTATTTTCAAAGTGTGACAAAAGGGCTCCCAGAGATGCAGGCGTAAGCTGATCGCCGATGATAATGCTGGAAGGACGGCCGCCCTCAAAACGCTTATTGGGGTTCTCATCCACCTTGCCGCAGGCAAATGCCACAATCTGAGCCACCACATTGGCGCAGAGCTTCTGCTGGCTTGTGCTGTCCTGAATCACAACATCCACACCCATCTGACTGTTTTTAAAGCCCACAAACTGGAGCGGCACAATGTTCGTCCCCTGATGGAGCAGCTGATAGAAGGAGTGCTGTCCGTTGGTTCCGGGCTCACCGAAAATGACAGGGCCTGTGGAATAGTCTACCGGTTCGCCGAAGCGGTTCACGGACTTTCCGTTGGATTCCATATCCAGCTGCTGCAGATGAGCCGGGAAACGGCTGAGTGCCTGGGAATAGGGAAGCACCGCCGTACTTGTACATCCCATTATATTGCACTCGTATACGCCAATCAGGGCGTCCAGCATAGCCGGATTCTCCAGGATATCTTCCTTTTTGGCAAGTGCATCCTCCGCAGCCGCACCGGCCAGAAATTCCTCAAACACCTTCGGTCCGAATGCCAGGGACAATACAACTCCGCCCACTGCCGAGGTGGAGGAATAACGGCCGCCGATATAGTCGTCCATAAAGAAGGCTGCCAGATAGTCGTCGCTCTTGGCAAGCGGCGAGGTCTCGCTGGTAACTGCAATCATATGCCTGGAAGCGTCAAGACCGGCCTTGGCAAGTGCATCCTTTACGAAGGATTCATTGGTCAGAGTCTCCAGCGTTGTTCCGGATTTGGACACCAGCACGAAGAGGGAATGTGCCACATCAATAGATTCCAGAACAGCCGCCGCATCGTCCGGATCCACGTTGCTGATAAATTTTGCCTCCATTTTAAAGGTATTGTTCTTTTTTGCCCAATTCTCAAGAGCCAGATACATGGCCCGGGGGCCCAGATCGCTTCCGCCGATACCAATCTGTACCACAGTCGTAAACTTCTCGCCTGCGGCATTGGTGAGCTCTCCTGCATGCACCTTATCGGCCAGCTCCGAAAACTTCCTCTGCTGCTCCGTATAGAAAGCGCGCTTGTCCACACCGTCAGCTACGACCGCCTCTCCCAGCTGTCCGCGGGTCAGCTGATGCAGCACGAGACGCTTCTCACCGGTGTTTATCACCTCTCCATTGTACAGAGCTTCATACTTCTTTGTAAGCTGTGCTTCGTCCGCCAGCTTCGCAAGCGCTGCCAGTACCTTGTCATCCACCTGCTTTGCGGCATAGTTGTAGGTAAGACCGCCTGCCATGGGAACACTGTACTTTTTCACACGCTCCGCTCCGCTCTCTCCGGTCATAACCTCCGCAAGGTTTACACGCTCTGCCTTTGCAAGCTCCTGATACGCATCCAGGGCGTCCAGATTTTTCCAGCTTATCATAAATCGAATCCTCCTTCATATTCTCCGCTTTTCAGCTTGATATTACTCGTATTGTAACATATTTATCCGAATTATTCCACTGGATTTTATCCCGTTCGGCCGGACAGTACGGACAGAACTTTCCCCAGAAACGGCACGGACAGCTCCACCCGGCCAATAAGGCTTTCATATGGCCTTGGCAGCATGTCGTTGTCTGCGTTGGCGTCTCCCCGGGTTATAAATTCCCGTTCCGCCGTCCGGTTCTCCATCACACGATGCGTAGTGACCGCGTCGCCGTTCCTCCCCCCGTAAAATACAATAATATCTCCTTCCCGTATCTCCTCCGGTTCCACATATCTTGCATATACCACGCTGCCCTGTGCAATTGCCGGCTCCATGCTGCCGCTGACGATGATATACGCCTGAAACCCCAGAAAAAGAGGCAGGGCCGACAGCGCCCCTGCCAGCACCGCAAGAAGCAGACATATCTTACTTACGGCTTTCAGGAGGTACGCTGCGGCCTTTCCGCTTTTCTTTCCGTTTTCTAGTTTTTTTCTTTTTTCATACATTTTTTCAAAAGTACCATTAAGAGCACCAGGCCCACGGCTGCGGCAATTCCGATTATTGCGGCGCCGTGAATAAGCCTGCTTCCCTGATCCGAATCAATGCCGTCTCTTCCGGCCATGGGAACCTCATCATCATCCAGATCTTCAAGTTCTGCCGGACCTTCCAGCGGTATCTCCTCTCCGGTGATATCCTGCTGCTCTCCTGCCGTCTCCTGTGCATCCGCACCGTTGCCGGGCAGTACCGTAACTCCGCTGTCCTGAGTGATCACCACCGTTTCCTCTTCCGTAATCACCGTCTCGCCTCCTGACGCGCCGCCGGCCGGCGAAGAAGCCTCCACTGGCGTGTAGACAAAGGTAAAGATATTTTCCGCCTCATTTGCTGACAACGTCTTTGTCAAATTGTATGCCTGGGGCTCATAGCCCTCCAAATACAGAAATGCGATTACCGGTTTGTCACCCACATTTCCATAGTAGGTTTTGCTGCCAGCCAGCTGCTTTCCGGAAGCATCCTGATAATTCACTTTATAGGAGACCAGCTCCCCCTTAATACCGTAAAATACCACATAATCCCGATCCTCTGTCACGGTAAGAGCAGAGTTGGATACATCCGCGGCCTCCCCGTTATCCCGGCCGCTCTGACGTATCCCTTTTACATAATACTTGCTGTCTGCGGCCAGTTCAACCATGTCCTGAGGATGAAAGGTAATCATGGAGCCGTACTCAAGCCCTTTTAACACCACCCGGGACCCGCTGCTGTCAGCCTGGCCGCCCGTATCACCTGCTCCCGTGAAGGTTCCCTGTTTTCCGGAATAAAGTGTAATGGTGTAGGTAGTATTATGATCCGTTCCGCTGTCGGCCGGAGGCGCCTCTGAGGCAAGGCAGTCCCTGCCGTTCAGTGCCGTAAGCAGACACAATGTCAGAAATCCGGCCAGTATTTTATTCCGCATCTTCATGCTCCTGTCCCCCTTTCCGATATCCGGCAAATCCGAGTAGCAGCATCAGAAACCCGCCTGCCAGCGCAAGTCCGGACCATAAAAGCGGATTGGCGGTATCTCCCGTCTGCGGGGCTCCCACTGTGTAAATCACCTTTTTCTGTGTTACCTTGCGTGTGGTTCCCCCTTTGTTCTCTGTCTCCGGCGCCAGCGAGGAAACCTTCTCTACCGCAAAATTCATCTTCAGCTGTGCCAGCGTTTTCTGATATGCGTTTCCCTGCGTCTCTCCGTCCAATGCAATTTGCAGGGAGACTATGCCGGATTTTCCTGCCTCCAGAGTATCCAGGTAAAAATAGTCCTCCAGACTGCTGGTGGCCTCATGAAGGCCTACGCCTAAGGCCCCGGCGCTTTTGTCCCCGCCAACGCTCTCGCTGCTGTAAAGAACTCTTGATCCCCCTCCGGTTCCGCTTTCCGTATAGGTCAGAACATACGTATAGGCGCCGCCGTTGGCCGTCTGTTCGCCATCCTCCTCCTGCTCAAGGCTTTTTACCACTTCGTTTGTCATATACCAGTCTGTGGCCTTATCCCCATTGTTTTTTAACTTTATCTGGAAAGTAACGCTGTCGCCAGGCTGTAATGCGCGGGCCTGGTCTGAAATCTGGGACGACTGGAATGTGCTCTCCATCTTATCCCCAGCAAAGCGCACCTCCATGTCCCCGCTTCCCGTATAATCCTCCGCATGGGCGGTTACCCCACTGCCCAGCGCCAGGAGCATTGCCGTTACAAGGCATCCGATTTTCTTTTTCATACGCCGCTCCCTCCTGTCAGGTTAAGATTCCCGCTTTCGTCGATGGTCACATCCACGCCCCAGGCGCTCTTAATGGCATCCTGGGCATTATGTGTCTGCACGGCGTCCACCTCCGCTTCCAGCACAAACCGGACGCCGTCAAAATCATAGTCCAGCGAAATGACCATGCCCGCATCTGTGGAAGTAACATGCTTCTCTACTCTTTCCAGCACGGCGGAATCGATCATCAGCGTATCGGTAAGGGCATTGCTGGTTTCTCCTGCCCCGAGAACCTTCGTATAGTAGAAGACCATCCGCTCATCCGTGGAGGCATTCTTATCCTCTACCCAGCCGCTTTTTTCCTCAAGTCCCAGCTTAATCAAATCAGGTGTCAGATCCGTCCGCTTTTTCTCCCCGTTTTCCCCGTCCGCATCCTCCTGCCAGTAGCGGTACACAATCATCCGTACATATTTGTCAATAGAGCCGCTGTTTTTCACGCTGAGCACTTCGCTGTATGGTTTGCCTGGCTGTATCCGGCTGTTATCCGGGGAGGTAAGATCTGCCAAAAGCTGACCGCTGCTGTCTCCCTGTCCGCCTACGGCGTCTCCGTTTTCCAGCAGTGTGACTCCTATCTCTGTCAGCTCAATCTTCGCCTGGTAATCTTCGCTGTAATAGGTCAGCGCCGCCCGGCTGCTGCCTACGGCGCTTCCCAGCAGCAAAAATGCCGCTGCTACAAAGAAAAGGGCCGTTATGGAGCCTCCCGGAAAGTTCCCCGGGAAACCGCTCTTTTTTGTTTTACTGCGGATTTTCATTGTGCAGCCTCCTTTCCGGCCGTATCCAGGCTCAATGCCCAGTCTGCGTAAGGCTCTCCGGCCTCATTATAGAGTACCGGCGTACACTCCTGGACCACCACCACGTTAAACGTCTCCATGTCCTCGTCCTCCGGCCCCGTAATGCTGACCACCATGGTATTGGCAGATGCTCCCGGCGCTACAATATTTCCATAATACCAGTAGCCGTCTGCCTCCTGCTTCCATCCGTTTCCGGCAAAGGACAGCTTCACGGTACTTCCCGCAAATACCTTTACGCGTACATAGCAATCGATCCCTCCGGTATTCTCTATACGGACATGCTTCTCCATGCCTTTTATATCCTCATGGAGGGTCGTCTGTGTCCCCAGGGCCAGCTCATGGCTGCCCTTTGCCGTTGCATAGGTGGTAAAATATGCCAGCGAAATCCGTACGCTCCAAGCCGACGCCATTACCAGGGCAAGAGCTGCCAGAAGTGTTATTTTGGAAACATATGATTTCTTTCTCTTCATTCCTTCCGTCCCCCCTTTTTAATTTACCGCCTGGCTCCCTGTCCAGCCGTCGTCGTTACGCTTGTAATGGTTTCTGACGCCTGCGCCAGGTACGAGCTTGTCGTCATAGGTATTGATGTATTCTGCCAATACATCAGCAACGCCTGTTTCCTCCGTATTCAGCCGGATGGTCAGCACCTGCGTCTTATTGCTGCCTGACAGCTGGTAGCTGCTTCCACTGTAAACTTCCTCTACCGTAATCTCTGTTCCCACCGGGAAATTGCCGATATCAATGGTCTGCGTGCCGGGCGCTTTGAAGTCCGTGGTAAATACATCGTTAAATATAACCTCATTCTCCAGAGTTGCCTTCACGTCAAACACAAACATGGCTCCTCCCAGGGTTTCGTTGTAGCTGTCCAGGGTCTTCTTAAGCTGTACCTTTCCGTAAGCCGTATTGGTAATAGTATAGGTAGTGCCTTTTTCTCCTTTCTGCGGTTCTGAAATTTTGCCGGTGTAGTTTTCCACCGGAATTTCCTTTACCGTGTAAGTATATTTTGTTCCTGCGCTGTCATATTTGGGCAGCTTCTCAAAAGTATGGAACCAGTCATTTTCAACATTCAGCGTCCCGGTTTTGAACGGCTTTTCGTTATTGTCATTTCGCCACAATTCCGCGGTAATGCTTTCCGGTCTCCAGTTGTTTGCATTATCCTGGTCAATCCATTCCTTCTCTACCGCTATATTGACCTCGCTTTTCTCTTTGTTTGTGATGGTGACAATATAATGCTTCTGCACTACATCGGGCCAGCTTGTATCCAGCTGCTGCTCCGAAATCTCCATATCAAATCCGGCCGCGTCGTCCTTATTCTCCTCTACGGACCATTTCACAGCCTCACTGTCGCCCAGTTTTTCCCAGGTGTGAGACCACCGGTTTCCCCGGTTAAGCTGAGTCTCTGCGTCCGTGAATTCCGCGGCCAGCTCTGAAGCCGCTCCATTAAGGGATTTCATCAGATATACCCTAAGGTTTTCCGGCACTTCCTCGTATTTGGAGGTATCCGTAATCACATTTCCTTTTACATCTTTCCAGACCTTGTTTACGGTGAGGGACATTTCCTCGGTTCCCACCACGAGCCGGCCGTTGTTGGCAATGGCTGAACCATAGCCGTAAGACCAGTTTCCGGTCATTACCACACCGTCCGATTCGGCTATGGCTTTGGCAGTTTCCCTGGCTCCTGCTTCCGGGTTGCTGTATACATAAAAGGTCCGGTTTATTCCCCATAATTCTAGCTTATTTGTTACCGGCCCACTTTCCTTTTTCCCCGACCAGTTGGCATTGGAGCCACCCAGGACATGGCCGGAAACATACGCGTGTGTACCTTTTCCATTATCTACAGAGTGAATATCGCAGGAGTTATTGTTATCTGCAACAAAAGCGCCCTCCATTTGAAAAATTGCCAGGCTTCCTGTATCACAGCAATAAATAGCTCCCGAATACATTGTGGCCCCATTTGTTGGTTTTTTCAGCATAGAATTATCTGTCACATACAGATTTTTCATCTCCAGAGACGAGCCGCTCCATACATTAATGCCTCCTCCACAGGCATACTGTGTAGCTAACGTTTTTGAGGCATTATTTATAATATCTGCACAATAAATCTTAGCTTTGGCATTGTTCTTAAGAGAGATTCCTCCGCCCATGCCGGTGGTGGTATTTCCTTTAATCAAAGTACGGCTGCCTCCCTCTCCTTTGGTAATGGACAGGTTTCCGCCGGACATATAGATTCCGCCTCCCTCTCCATAGCCGTTTACTTCATTTTCCAGAATACTGCCTCCGGTTAAGGAGAGATTTGCATTTAAGCCGTGGATGCCTCCTCCGTTCCAGCTTGACTGGTTTCCCTGGATGGTTCCGCCGGACATATTCAAGGTGCCTGATACTCTGAGAGCGCCACCGCCATAGTCCTTTTTCTGGTTAACATTTTTGCCCGCCTTAATGACCGTATCCCCTTTTATGTTCAATGTGGCTCCCGAAGAAACAAGAACCAGAGCATAATCTGCCTCCACAAGATTGCCGTTAATTCTGGTTTTCTCAAAGGTGACCTCATCTCCGCTCTTTACCTGGAATAAGTAATTTCTGTTTTCATCACAGCGGGTAAAGGTAATGGCTTCCTCCGTATTCAGATTTTCTTCATCCCCTGCCGCAATGGATACGGGGGAACAGATGTAAATTGCCTCCGCATGTTTTTCCTCTGCGCGGGTCACTGCCTCCTCCAATGTTTTTGCAACAAAAGCATTCCCGTCATGTGTATGTGTTTCCGCCGGATCCAGATAAATCCGTTCGGGTTCCATGACATCATTGTAATAATAATGCTTGATAGAGTCGTTTCGGGGCAGATACTTCATCAAAGTATAGTCAGAACCGGAATCCGTAATGGTATTTCCCCCGGATTCATTTTCCAGTTTTTCAAAAACTCCCTCCAGTAATACCCCCTTTTTAGCATACAAAAAGATTTCCGCAGATTTACCATTAGGAATGGTATTCTCATTCTGGGTTTTATTTTTATAGACATGTGATGTCTCCTCCAGTTTAAGAGAACCCGGCGATGTATTATTCAGATATACACCTCCGATAATTTTCGGATAACCTATGGTATCATTGTCGCTTTCTCCCTTTGCCGTGTTTTCTTTAATTACGCTCTCACCGGTTATATGGACGGTCTTTGATTTAGAAAAAACGCCTCCAGCCGTATATCCGGCCGTATTATTCAAAATCTGGCAGTCCATAATTTTTAACGTGGTATTCGTTGTAGAAGTTGCATCATATATAGCTCCGCCTGCCTCACTGGCTGTGTTCTCTTCTGCCGTAACTCTGGATATCTGCAGTGTTTGATTCGCTCCCATACTGCTTCCGATTGCACCGCCGCATGCCGCCTGGTTACCTTTAAATAAAGTATCCTGAATATTTACGGATGACTTATAGGTGGAACTGGGATAAATATAGACTCCACCGCCATATCTGGTATCCGTGCTGTTATCCAGAAACTTTGTTCCGCTTATCTCTGTTACTCCATCGCCTATACGGACAGCGCCCCCATTTCCCACCGCACGATTCTTTGAAAAGATGGAATCTGTTATAGTGAGAGTACCAATATTTGTCTTATGAGGACCCGAAAAAGCAACGGCCCCGCCCTCTTTTGCACTTATATTTTCGGTAAATACACACTTATCCAGATTCAAAGATACCGGGGCTCCGGTACTGCCAACCATAGTAATCGCCCCTCCGCCTACACGGTTAGAGTTTCCCAATTCATTTTTAATAAACTGGCAGTCCAAAAAAGAGCCGGAGGTGGGAGCACCGCTGCCCCATGCAAAAAACGCACCACTATTGACTCCCTTATTCCCCTCAAAAATACAGTTTTCTGCAGTCAGATTACCGCCTTTTAAGTAAATTGCACCGCCGTCTCTAGTGGCATTTCCGCCAGTAAGTCTTAAGTCCTTTAGAAATATAGCCGCTCCTGTACCGCTGCACTTGATAATACCACCGTCTGTCGCAGTTCCATCTCCCTTAAGCACACCGCCTTCTCCTCCGGTCAAAGACAGCTCCAGTTTTGCCTTTGTCAATGTAATCAACGGACTGTTACTCTTTCCTGTCCAGGTATACCCGTTAATATCTATAGTAAACACTGTAGCATTTTTACAAGTTGTGGAGGAAATCGTAATACTCTCCCCCTCTATATCCTGCTGCAGAACGATAGTCTCCTCATTTTTGACCGCCTTCACAGCCTCTGCCAGGGTTTTGTAGGACTTCTCCCCAATAGTCGCCACCCCACCGCCTGCCAGCGTCACACTATAGTAGGAGAAATGGTCGGTTTCCATACTTATGTCCTCACCATCCACAAAGGTGTCAATGGATTCCGCCACATTTGCCTCTGTATCCAGGTGATGTATCTGTACGCCCTGCTCTTCGCCGTTTAATACCTGGCTGAAGGTCACTTTTACCTCTTTCTGGGGCTGTACTTGGTTTCCGTCCTCGTCAAGAAGGCAGATATCGAAGATTCTCTGCTCCAGGACGATCTCTCCCTCTGTCTCGCCGGACAGCAGCTGGGAAGCCGCCTCAAATCCCTCGTCCCCTTCATGAAGCTCCACTGCCCGCATGGTCAGCGTTCCTTCCGGGAATGCGTCCGCCGGGCCGGTCATGGAGATCACCAGGCCATCAGCCAGTGTGACGCTGTACTCTCTGTCTCCTTCTATGACATCCGACGGCGTCGCTTCCGGTACGTCTGACGGAGTAGCCATCTCTGTCTCTTCTTCCAAAAGTTCATTTTCTTCTACTATTTCTTCCTCCGGAAGCTCTTCACCTTCCGTATCTGCCTCAGGAAGCTCTCCGTCTTCCTCATTGTTCCCGGCAGGCTGCGAATCAGGAATATCTTCCTCTTTATTTTCCTCCTCCGGCGTTTCCCCGCTTTGGCTGCGGTCATAACATTCGGAAGCATGACTGTGCTCCTCAAGCGTACATGTCAGAACGCTTGTTGTCCCATAACACTCTTCCGTATGAGTATGCTCCTCCGCACTTTCCTCCAGACCGCAGATAAGTTCTGACTGCTCCGTAAAGCAGCTCTCATCATGTACATGCTCCTCTTTCTCGCAGCTTAAGGACGCTTCCACCTCCAGGGTATGAACCGGCGTCACCGCCACATAGACCGTGGCGGATACAACCGCCGCAATCAAAACCATGGAAATTGCTGTTTTCTGCAGACGCTCCCGTCTGCCTCGTTCCTCCAAAAAATTTTACCCACATTTTTCGGATTAAATCTTTCATCGGAACACCTCCTTTATGTTTTTTGCTATATGTTTAATGAATCGGACCCATATCCTCAAAGGGCCAGACCCGAAATATCAGTTTTCCAATAATCTGTGCCTGGGAAACGCAGTCAATTCTGCTGCTGCGGCTGTCTTCCGAAACCCTGCGGTTATCGCCCATAACAAATACCTTTCCATTCGGAACCCGGCAGGGAAGCTCAATGCCGCATTTCCCGAAATCTTTTTCTTCCAGATAGGGCTCCTGCAGGAGTACGCCGTCTATATACACGTCCCCGTCACGATTGATGTCCACCCATTCACCTGAAAGACCTATGACCCGTTTCACCAGTATTTTATCGCCGTGATAGAATGCTATCAGATCACCTCTTGCAAAATCCGCTCCCCGCATCGACACAATCACGTCTCCCATTCGCAGCGTGGGCCGCATGCTGATGCCATTTACCTGGAGCACCGGAAATATCATCTCTGCCGCAAGCGACAGTACGCATGCCATGACAATCATGATGCCTGTCATTTTCCCAAGCTCGCCCCGATAGCGCATTTTCCGGCTTTCCCTTTCAAGCTCCGACTCAAGCTGTGTAAGGGCCGGTATTTCAACGCTCTTCTTTTCCTTCATACCGTTCCCCTGTATCCTCTTGTATGCCGCCCGGCTCATTCTTTGAATCCCCGGTGCTTTTCTCCTTATTAGGAAAGCGGATATTGTAGAGATATTGGTCCGCCGCTTTCTGTGCTGCTTCAAACACACCGTTCAGCCTGAGGGCAGCTTCCGCAATAGAGCCGGCCTCTCTTAGTTCAATCTCCCTTTTTGTGCGCTCCGCCTGCAGTATGTCTGTCAGTTCATGAATTCGGAGGTCTTTCTGATCCAAGCGTTTCCGCAGGCGTTCATAGTTTTGCTCCAGCTCCTCCAGGCGGGCTGTGACCTCCTCAAGCTCCAGCTTGGATTTCTCCGTTTCTTTCACCTGTTCGACAAGTATTCGGAGCAAGTCTCGCCTGTTAAGCCTCCGCAGCTCCCTGTCTGTCATGGCGCTTTATTCCCCTCTCCCCGGAAACTCCCGGCCGCCGGCTCCTCCAAGAAAATGTTTCCCCCATTATCCGCAGCCTCAACACGCTCCAGAAATTCATCGTAGATCTCTTCGCCCCGCTGCCTGGCTTTTACCGCGTCCGGCAGCCGGTCAAAAGAGCCCAGATACCGGGTTCTTCCCTGAAATGTAATCTGAGCTATCCACAATCTGCGTTTTTTATCAAAATATACTCCGTTGTATCCGCTGGTATTGGATTTGAGCAGCCGCCCGCTCTTTATGGCCTTCAGCTTGGTAACGGAGGTTCCCTCTCTAAGCCCCAGATTGTTTTTGTAAACAACAGCCCGGAGGCAGCCGCAGCTTTTCGTTTTTCCCGACTGAAGCCGTGTCTGCCCTACTACCACATCTTGCCCGCAGATGCAGCGGCATTTCCACTGATGCATCCCTTCCGATTTTCCGGCATATTCGGTAACGGTCAGCCAGCCGAATTTTTTTCCTGTAAAATTCTTAAGCGGCGGATGGCCAAGACACCCGCAGCTTTTCTTATAGCCTGCCGTCAGCTGCCCCAGCTCCGTGTATACCTCTTTTCCGCAGTCACATCTGCAAAGCCATACAACGCTTCCCCGCTGTCCCCGCTCCTCTGTGGGGCGGACTGCAGTCAGCCGCCCAAAGCGCATCCCCGAGATATCACGCTGTCCCGGTCCTACCGCAGAACCGCATCCGCAGTCCTTCACACTCCCCCTTTGAAGGCATCGGGTATCAAGCAGAATCTCGCCTCCGCACGCACAGCGGCATTTCCAGACTATGTATCCTGCCTTTCTCTGATCCGTCCTCTCTTCCACTGTCAGCCTACCGACTTTGGTTCCAATCCCTATCACAGAGCAACTCCTGCCTCTCATGCTTTATACGGGCATTGCCGGAAAGCGACGCAGAAGACTATACTCTGCGACATTTTTGTCTGTAATTTGAAAAACGACAGCACTGAAACAGCTTGTCTAAAAACAAATGGTGATTTTTAAACGGCTCATATTTTCCCGTTTCTGCTCCAGATTTGGATGGACATATTGATTCAGAGTAACACTGATATTTGAATGACCCAGAATTTCGCTTAAGGTCTTTACGTCAAATCCGGCCTCTATACAGCGGGTCGCAAAGGTATGCCGCAGGGTGTGGAAATGTACCTTTTTAATCTGACATTCTTCCGTATATTCCTTCAGGCGGCGCTGAAGCTTCCGGGGTTCCATGCATTGACGGGTTCCCGTGAGAACAAACGCCTGGGGATCCTTCGGATCAAACCGCGCACACAGAGCAGACAAATCCGGCATAAGGGGAATTGTACGGCAGGAGCTGTCCGTTTTTGGGCTTCCTATTACAAGCTCCGTCTTAACATAGCTTTTTGTATCAGGAGACTGCACTCTCTGTACTGTCCGGCAGACAGAAAGCGTTTCGGATTTTCGGGAAATATCTCCCCACCTCAGCGCACACACTTCTCCGATCCGAAGCCCGGTTCGAAGGGCCAAATACACCCCGAATTTACTGAGATCCATTTCATTGGCCAGAAAATGCATCAGTTTCACTTCCTCCTCCTCACTTAAGACCCGGACCTCTTTTCTCGGCCCCTTGGGATAGATTATCTCAAGATCGGTGAGCTGCTGCCCGCTTCGTTTTTTTGCATAAAGAAAGGCGGATTGGAACAGTGCCAGAATATTTCGGGCAGTCTTGGCGGAAAGCTGCTTTTTATACAGCAGTATCTGTGTAAAGCTGTCAACGTCCTCCGAGGTAATCTCCCAAAGCTGTCTGTCCCCAAAAAATGGCTTGATATGATTTTCTATATCCGCCTTGTACCTTGCTCTGCTGGACACTTTAAGGCGCGTTCTGTTTGCGGCAATCCAGTTATCACAATAACGGCCAAACGTATTTTCACGCGCCTCTTCGTTCTTTGCCATTCCCTCTGCAGCCCGGGAGGAATGTCTGTCCTTTTGTACAAAATTTTCTTCTCTGCCTGTCATAATAGCAACACCTCCGTTTTTTTCTAAGTTTACCGAAATACGAAGGCCATTTCATGACAGAATTGCAAAAATTTAAAATAAGCTTGAAAAAAATTGCTGAAAAGAGCTTGAAAAAGTGTAGAAAACCAGTTGCGAAACGCAAATGATAAGAGTATAATAAAATCGATAGCCGGCATGGTCGGTTGTGTCGCAGAGTATAGTCTTCTGCGACATTTTTGTCTGTAAACCGACCGGCCTCCGTCTTTTGGCATCAGCCTAAAAATTCCGTTAAAACCTCCTTTAGAACCTGCTCCTCGGACTTGTTTAGGGAGCTTGTCTGCCTTGGTTCCTCTTTTTTCTCCTGTCTTACTTCCCTGCGTGACTCTTCCTGAAAGTTTGGGTAGACCTCGTTTGCTCTCCCTCCGAAGCTGTTTCTCAGCTGCTCTCTCCGGCTTTCCTTCAGAATTACCGAAAGCTCCCGAATGTCCGCCCGGATACACAGGAGCAGTATCATGATTGCCGCCCAGCCTATTGTTAAACCAATTTCAAACATCCGGATTCCCCCTGCCTGTCCTATTATTTCAGTGTACTGACCACCTGGCAATCGAACTAGGCATGCGGAATGTCTTTAGAGTGTCAGCCCGATTTGCAAATGGCCGGTACGCCGGTAGATGCCTGGAAAATTATGGCACTACAAATATTATAGACGGTGCGCTCCGAAATGGAAATAACAGTTTAGCGCCAGGCTTTGACAATTGTCTACACCTGGCGCTTTCTTTCGTGTCTTTTTATGTTCTTTTAATATACATCCTCCGGTATCCGGGCTACAAAGGCTTCTATCAGTTTAACGGAATGTTCGATTGCCTGACGCTCAAAGGTCGGATAGTCCATGGTTGCGCTGTCATCGGCCTTGTCGGATATGGCCCTCACAATTACAAAGGGAACACGATTCAAATAAGCGGCCTGAGCAATCGCCGCTCCTTCCATCTCCGTGCAGTATCCGTCTGTCCAGGAAGCAATCTCATTTTTAATCGAACGCTCCGCGATAAATTGATCCCCTGTCACAACCCGGCCTACAAATACACCAATCTCCGGGTTTACCTCCTCGCAGGCCTCTCTGGCTATGGAAATCAGCTCCGGATCCGCCGGAAAGCTTACGGTTCCCATGCGGGGAATCTCTCCTCTTGCATATCCGAAATTCCGGGCATCCATGTCGTGCTGAAGGGTATCGGAGGAAATTACAATGTCTCCGATGTTGATCTCCGCCTTTAAAGAACCTGCAATGCCTGTATTAATAAGGCGATTGACATTGAAGACATCTACCAGGATCTGTGCACACAGTCCGGCATTGACCTTACCGATTCCGCTGCGGACCACTACAATCTCATGGCCGTTTAAGGTTCCCTGATAGAATTCCATGGAAGCCTTTTTGACAATAACCTCTATCTCCATCTTTTCTTTTAAAAGAGCAATCTCTTCCTCCATTGCTCCGATGATTCCGATTCTTCCCATATGCATATTCTCTACTTTCTTTTCTTTTGGATGCGTATTTTTGCTTTTTTATTTTAGCAGTTATGCGGGCGGATTGCAACCTTGATCGTGGCAGGGCTTTCCAAAAAAACCTGCTGCATGGCCTTGAGGTGATTTTTTGGTTATTGATGTTTCAAAGGATGTATCTAACTCTCATGTATTGAGGTAATTGACGTAACTTTTGAAGGCTGTTATAATTGCTATGTTTATGATGAAAGGAAGGAGGATGCTTTATGACATATCGGACAAAAGGGACGTGCTCTATGGCTATTCAGGTGGAGCTGGCTCCGGATCATACGATTGAGCATGTGGAATTTATCGGCGGATGTTCCGGGAATACCCAGGGGGTGGCTATTCTGGTTCAGGGAATGAAAGCGGAGGATGCCATTGAAAAAATTGAAGGGATTCGCTGCGGAGCCAAACCTACTTCCTGCCCGGATCAGCTGGCTAAGGCTTTGCGGGTGGCTTTGGAAGAGGATGTGGAAAAACGGTAAGGGGGTGGTCCTTACCGTTTTTTATCTAAATTTCTTAATATTTATTGTGTGCATTTTATAGCATTAGTACGAGTTGTTGTTGATTCTGTTGTGGAATTCTTTGTAGCGCTGTGAACTCCCCGTGCTACGTAATATCTTCCACTTGTTGCGGAGATATTTGTTTTACTTCCATAACATGTTGCTGTATTGTTTTCTGAAAAGTAATAGCTTCCAATCTGAGCAAATGTACTGCCCCCATCAGAACTCTCATCTAGATAAATTCCCACCTTTATTGTATCACATATGACATGTGCAAAAGTAGTTCCAGAAACACTAACCCTTCCTCTACTTGAATCTTTTATCCCACAAATTCCTTCTTTTAAATAAGTCCCTCTAGCAATCACATACCAATGTGTTATAGACTCTTTTTCTGTTTCTACATACTCATAATAGCTTGGAACTTCTATCTCTTCTGCACTTACTGTTATTACAGTAGATGACCATAATGTTCCTAATAAAATGAAACTTAAAAGCATAGAAAAAACTTTATTACATATTTTCATTTAAATTACCTCCTATCTCAACTCCGCAATACCTCTAAATTAAGTTATTCATTTTTAAACACTAATCCATATAAAATGTTTTTAAATTCTTCAAGCTCCATATCTGTTGACAATTGATAATAGGCATTTCCATACTCCATTTGTACCCAATAAAATCTATTTCCATCTTTTTTATCTATTTCTAAAATTTCTAATTCTTTCTCTAAATAAAAAGTTTTAACTATGTCAACTTCTTTTCCATCGAGTTGTGCATTAAAAGAAGCATTATTATATTGTTTGTTTTCATAAATACTTAAAATATTAGTGCTATTGTGAAACTCCATTATTGCTTCACCCATCTCTGCTTCTATATAAACTTTATCTAATTTCATACCATTAGGTTTATCAGCTAATCTTAACGCAAGAATACCTATTTCATTTTCAATTTTCTCATATGCCTCTTCTTCTCCCAATTCAACATAAAGAATATCCTCTGTATCTGTCATAATATCAAATGCTAGCTTTCCCTCTTGTCTCTCCACCTTCAACATATACAACCGAGCTCCTTTCACCCCGACCCCAGTTCCAGCCACCAGCACCGCAACCATAGCCACAGTAGCCCATGTTTTTGTTTTCCGCCGGGCAGGCGCAGGGAAAGGCAGGATCTTTGCTCTCTGATGTAACCGCGCGTTCGCCTTCTCTTCTTTCATCTCCTTCTCTCTCGCCTTAATCCGTTCCATCAGCTCTTTGTAGGAATCCTTGGGCATTTCCAGTGTTGCGAGGTGTTTTTTGGTACTCACTCTCCTTTCCAGCGTAGCTGCTTCTGATTCAATTTCCTGCTTCAGTGTTTCTTTTAAATCCTTTTTCTTCATTCTGTTTCCTTTATTTTGCGGATTATGAATTGACAGACGAGCGGGAAGCTATCATAATAACCATAGATTGTTTTCCCAATGGAGGTTAGATCATGAAGCGAATCCTATTGACCGGCGGCGGTACTGCCGGACATGTAACCCCGAATATTGCCCTTTTGCCAAGGCTCCGCGAGCTCGGATATGAGATTTCCTACATGGGCTCCTATGATGGTATTGAAAAGAAGCTGATTGAAGAGCTGCAAATTCCTTATTATGGAATCTCTTCCGGAAAGCTCCGCCGATACTTTGATCCGAAAAACTTTACCGATCCTTTTAAGGTCCTGAAAGGATACGGGGAAGCCTGCCGGATAATTAAAAAGCTCTCACCGGACGTTCTGTTTTCCAAAGGCGGTTTTGTCTCCGTTCCGGTGGTTCTGGCTGCTAGGCGTTACCATATTCCCGCAATTATCCACGAGTCCGATATGACACCCGGCCTTGCCAATAAGTTGTGTATTCCTTCCGCCCGAAAGGTCTGCTGTAATTTCCCGGAGACTATTTCATACCTTCCGGCCGGCAAAGCAGTACTCACCGGCTCCCCTATTCGTCAGGAGCTTCTTAAGGGGAACCGCCTGAATGCTCTTCGCTTTACAGGACTGTCCGCAAATAAACCGGTTATTCTGATTATGGGCGGCAGCATGGGCGCTGCAGCCGTGAATGAGGCTGTCCGCCGTATTCTGCCAACTCTTTTGAGGGAATTCCAGGTTGTCCATCTCTGCGGTGCCGGAAAGCTTGATCCCTCTCTTGGTCACTTGGCTGGTTATGTACAATATGAATACATCAAAAGCGAACTAAAGGATCTCTTTGCTCTTGCGGATATTGTCATATCACGAGCCGGCGCCAACGCCATCTGTGAGCTCCTGGCCCTGAAAAAGCCAAGCCTTCTGATTCCTCTCTCCGCTGCTGCCAGCCGGGGAGATCAGATTTTAAATGCACGCTCTTTTGAAAAGCAAGGTTTCAGCATGGTGCTGGAGGAGGAAGCCGTTACGAACGAAGCACTGCTTCAGGCCGTCCATACCCTTTATGAAAATCGTGCATCCTTCTCCTCAGCCATGGACAGCAGCCAGCAGGCTGATTCCATTGAAACCATTATCCGTTTGATTGAGGAAGCTGCCGTACACACTTAACCCCAAGGGAATGTATTCACATTCCCTTTTAAAATTCCTCATAATCCTTTTGATAATGACTGGTCAGCCAATGCTTTGCTTTTCTCAAATGCAAATCTACGGTACTGAGTGAAATTCCCCGTTGCTTCGCAATGACCTTTCTTGGAACCTCCAGATATTCCGCCAGCATAAAAACTTCATACCAATTGACATTCTTTCTGCGCAGACCCTCAAGCATCCTGCCTAAAAATTCTCTTTGTGCTCTCTGTTCCAGATGGCTTTCAATGCAGTTTTCACATTCCATCAGGTACTCCATCTCTGCAGTACCGCTGAGGAGGATCGTATACTGTCCGCCTTTGCGGCAATAATCCCGTGCTTCGTTGGCCGCAATTACCACCAGCCAAGCTCTCACCCGCTCTTCGTCCACATGCTCCTGATAACCGTAGAGCTTTTCGAAAACTCTTTGGCAGATGTCCTGTGCGGTGTGATAATCCTCCGTCAAGTCATAAGCTACTTTCATTATTAAATTCTTGTATTTTTCGTACATTTCACGAAATTTCTCTTCTGTATTTAACATTCTTTCCTCTAACTTCCTCCCCCCTTATGTTTCCGAAATCAATTGTACAAGTTCCTTTAATTCCTCCGAAGAAACCTTCCCCGGATTCCATGCTATTCCTGCCCCATCCTGTTCATATCTTGGTATCAAATGCAGATGGAAATGAAATATGGTCTGACCTGCGGCAGCCCCGTTATTCTGCACCAGATTGAAGCCGTCGCATCCCAATGCATCCTTCATTCGTTCTGCCAGCCTCTTAGCCAAAAGAATGGCTTTTACAGCCAGCTCGTCATCCAGTTCAAACAGATCTGCATAATGTACCTTGGGGACAATTAACGCATGTCCTTTTGTTGCCGGATTTAAATCCAAAAACACGCGGAAATCCTCATCCTCATATATCGTAGAAGACGGAATCCCGCCATTGGCAATCTTACAGAAAATGCAATTCTCTTTTCCCATAATTCTCCCTCTTTCTATTAATTCAGCCAGGGTATCCCCCGTACTTTGTCGAATTTTGCCGATCTGTTCCATATTGTCAAGCATCTCCCAGCATGCTACACTTATTTGCAGGAGTGATGTGAATATGGAAGATACAAACTTTACCATTGCAAAAATAACACATGAAATTCGCAATCCGCTTACACTGATCAACAGCTCCCTTCAGCTGATTCAGTCCATGCATCCGGAGGTGAAAGAATTCCGGTTTTGGTCTCAGACACTGGAGGATGTCTCCTATGTCACTCAGCTTCTGGATGATTTGGCAGTCTATAGTGATAAACGTCGTTTCTTTATGTGTGAGGTGGATTTAAAAGAAGTTATACATTCCTTAGAGGAAAGCCTAAAACCTTATGCCCAGATGAATCAGAAACACTTTACCGTACATATGCCGACACAGCTGCCCGCCGTGTTTGGCAATCCTATGAAGCTAAAGCAGGCATTTCTAAATCTCCTCAAAAATGCCTTTGAATCCACAGGAGAAAATGGCTGTGTCTCCTTGTCAATCAGAAAGTATCTTGATCGGATTATTATTCGGATTACAGATGACGGCTGCGGCATGAGCCAGGAAACCATCGAAACAATCTTTAATCCCTTTTCATCAAGCAAATCATATGGCACTGGGCTGGGACTTGCAATTACGCAGAAAATCATTCAGGCTCATTACGGCGAAATTGAAGTGGCATCCACCCTGGGGAGAGGAACTACTTTTACAGTAACCATTCCCCATATATAACCATATTTTAGTATATTTTTCATAATATTACAAGCAATTTTCAAAAAATGAAATTAATCTCAATTAATTAAGACAATTCAGTCTTTTTGGAAAATTATTTTAAAAATGAAAAAGCACCGACCCCGCGGCTAATCCGCAAAACCAGTGCCCTGCATGCGCGATCAGGGGTTCGAACCCTGGACACCCTGATTAAGAGTCAGGTGCTCTGCCAGCTGAGCTAATCGCGCTTATCTGTCATTCTTTTTTGGTCTTTCATTTTCGACGCAAGAATTATTATATACGATTGTTTTATAAAATGCAAGTGTTTTTTCATATTTCTTGACCTTTTTTCACTTTTTGTATAAAATGATAATAAATTAGCAATTATTCATTAAAAAACACTGCAAAGAGCCTAAAAGGAGACTACTATGAGACTTCGCAAAATAAAAGGAGCCGACGAAACGGTTGCTGCCAGCCCTTATGTTATTCAGAGAGGCGCCTTACAGCACATAGATTGGAAGAAGCTTTTTGGAAATGATCACCCGCTTCATATAGAGATTGGTATGGGAAAAGGACGCTTTCTTATGGAATTGGCCGGCCGCAATCCGCAGATTAATTATGTTGGAATTGAGCGCTATACAAGTGTTCTGATAAAGGCCATCAAAAAAATGGAGGCTGCCCCTTTATCCAATCTCTTTTTTATGTGTATGGATGCCGCAGATTTGGAACAGAGCTTTGCTGCCGGAGATGTGGCACGTATCTATCTGAATTTCTCCGATCCATGGCCAAAGGAGCGCCATGCAAGGCGGCGTTTGACCTCTGTGGAATATTTGAAGCGCTATGATGCCGTTCTCGCCCCGGAGGGCCGAATAGAATTCAAAACGGACAATGAAGCTCTTTTTGACTTTTCCCTGGAGAGTGTAAAAGCCGCTGATTGGAGATTATTAAGCTGTACTCGGAATCTCCATCAGGATCCGGAAATGAATCATGAAAATATTATGACAGAATATGAAGAAAAATTTTCCGCTCAAGGTAATCCCATTTACAAAATGATTGCCTGCCGGTAAATTTTTCATTTGTCTGATAATTTACTTTATATTTCGACATTAGCAATGTCAAGGAAAATTTTCTATTTTTTCCTCATAAAAGCATTTTATCTGATTTGTACAGAACGCATGTTTTTAAGATTACTATGTAAACTCACTTATTTAGTGGGAAACAATGTGGATAATGTGGATAACTGCGTTGATAACTTGCTTTTTCGCCTTTTTTAAAACCTTAAAATGTGGATAACTTTTTTATAACTATTTAGTTTTTAGTAATTTTTTTCCAGTGGTTCAAAAAGTTTGTGCAAATTGTAGATTCGCTGCTTTTTTACTCTATTTGCTGTAAACCGCCTGTCTGAAAATATAGATACATTTCTTTTATAAAAAGTTATCTTTTGTGTAATTATTATGCTGCATACTATCTGATCCGCAAGCGGACAATACGTTTATTTTCCTCCAGCCTCTTTTTCTCATGTAATACGCTTATAGATGTATATACGCTAAAATAACCACCTTTAAACCTGCCTCCCTACATTTATCTTATAACCCCTAAAAAGCTCTGTCTTCAGCTCATAGATACCGTTTATTTCTTTAAATCAAATTCATCAAGCCCTTTCCTGCTTTTCTCTATAAAACCTTCATACTGTCATCAGGCAAGCAATACATAGCATCTCTGTAAAAATCAAAAACACCACGGCACTTTTTCTGCAAAAGCCGTGGTATTCCCTCTATAATAAAACATCTTTATTTCCATTAAAAAATGCCCAGAACCGGAATCGAACCAGTGACACGAGGATTTTCAGTCCTCT
>OFGP01000250.1_pt1 | contig 59491 bp, 52 predicted proteins | sample 1521781 | NCBI WGS metagenome assembly OFGP01 (sample SAMEA3504113, study PRJEB24116) | mouse gut metagenome | biome: mouse gut; feature: mouse-associated habitat; material: faeces | place: Denmark | collected 2011
CATCCGAGGAAAGGAGCATAAAAGTCCCCAGTTTTGCCATACGTGCATCCGTCTCATCTGCGGAAAGCTAAGGGCTGACCACCTGTGCTATCCCCTGCTGGATTACCCTGTCCATCACTGTCGGTATCCCAAGTTTTCTTTTGCTTCCATTTGGCTTTGGTATCTCTACCCGCCTTACTGGTTGAGGATGGTATTCCCTCTTCCTGATCTGCTCCCTGATACTGTCCCAGTTCTCTCGGATATATCCGTCGAGTTCTTCAATCTCCATGCCGTCAACGCCTCCTGCTCCTTTATTGGTGCAGACCTTCTTGTATGCTTCGTTCATGTTTCTGTTGTCCAGTATCTTTTCTAACAGTTCCGACATGCTTTGTGTGCTTCGCTCCTTTCCGCTCCCTGTGATAAGTCCTATGTTTTCGCGTTTACAGCTCATATACGTTTCGTCTACATCCGCTGTTAGATATCCACAGGTACATACATTCGTCTGCACGGTTACATTGTTCTGCCCTTCGGCAACTTTTTTTTAATTGATAAGATTGCCTACTATGGCTTCTGCTGACTTCTCACGGTAAATCGTTTTCAACCGCAGGCGGGATACTTCAACCAATACCTGTGTCCGTGAGACCTCACGGGATAAGTCCGTGTTCTTTCCTCGTCTACCCTCCTGATTTACGCGCATGGGTTACGGCTACCTTTAGGGCTTCGTTGCCATTTGCCAACTTACCCGCCATACACGCCTTATTATCAGGTTTCTGTCCGTAGGGCTACGATTTCGCTATCCCTTCTTCTCGCCTACACCTCACGATACAAACCTTGGGAGTTGCTATAAAGTTCGTCTGTAGCTACGCCTATGTGGACTTTCACCACAGAACACGGGCATGCCCGTCATACAAATTAACCCCGGTGAATTTCTTCACCGGGGTCTGGAAGCAGGGCTACAAGGATTCGAACCTTGAGATGACGGAGTCAGAGTCCGTTGCCTTACCGTTTGGCGATAGCCCTATGTGTCTTGCCTCATTACTTAAACTACTATACACCAAACAGCTGAAAAATGCAAGACCTTTTTTTAAAAAATTTCATTTTTTTTGCATCCATAACCGTTCGCAAAGAGCACCGTACGGTTGCTGCATTCCCCCTTGCCAGCCAACGGCAAGAGGGATATGCAAAATATAATGTATAACGCCAGTTTACCCTGAATCTTTTAAATTTCAAACGCCAGCTCCCCATAGGAAGGCACCGGCCAGATCTCTTTGTCCACCATCATCTCCAGGGCGTCAATGGGCGTCCGCAGCTCCTCCATGGCCTTCATAACTACATCTTTATAGAAGAACGCCTGCTCCCGGGCATTTTTTATGGCAACGGCCTGGGCGGCGGCCTCCTTCAGTCCCTCCAGGGCCCGCCTGGCCGCGCTGAGATTACCATTGACTTCCCGCAGCAGATCTGCCTGGGCTTCCGGCTCCAGTCCCGCCTCCCGCACAGCCACCGCCGCCTGGGCCACAAGCCTGCTGTACTTTACTACTGCGGGGATGTACCTCTTCCCCGCCATGTCGATCATGGTCAGCGCCTCAATGTTGATGGTCTTTGCATAAATCTCATAGATGATCTCCTCCCGGGATTCCAGCTCCACCCTGGTGAAAATGCCGAACTTTTCAAAGAGCTTTACAGCCTTCTCCGTGGTCAGCGTCCCGGCCGCCTCCACCGTGGACCTGAAATTGGGCAGTCCCCGCCTGGCGGCCTCTTCCACCCATTCCTTAGAATATCCATCCCCGTTGAATATAATTCTCTGGTGAGCGGTCATGTATTCCTTGATCATGTCATGGACGGCAATCTCCAGATTCCCCGCTTCCCTGGCCTTTTCCAGTACATCCGCCGCCTCACAGAAGGCCTCCGCCACAATGGCGTTCAGCGTGGTGTTAGGGCTGGCAACAGAGTCCGAACTCCCCACCATACGAAATTCAAATTTATTGCCCGTAAAGGCAAAAGGGGAGGTTCTGTTGCGGTCCGTGGCATCCTTCTGAAAATCCGGCAGGGTGGAGACCCCCGTCTCCAGTTTTCCGCCCTCAATGCACCGGGCGGCTTCCCCGGTCTCCACCAGCTGCTTTACCACATCCTCCAGCTGTTCCCCCAGAAAAACAGACATAATGGAAGGAGGCGCCTCATGGCCCCCCAGCCTGTGGTCGTTCCCCACATCGGAAGCGCTCTGCCGCAGCAGATCTGCATGAATGTCCACGGCCTTAATAATACAGGCCAGCACCAGAAGGAACTGAATGTTCTCATTGGGCGTCTCCCCGGGATCCAGCAGGTTCACTCCGTCGTCCGTACACAGGGACCAGTTGTTATGCTTGCCGGAACCGTTGACACCCGCAAAAGGTTTTTCATGGAGCAGGCAGGTCAAACCATGCCGCCCCGCCACTTTTTTCATGGTCTCCATGACAATCTGATTATGATCCACAGCGATATTGGCCGTCTCGTACACAGGCGCCAGTTCATGCTGCGCAGGGGCCGCCTCATTGTGCTGCGTCCTGGCCGTGACCCCCAGCTTCCACAGTGCTACATTGAGATCTTTCATATATGCCCCCACCCGCTCACGGATGGTGCCGAAATAGTGATCCTCCAGTTCCTGCCCCTTGGGAGCAGGTGCCCCGAACAGAGTACGCCCCGCAAAGACCAGGTCCTCCCGCCGGAGGTATTTTTCCCGGTCCACCAGAAAGTATTCCTGTTCCGCTCCCACATTGGCCACCACCTTTGTGGCGCGGTCATTGCCGAAAAGGCGCACAATCCGCAGGGCCTGCTGGCTCACCGCCTCCATAGAGCGCAGCAGAGGCGTCTTTTTGTCCAGAGCCTCCCCGGTGTAAGAGCAAAACGCCGTGGGGATACAGAGAATGACCCCTGTGGCATCTTCCTTTAAAAAAGCAGGGGAAGTCACATCCCAGGCAGTGTATCCTCTGGCCTCAAAGGTGGCCCGGAGCCCTCCGGAGGGAAAAGAGGAGGCATCCGGCTCGCCTTTGATCAGTTCCTTGCCGGAAAATTCCATGATCATCTTGCCGTCCGTGTCAGGATGGGTTACAAATGCGTCGTGTTTCTCTGCGGTAATCCCCGTAAGTGGCTGGAACCAGTGGGTGTAATGGGTGGCGCCGTTCTCCACAGCCCAGTCTTTCATGGCCTTGGCCACCACATCCGCGCTTGCAGGCGACAGCTCGCCGCCCCAGTCCATCAGCTGCCTTACCTCTCGGTACACACTTTTGGGAAGCCTCTCCTTCATCTTCCCAAAAGTGAATACCTTGCTGGCAAAGATTTCCTCCACATTCAGTACCTCACTCATCTCTTTCTCCTCTCCTCAATCAGGAAACCTGCAGGCCCGGCGGCCCGCTTCGCCATTTTTTCGTCTGCTGCCCCGCGCCAATTCAGGATCCTCACAGGTCTATCCCTGCTGAAGCCCCTGCTCCACCCGCTCTGTCCGAAGCAGGTCGTGCTGTCCGGCCTCACCGGAAAGCAGCGCCCAGAACACCTGCTTCCCATGAGGACAGCTCTCCATGGGAACTCCTTCCTGGCTGTACAAGGCCTCCACCCGGGCAGACAGATTTCTTCCGTCCGGCTTCATAATTTCAATCATATCTCCCTGGGAAAATTTGTTCCGCTGCGTAATCCGCACCAGGGAAAAACCAGCCGCAGGTTTTCCTCCCTCTGTCCAGGACAACAGACCAGCCGCAGGTTCCTCTTTCCCCATCCAAGGAAGCCTGCCTGCCTGAGTCTCCTCTTCTGACCAGACTTCCTCCACAGCCCCCAGGTAGACATACTCATTCACATAGGTGCTGCTGTCATAAATCTGGCTCTCCTCCCCGGGCTTTCCGAAATAAAACCCTGTGGAAAACTGCCGGTGGGTGCATTTGGCGGCCTCCGCCCTGTACCAGTCCAGTCCGGACCGGTAAGTTTCCGGTGAGTCAAAATAGTCGTCTATAGCCCTGCGATAAGCCCTGGCCACCGTCGCCACATAAAGGGCCGTCTTCATGCGTCCCTCCACCTTCAGGCTGTCTATACCCGCTTCCACCAGTTCCGGGATATACTCCACCATACACAGATCTCTGGAATTAAAAAGGAAAGTTCCCCTTTCGTTCTCATATACAGGGAGATATTCCCCCGGCCTGGTTTCCTCCGCCACCGAATACTTCCAACGGCAGGGATGAGTACAGGCTCCCTGATTGGCATCTCTGCCTGTGAAATAGCTGCTGAGAAGACAGCGCCCGGAATAGGAAATACACATGGCCCCATGGACAAAGCACTCAATCTCCATGTCCTCCGGGAGCTGTTTCCGTATGTCCCGAATTTCCTCCAGGGACAGCTCCCTGGCCGCCACCACCCGTTTCGCCCCAAGCTGACGCCAGAACCGGAAGGATTCACAGTTTGTGCTGTTGGCCTGGGTGGAAATATGAATCTCCCCTTCAGGCCACACCCTTCTGGCCAGGGCAAACATGCCGGGATCAGAAATGATCAGTCCGTCGCAGGGCTCCGGTTTCATATCTCTCAGCTCCTGAAAATACCTCTCCGCCCCTGCCAGATCGCTGTTATGGGCAAAGATATTGGCCGTGACATATACTTTCACCCCTCTGTTATGGGCAAAAACTATGCCTTCGGCCATCTCTTCCGGGGAAAAATTTTTAGCCTTTGCCCTCAGTCCAAAGGCCTCCCCTCCAATATACACGGCGTCCGCGCCAAAGACCACCGCCGTCCGCAGCACTTCCAGGCTTGCGGCAGGCATCAAAAGTTCCGGCTTTCTCCTTCTCCCTGTACCTTCTCCCATGTTATCCCCCAGGCTCCTAATTCCTATCTACACTCCACATCCTGCTTCATTTCCACATTCCCGCTTTATTCCTGCCCTAACTTTGCCCTGACTGCTTTTTTACACTCAAAGCCACCCCGTCCCCTGTGGGCAGCACCACAGTCTCCAGAGAGGGGTCATGTTTCAGCGCATAGAGATATTCCCGCATCCTGGCGTGAATGGTACGGTCCCGCCTGGTCAGGGCAAAGCGGGACTGGATAATATCCCCCTCCTGGAGCACATTATCCGACACAAGCAGGCCGCCGGGAGGCAGCAGCCGCATCACATGAGGAAGAAAGTGAATATACTGGCCCTTGGCGGCATCCATGAACACCATATCATAGAAACCCTCCATGCCCTCCAGGATCTGCGCCGCATCCCCCTCCAAAAGAGTAATGCGGTCCTCCCTTCCGGCCCTGCGGAAATTCTCCCTGGCCGCTCCGGCACGCCTTTCATCCTTCTCTATGGTGGTAATGCGGCAGTCCGCCCGGCCGTACTCGCTCATCAGCAGGGCGGAAAACCCCACCGCCGTCCCCACCTCCAGAATAGTCCCCGGTCCCTCCAGGGCAAGCAGAAATTTCAACAGACTCTGCACGGGCCTGCGCACCACGGGAACCCCCTCCTCCAGGGCCTCTTTCTCAAGTTCCTCCAGAAAAGGAGTGTTTCCCCTGTCCAGGGAAGCGATAAAAACCGCCATTCGTTCCCCTATGATCATTCGTCTTCCTCGTCTTCCTCTTCGTCCCCGGCCCCCTGGGCCATCACCGCCATCATCTCCTCGGCGGTCATATTGGTGTTCAGCTCGAAGGTGCCAGGTCTCACATCCTTCAAATACTCGGAGAGATAATACTGCAGCGCAAAAAGCTTGGAATCTCTCACCAGCCCCCTGCTCTCCAGAAGCTCTCCGATTTTCCACGGAGACATGTCCTCAGTGATGGACACAGTCACCACCCTGCCGTCCCCTACCGAAATAGCAGGTTCCGTAAAAATGCGGTAGCCATAGTCATAGCAGATCTCCGTTCCCCGGAAAATCATAAAAATCACCACCACCACAACCACAACTCTAAGGATCGCGCCCATTACGGCGAACATAATATTTACTGCTTTCATACCAACCCCCGTCTGCCCGCCTCAGCGGGCCTTCCTGCTGCTGCCAAAAAGAACAGGGTTACACTTCCATGATGATAGGAAGAATCATCGGACGCCTCTTGGTCTTTTTCCACACGTAATCGCCTAAAATATCTTTTGTGGTATTCTTTAGCTTGCCCCAGTCGGTGATTCCCTTGTCCAGGCATCTCTGCAGGGCGTCTTCCACCGTCTGCCTGGCCCCCTCAATCAACTCGTCGGACTCTTTCACATACACAAATCCCCGGGATACAATGTCGGGGCCTGCCACCATCTGCCCGCTGGCCCTGTCCAGACTCATAACCACAATCATAATACCGTCCTCCGCCAGATGCTGTCTGTCCCGGAGCACTACATTTCCCACGTCCCCCACGCCCAGGCCGTCCACCAGGATCGCCCCCACGGGCACCCTTCCTGTCACCTTGGCGCCGCTGTCGCTGAGTTCCAGCACATCCCCTGAAGACAGGATAAAAATATTGTCCTTGTCAATCCCCAGGCTCTGGGCCACTTTGGCCTGGGCCTTCAGGTGCTTGATCTCTCCATGCACAGGAACTGCATACCTGGGACGGATCAGGGAATAGATCAGCTTAATCTCCTCCTGGCAGGCATGTCCGGACACATGGGCATCCTGGAAAATCACGTCCGCTCCCTTCCGGATCAGCTCATTGATCACCTTTGTGACAGATTTCTCGTTGCCCGGTATGGGATTGGAAGAAAATATCACCGTATCCCTGGGGCCGATGCTGATCTTGCGGTGCATACCGCTGGCCATGCGGCTCAGGGCGGCCATGCTCTCCCCCTGGCTTCCCGTGGTGATAATCACCTGCTTCTCATCCGGATAGTTCTTCAGCTGCTCCACTTCAATAAGAGTGTTATCCGGAATGTTGATACATCCCAGGTTCCTGGCCGTGTCTATAATGCTTACCATGCTGCGGCCGTCCACACACACCTTACGGCCAAATTTATACGCCGTGTTGATGATCTGCTGTACCCGGTCCACATTGGACGCAAAGGTGGCCACAAAAATCCTTGTGTTTTTGTGCTCCTCAAAAAGCCCGTCAAAAGTAGTCCCCACCGTCCGCTCTGAGGGCGTAAAACCAGGCCGCTCCGCGTTGGTGGAATCGCACATAAGCGCAAGCACACCCTTCTTTCCCAGCTCCGCAAAACGCTGCAGGTCAATGGCATCTCCGAATACAGGTGTATAGTCAACCTTAAAGTCCCCTGTGTGGACCACTGTTCCCGCAGGAGAATAGATGGCCAGGGCCGCCGCGTCAACAATGCTGTGGTTTGTCTTGATAAACTCCACTCGAAACTGCCCCATGTTGATGGACTGGCCGAACTTCACCACCTTCCTCTTGGTCTTCAGAAGGCTGTGCTCCTTCAGTTTGTTCTCGATAATGCCCATGGTAAGCCTTGTGGCATAGATGGGCACATTGATGTCCCGCAGCACATAGGGAAGGGCGCCGATATGGTCCTCATGCCCATGGGTAATCACAAATCCCTTTACCTTGTCAATGTTGTCCTTCAGATAAGTCACATCGGGAATCACCAGGTCGATTCCCAGCATGTCATCCGCCGGAAAGGAAAGACCGCAGTCCACAACCACGATACTGTCCTCATACTCAAAGGCAGTAATGTTCATGCCAATCTGCTCCAGTCCCCCCAGGGGAATAATCTTCAATCCGGAGCCGCTGTTATTCTCTTTTCTCTTCAATCAAATACCCTCCACATTCTGCACAATAGCCGTAGAGTTTCACCTCATGATCCACCACACAAAACCCGGTCCTGTCCGCAATCCTGGCCTCCAGTTCCTCCAGAAGATCATCCTGGAACGGGAAAACCCTGCCGCATTTCAGACAGATCAGGTGGTGGTGCCGGTGTCCCGGCCTGCGTTCCAGGGCACTTCCCATCTCATAACGCGCAAAACCATCGCCGAAACTGATCCGATCCACCAGGTGCAGCTCACTCAGCAGCTGTACTGTTCTATAAATGGTGGCATGTCCTATTTCAGGACAGTCCACTTTTACCAGTTCATATATCTCATCCGCCGTCAGATGTTCTCCAGGGCAGGACGCCACGGCTTCCAGCACCTTCAGCCTCTGCCTTGTCACCCTGAGACCCCTGTCCTTTAAAAGCTGTTCAAACTCTCCCCTGCCGGCAGTCATTTCCTAACTCCGCTCAAGTTCCACATCCTCCAGCATGTTCTCAAATACTTCCGCCACGGCGGCAAGCTCCCCATCCTCCGAAACGATGGTGTAAACTCCCTCCTCCTGGCTGTCCTCCGAAATATCTTTCAGGATCAGAGCTTCCCCGTCCCCTTCCTCCTGATCTGTTACCAGAATATAATCCACTCCGCCGATTCTGGTCTTCTCCAGTACATAAAAATCAACCGATTCTTCCCCTTCGGGATTAAATGTCACTTTTTCCAATCTCGCCATCCTCACACATGCATTCACTTCTGCTGTCTGCCTCTGCTGCTTCCATGTGGCGTCTGTCCAGATAGCCCTGCAGTATCAGGGCCGCTGCTATCCTGTCCACATATTCCTTCCGTTTTTCCCTGCGGATGCCCGCCTCCTTCATGGCGTTCTGCGCTGCCACTGTGGTGAGCCTCTCGTCCCAGAGCACCACCGGCAGACCTGTCCGGCGCATAAGCTTCTCCCTGAATTCCTGGGTCAGCTCCACTCTCACGCCCTCTGTGCCGTTCATATTCTTGGGCATGCCAAGGACGATCTCCTCCACCTGGTACTCCACTATCAGCTCTTCGATCCGGGCCAGGGTCTGGCGGAGTTTATTCTCCTCCTTGCGGCGAATAATCTCCAGTCCCTGGGCTGTCAAAAGCAGGCTGTCGCTCACAGCCACTCCCACCGTCTTGGAACCAAAGTCCAGCCCCATGATCCTCATATTAAATCCTCCTGATTCCAGTTCCGTTTCTTGATTCCAGTTCCGTTTCTGCACTCCCGCGCCCTTGCCGGGAAGGAAAACCCATCCCCTAAAACCATGCTGATGGGTTTTCCTTCCGGGCGCTTCCGTTCCGAAACTGTTTTCTTTGATTCCAGTTCCGTTTCTTTGATTCCAGTTCCGTTTCTGCACTCCCGCGCCCCACCCCATTTTAGTCTTCCGGCTGTCTGGGGGTTTTTCTGCCGGAAGCGCCTCCCTGGAGTCTGGTACGGATGTATTCCACCAGAAGCTCCTCCACCAGCTCGTCCCGCTCCACTCTCATAATCATGCTGCGCGCGTTTTTGTGGCTGGTGATATAAGTGGGATCCCCGCTCATAATGTACCCTACGATCTGATTTACCGGATTGTAGCCCTTTTCGGTCAATGCCGCATATACGGCGGACAGAACCGCCCTGGCCTCGTTCTCAGGCTCCGAATCCACCTTGAAGTATTGTGTATTTCCCAAATCCCGCATACTATACCCTTTCCGCGCTCTTTTCGTTTCTTCCATCTAATATAGCTCAAGTGTGATAAAAATACAAGCTATCTAAGTATCTCATCGGTCAGAAATTTTGAAACCGGCACTCTGACCAGTATATTTGCACCCAGTCTGCCCTCCCAGGACGCCTCCTCCACAGCCACTTTAACATAGTCCTTTGTGTGTCCCACCCAGAAGGCATGTCCTTCCAGCTCTCTTCTCTCTTCCAGGAGCACTTCTGCCTCCTGTCCTATGTAATGCCGCCGGAACTCCCTGGACTGTTCCGCCTCAAGGGCAAGCAGTTCCCCGCTGCGCCGGGCCTTCACCTGTTCCGGAACCTGGCCGGGCATGTCCGCCGCTCTGGTTCCCTGGCGTCTGGAATATTTAAAGATGTGCATCTCATAGAATGACACCTTCTCCAAAAACTCCCTGGTCTGACAGAATTCCTCCTGGGTCTCCCCCGGAAATCCCACAATCACATCCGTGGTGATGGCTGGACGGTCAAAATATTCCCGCAGAATTTCCACACTGGTAAAGTATTCCCCGGAGGTGTAATGTCTATTCATCCTTTTTAAGGTGGCGTCGCAGCCACTCTGGAGGGACAGGTGAAAATGAGGGCACAGCCCAGGCAGGGCCGCAAGCCTCCTGGCCGTCTCCGGCCGGATGATACGGGGCTCCAGGGAACCCAGACGAATCCGCTCCACCCCCTTCATTTCATGGATGCGCTCTATCAGGTCCAGAAGCCTGTCCCCATCAGCCTTTCCTCCCTCCAGGTCCAGCCCATAGGAACTGATGTGAATGCCAGTAAGCACCACCTCCCGGCAGCCCGCCTGGACCACAGCCTGAATCTCCCGGAGAATATCCTCCTGGCTGCGGCTGTGGATTCTCCCCCTCACATAGGGGATAATGCAGTAGGAGCAAAACTGATTGCAGCCCTCCTGTATCTTAATGTAAGTCCTGGTATGCTCCTGGGACCGTTTCAGGTATGGGGTGTGTTCTTCCCCACAGCACACTTCCTCCCGGCCTGCCAGATAGCCTTCCACCATCTCCACTATATCCTTCTTCCGATCATTCCCCACGGCAAGGTCAATGCTGTCGTCCTTCCCGCCGCCGGCCTGGACATAGCACCCCACAGCCACCACAACCGCCTGAGGGTTAAGCCGCCTGGCCCGGTGCAGCAGCTGCCTGCTCTTCCGGTCCGCAATTCCCGTAACCGTACATGTATTTACAATATAAATATCTGCCGTCTTATCAAAAGGCACAATCTCGTATCCCTTTTCCTGGAACATCTGCCGCATCAGTTCCGTTTCATAGGAATTAACCTTGCAGCCGAGATTATACAATGCCACATTTTTCACGCACATTCCTCACTTTTTTTGTGCTGTTTTCGCCTTGACTTTTACCCCCTAAACCTTTAAGATGAAGCCTGAAGCAACAGCTAGGAAAAAGGAGGCTTATCATGAAGACTGTTTCAATTTTTTTAAATACCATCGACAAAGTGAAATCCTTTGTAAATGACATCAGCAAATTTAACTATGATTTTGACCTGGTTTCCGGACGGTATGTGGTGGATGCAAAATCCATTATGGGAATTTTCAGCCTGGACCTGTCCAAACCCATTGAGCTGAACATCCACACAGAGGACGAGGTGGAAGAGGTACTTGAATTCCTGAAACCCTACATTGTACAGTAAGCAGGAATTGTCACTTACAGGCACTACCCAACCTGGGCCCCGTTGTGCAGCCGGCTGGCTGCCCCGGGGTTTTTTCTATATCCAAGTATTCCCTGCTCAAGTGTATCCGAACCTTCCATGTCCAAATTTTTTGCCTATCTTTTTTCGCCTGACCTTTTTGTCTGGCTTTTCTTTGGCCAAACCGTCCCCTGCCGTCCACCTGTCACTCTGCCACAATCAGCTCTTTCGTCTCCAGCGCCGTCCGCACCAGAGCCTCCATCTCCTCCCCCAGCCCCTGTTCATGGCGGCGGATGATCTTCAGATTGGGCTTGGTCACAGGATGCTTTGCCACAAAAATGGTACAGCAGTCCTCAAAGGGCAGGATGGATGTCTCAAAGGTGCCAATCTTATTGGCCACCTCCACAATCTCCTGTTTGTCAAATCCGATCAGCGGACGGTACACCGGCATCCCGCAGACCTCGTCGGTGGCCGCCAGGGAGCTTAGGGTCTGGGAAGCCACCTGCCCGATGCTTTCCCCTGTTACCAGGCCCAAACAGCCGGTCTGGGCCGCAATCTCCTCCGCTATCCGCATCATATACCGCCGCATGATGATGGTCAGTTCCTCATGGGGGCAGTGCTCGTGGATATAGAGCTGAATATCCGTAAAATTGATCACATGGAGCCAGATGGGCCCTGCATAGTCTGACACAATCCTTGCCAGATCCACCACCTTCTGTTTTGCCCGCTCACTGGTGTAGGGCGGGGCATGGAAATAGACCGCGTCCAGCTTCACTCCCCGTTTGGCCACATAGTAGCCTGCCACGGGAGAGTCAATGCCCCCGGACAGAAGCAGCATCGCCTTGCCGCCCGTGCCCACAGGCATGCCTCCCGGCCCCGGTATGGTCTCGGAATAGATATAAATTTTCTCCCTGATCTCCACATTCAGCAGAATCTGAGGATCATGCACATCCACGGACAGCTCCGGGAAAGCCTTTAAAAGCGCCTCACCCAGATCCGCGCTGATCTCCATGGACTCTTTGGGGTAATTCTTCCTGGCCCGCCTGGATCGCACCTTAAATGTCCTGTTTCTGTCCGGGTATACATCCGCAACATACTGGATCACCTTCTGGCAAAGCTTCTCAAATCCCTCGTCCTCCGCATAGACCACAGGGCATATGCCGGAGATGCCGAAAACTTTTCCGAGCCTTTCCACAGTCTCCTCATAGTCAAATTCCCCCTGAGCTTCCACGTGGATTCGCCCCTGGGACTTGTGGATCAGAAACTCCCCCTCGCATTTCTTCAGGGCTGTCTTTATCTGGTGTACCAGGGCATCCTCAAACAGGTAACGATTCTTTCCCTTGACCCCAATCTCAGCGTATTTTATCAAAAAAGCAGTAAACATATTTTATCCTTTCCCATGGACGGCCCCCACGCCGGCCTTTCGCCCGGTCACTGCAGGCCCCCCAATCTCTCCGTCCTCTCAGCCCCTCCGGGTATATCTTCGCAGTATAGGAATTTTACCATATAAAGCCCGCAATGTATAGTCTATTTCTTGCACGGTGGTCTCTACCGAAAAGCTGAACCGTATGGTGGACTCCAAAAGGGACTTCTCCACACCAATGGCCTTGAGGGTGGCTGAAGGCTGAGGCTTGCGGGCCGCACAGGCACTTCCTGCGGAGACATAGATACCGTCCTCCTCTAGGGCATGGAGCAGAACCTCGCTTCGCACACCGCTTATGGAGACAGAGACAATATGGGGCGCCGTGCCGGCCCCGTCGGGCTGTCCAGAGAGCAGGCCGTTGATCCTTACGCCCTCCATTCTCCTAAGCCCTTCCATAAAATATGCCTTCAGGCTGTACAGCCTGCTTATATCCTCGTCGTAATGTTCGTACAGCATCTGCGCCGCCAGGGCAAAACCTGCAGCCCCGGGCACATTGTCCGTGCCGGAGCGGAGATTCTTCTGCTGCCCGCCGCCGTGGACGATGGGCTTGATGCGGACGCCCTCCCCCAGGTACAGCAGTCCCACCCCCTTAGGGCCGTGGATCTTGTGCCCGCTGGCGGAAAGCATGTCAATTTTCATCTTCCTGGGGTGAATTCTGGCCTTTCCAAATCCCTGCACCGCGTCCACATGGAAAAGGGTCTGGGGGTTCAGGCGCTTGATCATCTCTCCCGCCTCCGCCACAGGCTCCAAAGCCCCTATCTCATTGTTGGTATGCATCATGGACACCAGAATGGTCTCCGGTGTCATGGCCTGCCGCAGATCATCCAGTGAAACCTGTCCTCTTCCGTCCACCGGCAGATACGTGACCGTGTAGCCCACTGTCTCCAGGTGACGCATGGTATTCATCACGGCGGGATGCTCAATCTGAGTGGTAATCAGATGTTTCCCCCGCCTGTAATGTGCCAGGGCACATCCCATAATGGCCATATTGTCCGACTCCGTGCCTCCGGAGGTAAAGTAAATCTCCTTCTCGTCCACCTTCAGAATCTTTGCCAGTGTCTCCCTGGCCCGGCGCAGGTACTGCTCCGCCTGCACTCCCTTCAGATGGAGGCTGGAGGGATTACCGTAATCTTCACACATAATCTTAGTCATCAACTCCGCCACCTGCGGAAATACCCTGGTTGTGGCGGAATTGTCCAAATACACTTCCATAGCGCTTCTCCTCTATTCAGGATCTGGGTGCGGCTTCGCACCCGGACTGCCCTCCAAGTTATAATATCATATGCAGTTCCCTAATTTTCCGTGAGATAAAGGATCCAGGAGAGCACCGCCAGTCCCGCCGTCTCCGTGCGCAGGATACGTCTTCCCAGGGTAACAGGCTCCACCCCCCGCTCCAGGGCCAGGGCGATCTCCGATTCCGCAAAGCCTCCCTCCGGGCCGATGAACACCGCCGCCTGCCCTCCGGGTCTGATCTTCTCCAGCAGCGCCCTGGTCTTTGCCATGTCCTCCGCCAGTTCATAGGGGATCAGCTTTACGTCCATCCCCGCCGCTTCCTCCAGAGCCTCTCTGAAACCTGCCACCTGCCCCACCTGGGGCACCAGGGCCCTGCGGCTCTGCTGGGCCGCCGCCCGGGCAATGCCCTGCCACCGCTGCACCTTTGACGCCGCCTTCTTCCCGTCCAGCTTCACCACGCACCGGGCGGAAGCCACCGGAATCACCCGGTACACCCCAAGCTCCACCGCCTTCTGGATCACATACTCCATCTTGTCCCCCTTGGGCAGCGCCTGGAACAGATGAATCCTGCAGGGGAGCTCCACATTCTCTTCCTTCACAAAGCGCAGCTCGCAGACCACGCCCTCCGGCCCGTACTCCAGAATGCCGCAGCGGAATTCCCTGCCGTCCAGGCCGTTCCTGACACTGATCTCCTCCCCGGCTTTCATGCGCAGCACATTTTTGATATGGGCTCCATCCTCCCCCTGAATAAGGATGCGCCTTCCCCCTTCGTCAATTCTGTCCGGTTCCACAAAAAACTGATGCATATTACATGCCCTTCCTGGCTGTGATACAGCGCCACTCCCCCTGCCTTGACACCTCCAGCACTTCAAGCCCTGCAGCCTCCAGGGCCTGCCGCACCACATTTTCTTTGTCGTCAATGATCCCGGAAGTGATGTAGACGCCACCGGGGCGCAGCATTTCCACCGCCACCGGGGTCAGAGGCACCAGCACATCCGCCAGAATATTCGCCGCCACAATGTCACAGCGGCCCCGGCCTGCTTTCTCCTGCAGCTCCCGGTCTGTGATCAGATTTCCCAGGTACAGGGTAAACTGCCCGGGCAAAATGCCGTTGGCCTGACAGTTTTCCAGAACTGCCTCCTGGGCGCAGGGGTCCAGATCCGTGCCGGTCACATGTCCCGCGCCGAACATCAGGGAAAGGATTCCCAGAATGCCGCTGCCCGTGCCCACGTCCAGAATCTCCATCCCCGGCTGCACAAACCGGCGCAGCTGCCGGATGCACAGCTGTGTGGTCTCGTGCATGCCTGTGCCGAAGGCGGTGCCGGGGTCAATGTGCAGCACCATGCTCCCCCTCCCCTTCTCCTGCGCCTCCTCCCAGGAGGGAATCACCAGAATATCATCTATATAAAACTGATGGAAATACTGCTTCCAGTTGTTGATCCAGTCTATATCCTCTGTCTCGTCCACGGAGACACTGCCCTCTCCGATGTCGCCGAACTGGCGCAGCTCCTCCAGTTCCCTGCGCACAAGCGCCAGAACGGTGTCCGCATCCGTCCGCTCCCCCTGAAGTTCCAGGCTGCCGTCCTCCTTCTCCTCCACAAAAAAGCTCAGATAGGCCACCCCGTCGTCCTCCGGGCCCTCCGGCAGAATATCCACGAACATCTGCTCCTTCTCCCAGGCAGTCAGAGGAACCTTGTCCTCTATCTGGGCCCCTTCCAGACCGATATCATACAGGGCGCTCACCAGAATATCCTCTGCCTCCGTAATCGTCTTAATCTTAAATTTTATCCACTTCAATGACTTTGTCCTCCCAAAAGTCCGCGCATTCTGCGCTTCCTGTTCTCACACAGCCCCAGTACCAGAAAAAGATAGGGTGTGGCCAGAACCTGCTGAAAGCTCACAAACGAATGAGCCCCGTACATGGCCAGAGCGGCCAGTCCCAGCCATTCCCCGTGGACGCTCCTCCATCCAGGCGCCTGCCGGGCCTCCTTCCGGAAGCTCCAGATCCCGGCCAGGAACACCCACACATAACAGACCGTCCCCAGAATGCCCACATTGCACAGCTGGGTCAGCAGCTCGCAGTGGGCGTTGGTAAAGAGGGCCCCATCCCAGTGTTCCCCCTTCCACACATCCGTCCCCGCGGCCAGTCTTTGGAAAACCGCCGGACCATAGCAGTCCGGGCCCACTCCCAGAAGCTTCTCCTTCCACCCTGCCTCCATAAAACTCTCCCAGGCAATCCGCCACAGAAGCCCTCTTCCGCTGCCAAAGCTGTCGTCCACACCTCCCAGCACCAGAACGGCGAACAGCACCCCAAAGACCGCAGCTCCCAGAGCCACCAGGGCTCCTGCGATCTTTTTGCTGCGTTTATCCTGCTCTGCCCTGGCGGATCCCTTCCTTCCCCTCACCGCCAGGAAAAGCAGAAGGCAAACCGCCGCCCCGCCGATCCCATGATACCATTTCATGTGGTCGAATATATTTCCGTCCCGCACCACGGCTGCCTTCTCCCCCTGGAGGTTCATCAGAACTTCCATCAGGGGCATGCCCAGGAAGAAGCCGGTAAACAGCAGGAACGCCTTCTTCAGCCTGACGGCATTGCCGTATCCTGCCAGAAGACACATGCCCATGCACACGGCCAGAATCAGCAGGCCCCCCTGGCTTCCCTGAATGCCCATGAGCACAAAAGCCCCCGCCGCCGCTCCATACAGGGGCGGCTGCAGCCATTTTCTCTCCTCCCACAGGTAATGTCCCGCCACAAAAGCCAGGGCCACGCTGTAAAAGCCGCAGAACCAGTTAATATTCCCAAGGGTGGAGAGCATATGACCGTATTCCCAGTCCGCCACATTCCACCCTTCGTGCAGCCCCAGGGGATCCACCCCCAGACGGTGCCAAAGCCCCAGAAGCGTCACCAGGGCCACCGCCCCCTCTCCCAGGTACAGGGGCCAGGCAGCCCCGTCGTACTGCCTGGACACAAAAAAGTAAACGCCCACAAAGAGCACCTGGGACCAGGCCCCCATAAACCAGCCGTCATACCCCTCCCAGGCCAGGGAACCGTAGGCGCTGCACAGGGCCGACAGCACCGCGGAGGCGCCGTAGGAGGCCACGGCACAGTCAAGGAAGCTGAAGGACCAGGCCCTGCTTTGGCCCCGGCGTACCCGCCCCAGAGATTCTGCCAAAGCCCGCACCCGTCCCGGCAGTCCGGCCACAAGCCAGCCTCCCAGACAGATCAGGGACACGTTGCGGAAGAGCACATACTTGGTGTCCCCCAGCAGCCAGTACCCCTCCCCTGTGTAGAGGGTCAGGGCTCCCAGCAGCGCAATGAGATACAGGTTGCACAAAATTCCTAAAAATTCATTTCCGTCGTTTTTCATATTCCTTGATTATACTCTTTTTTTCCGCATTTGAAAAGGACTGCTGTGGGCTGCAGCAGTCCTTTTTTAGTTTTTGCCAAATCTTCCGGTTTTACTTCCAGAATTTCTTTTTCCGCCCCTCTTTGGTGCCTTCCTTGGCTTCCTTGCCCTCTCCCGGCTGCTCCTGCTCGGAAGAAGGTTTTGCGGCGTTTAAAGTGTTCCCTGTGTGCTCGTCAAACTGGCGCAGCAGTTCTTTTGCCTCGGGCTTGAGCTTGTCGGGAACCTGTACCACCAGGGTCACATAGTGGTCGCCCCTGACATCCTTGTTCCTCCAGGAAGGCACACCCTTGCCCCTCAGCCGCACTCTGGTGTCTGTCTGGGTGCCTGGCTTCACGTCATAAATCACCTTGCCGTCCACGGTGTCAATCAGAATTTCTCCCCCCAGAGCGGCCACCGCAAAGGACATGGGCACCGTGGAGTAGATATCGAAATCCTGCCTCTGGAAGATGGGATGCCTGCCCACAATCACCTCAATAAGCACATCTCCCCTGGGACCTCCGTTGACGCCGGGTTCTCCCAGCCCGGGCATGCGGGTGGACTGGCCATTGTCAATTCCCGCAGGAATATCCACGGAATAGCGTTTTTTCATGGTGATGTATCCCGTTCCCCGGCAGTCGGCGCACTTGTCCTTGATGGTCTTGCCGCTTCCCTGGCAGTCCGGGCAGGTCTGCACATTGCGGACCGTCCCGAAGAGAGACTGGGAAGTATAGACCACCTGGCCCTTGCCCCCGCACTTGGCACAGGTCTCAGGGCTGGTTCCGGGCTTTGCCCCGGAGCCGCTGCAGGTCTTGCAGGTCTCCTTCACATTCAGTTCTATTTCCTTCTTACAGCCGAACACAGCCTCCTCGAAGGAGATCCGCACACTGGTGCGCAGGTTGGCTCCCTTCATGGGGCCATTGCTGTAGGCGCTCCTGCTGCGGCCGCCCCCAAAAAGATCGCCGAAAATATCTCCGAAGATATCTCCAAAATCCGCCCCTGTGAAATCAAATCCGCCACCGCCGCCGGCACCGCCCTCAAAGGCGGCATGGCCAAACTGGTCATACTGGCGCCTCTTGTCCGCGTCGCTGAGCACGGCATAGGCCTCCGAGGCCTCCTTGAACTTTTTCTCCGCCTCTTTGTCACCGGGGTTCATATCCGGATGATATTTTTTTGCCAGGGCACGGTACGCCTTTTTGATCTCAGCGTCGTCCGCCCCTTTACTCACGCCGAGTACTTCATAGTAATCCCGTTTCTGCTCTGCCATCCCTATCACCTCATTTCACAGACAAGGCGGCACAGAACATGCGCCGGGGCGTTCCGGATGCCTCCGGAACCCTCCCAGGCCCATGCCCTGTGCTCCCACTCCTCTGCTGTTTAATCTGTTTTGGTTTATACCTCCCGGAAGTCGCCGTCGATAACGTCATCCTCGGGGGCGGAGGCACTGCCTGTACCTGCCCCTGCTGCACCGCTCATATCGGGGCCAGCACCTCCCTGGGCCTGCTGCATGTTCTCGTACATCTTTGTAAACAGAGCCTGCGCACTGTTGGTCAGCTTCTCCTTGGCGGCCTTCAGCTCATCCACATCGCTGTCGCTCATCTCCTGGTCCTTGGTTCTGTCCAGAATGGCCTTTACCGCATCCAGATCCGCCTGCACCGCGGACTTCTCGCCGTCGCCCAGCTTGTCGCCCACTTCATCCAGGGCCTTCTCCGTCTGGAACACAAAGGAATCCGCCTCGTTCCTGGCCTCCACAGCCTCTTTGCGCTTCTTGTCCTGAGCCTCGAACTCTGCCGCTTCCTTCACAGCCCTCTCGATCTCGGCATCGGACATGTTGGAACCTGCCGTGATGGTGATGTGCTGTTCCTTGCCGGTCCCCAGATCCTTTGCGGACACGTTCACAATGCCGTTGGCGTCAATGTCAAAGGTAACTTCGATCTGAGGCATGCCCCTCCTTGCAGGAGGAATGCCGTCCAGACGGAACTGTCCCAGTGACTTGTTATCCCTGGCAAACTGCCTCTCACCCTGCACCACATTGATATCCACAGCCGTCTGGTTGTCTGCGGCAGTGGAGAAAATCTGGCTGTGCTTGGTGGGGATGGTGGTGTTCCTCTCAATAAGCCTGGTGGCCACGCCGCCCATGGTCTCAATGGACAGGGACAGAGGCGTCACATCCAGAAGCAGAATATCGCCTGCGCCTGCGTCCCCTGCCAGCTTACCGCCCTGGACAGAGGCGCCGATGGCCACGCACTCGTCAGGGTTCAGGGACTTGCCGGGCTCCTTGCCAGTGAGCTGCCTTACCTTATCCTGTACCGCCGGGATACGGGTGGAACCGCCCACCAGAAGCACCTGGCCCAGATCAGCATTGGTCAGACCTGCATCCTTCATGGCGTTCTGCACGGGAATGGCAGTTCTTTCCACCAGGTCATGGGTCAGCTCCTCGAACTGAGCGCGGCTTAAGTTCACGTCAAAGTGCTTGGGGCCTTCCGGTGTGGCTGTGATAAAGGGAAGGTTGATATTGGTGGTCATGGCGCTGGAGAGCTCTTTCTTCGCCTTCTCAGCCGCCTCTTTCAGCCTCTGCATGGCCATCTTGTCTTCAGACAGATCCACGCCCTCTGCCTTCTTGAACTCCGCCAGCATCCACTGGATAATCTTGTTGTCAAAGTCATCGCCGCCCAGACGGGTGTCGCCGTTGGTTGCCAGAACCTCGATAACGCCGTCACCGATCTCGATGATGGACACGTCAAAGGTACCGCCGCCCAGATCATATACCATGATCTTCTGCTCTTTTTCGTTGTCAAGCCCGTAAGCCAGCGCTGCGGCAGTGGGCTCGTTGATGATACGCTTTACATCCAGACCTGCGATTTTACCCGCGTCCTTGGTGGCCTGGCGCTGGGCGTCGTTGAAGTATGCAGGAACCGTGATTACCGCTTCCGACACCTTCTCCCCCAGATAGCTCTCGGCATCTGCCTTCAGCTTCTGCAGGATCATTGCAGAGATCTGCTGGGGAGAGTACTTTTTGCCGTCAATAGAGCGGCCGTTGTCCGTACCCATATCCCTCTTGATGGACGCGATGGTCTTCTCCGCGTTGGTGACAGCCTGACGTTTTGCAGGCTCACCCACCAGCCTCTCTCCTGTCTTGGAGAAAGCTACCACAGAAGGTGTGGTTCTGGCGCCTTCCGCATTTGCGATGACAGTGGGCTTACCGCCTTCCATCACTGCCACGCAGCTGTTAGTAGTACCCAGGTCAATACCGATGATCTTACTCATTTTTATATCCTCCTCGTTTTTCCTCTATACTAAATATTATGGAATCTGCCTTATGTGATCTTCTGCGCCGTCCGTCCTACTGAACCACGGCCACCATGGAATGCCTTACCACGCTCTCCCGGTAAGTGTAACCCTTCAGCAGCTCCTGGGCCACTGTGCCGGACTCATACTCCTGGCTCTCCACCTGCATAACCGCGTTGTGAAAGCCGGGGTCAAATTCCTTCCCCACCGCCTCAATGGGCTTCACACCCAGATTCTCCAATTCTGTCAGCAGCTGTCTGTAAATGTGATCCATGCCGCTTACAAAAGGATCCTCCCTCTTCTCCTGGGGCACCATGGCCAGGCCCCTCTCAAAATTGTCCACAATGGGGAGTATCTTCTCAATGACACTTTTTGCGCCCGTCTCAAACATGGCGGACTTTTCCTTTTCCGTCCTGTTGCGGAAGTTCTCAAATTCTGCCAGCTGACGCTTTACCTTGTCTTCCAGCTGCTCGATCCGCTCCTTGCTGCCCTGAGCTTTTTTGTCCAGCTTCGCCTGCTTCTTGGCGGCTCTCTTTTCCGCCCAGGTCTTGGGGTCCTCCCCCTCGGGCGCGTCCTCCGGTGCAGCTTCCGCCGCATCCGGCTCCTCCTGGGCGCTTCCGGCCTGATCCTGCTCTTCCGCCTCCAGGGTCTCCTCTTCCTTTACTTCCTCTTCTATACTAATCTCGTTCGTTTCCTGTTCAGCCATATCCTCAACCTCCAACTCCCGTTCCTTATTCTATCTCTCTGCTGCTCTTCCCCTCTTCCCTGCCGCCCCTGTACAGCGCGTCCAGCTGGGTCTGTATGGTTCTAAGGGTTTCCACAACCTTGTCATAGTCCATTCTCTTGGGCCCCACGATTCCTATGGTTCCCTTCATGCCGCCTCCAAGTTCATAGGTGGCAGTAACCACGCTGCAGTCCCTCATGCTCTGTACCGGCGTCTCCGCACCGATATACACCTGAATGCCGGTGTTCTCTCTCTCCGGTCCGGTCTCCCCCAGAAGTTCTCCCAGAAGCTGCTTTTCCTCGAAAGTGTTGATGAGCTCGCTGGCCTTCTGCTGATCTGCCAGCTCCGGATAACGGAAGATATTGTTGGTGCCGCTGGTGTAAATCTCCAGATCTTCCTCCGCACGGATGGCCTCAGCCACCGCGTCAATCACCCTGCCCACAATATCGCTGTGGATCCCCGCCTGCTGCTTCATGACCGCTATCATGGCCAGGTTGATCTCGTCAATGGAGAGACCGTTCAGGTGGGTATTCAGCAGGATGTTCAGCTTCAGCAGCGTCTCGTCATCCAGCTCCTCCTCCTGAGGCAGGAGGTTGTTCTTGATCACATTTCCCTCGCTGACAATGACCGCCAGAATCTGGCGGGCATCCACCCGGGAGAGCTGAATGAATTTCAGCTTGCTCCTCTTTGTCTGGGGGGCAGTAATCATAGTGGCGTACTGGGTATTCTGGGCCACCACCCTGGCCACCTGCTTCAGCAGGGTCTCCAGTTTGTTCTGGCGCTCCAGGAGCATTTCTTTCATCTCCCTCATCTGGCCCGCTTCCCGCTCCTTCTCCTCCAGCATGGCATCCACATAGAGGCGGTAGCCCTTGTCGGAAGGTATGCGTCCTGCGGAAGTGTGGGGCTGAAAGATATACCCCATCTCCTCCAGATCAGCCATCTCGTTCCGAATGGTGGCGGAACTCAGGTTCAGATCGGTATACTTGGAAATGGTTCTGCTGCCAACCGGCTCCCCTGTCTCCAGGTAATTGCGGATGACGGCCTGCAGGATTTTCTTTTTTCTCTCATCCAGCTCCATCCAGGCTTCCATCCTTTCTGTTATTAGCACTCGTTTAAGGGGAGTGCTAACATCCACTTACCATAAAATATCACTTACCCTATACATTGTCAACCAATTTCCATAAAAATAATTCTAAAAAAATTCTAAATCCTGGAACAAAAAAAGACCGGCCCCGGATCCCGCACAGCCGTGCAAAATCTGGTGCCGCCCCTTTTCCGCCATGGGCCGGTGCCTAAGGAAATACTATTTCCTAAATGTCAAAGCTTCCCGTGAACTCTTTGTTCATCACATAGTAAACCTTGTTCTCTTCAGGCTTAACATAGAGTTCAATACTGGTAAGGTCCCCTTCCTTCTGCTTCAAGTCATATTTCCACACATCCCCGGCGATTTTCTTCAGTTCTTCCTGGGAGTAGGACTTGCCGCTGTATTGAATCTGCAGAACAAATTCCTGGCTTGACTTCTTCTTAGCCGAAGCTTTTGTGGGCGCCTCCGCAATAGGATCCGCCTTTGCCGCCGGCTTCCTTCCGGGCTTCTTCGGAGCAGCTGTCTCCTCTGCCTTTGCGGCCTTGGATTCTGCCGCCTCCGCCTTTACCGCCTCCTCAGCTTCCGCTGTGGTCTTTGTAGATCTTCTTGCCATGATTGCCACTTCCTTTCTTATTAAAACATTTGTAACCACAAAATATTGGATTCGCAGGTCGGAAACCCTTCCGGCTCCGCCCGCTTTACAGCATTGTATTCCATTTTTGCAAAAAAGTCAACTCTATTGGGATTTTTCAGTTCCGCACAGCCCATTTTTCGTAACAGTTCAGACACAAGCTTATCACTTTACAAGGCCGAAATAGAGGAGGACAAGACCCCCCAGCACAATCCTGTACCAGCCGAATACCTTAAAGTCATGCTTCTTAATATAACCCATGAGAAAGCGCAGCACAAACAGGGATACGATAAAGGAAACCACCGTTCCCACCCCCAGCGCTGTCAGCTCCATGGCGGTAAAGTCAAATCCAAACTTTACTACTTTTAGGAGGCTTGCCCCGAACATCACGGGGATGGCCAGGAAGAAGGTATACTCCGCGGCGACGGTTCTGGACACGCCGATCAGCAGGGCTCCCACGATGGTTGCGCCGGAGCGGGAAGTGCCGGGAAAGACAGCGGCAATCAGCTGGAAGACGCCGATCATCAAAGCCGTCTGGTAAGTGATCTGTGAAAGGGCCGTCACCTTGCACTTTCTTCCCTTATTCCAGTTTTCAATCAGGATAAACGCGATACCGAACACCACCAGGGCACCAGCCACGCAGGGCGGGTTGTAAAACAGCGCGTCAAACACATCATCAAACAGAATGCCGATCACCGCCGCAGGCACACAGGAGACCAGGATCTTAAACCACAGCACCCAGATGTCCTTCTTAAAATAGGACATAAGACCCGTGCCCCCCTGCTGCTGCCTCTCCTTCTTTGTCAGGGCAAAGGGCCATATCTGTCCCCAGAACAGCACCACCACCGCCAGGATGGCCCCCAGCTGAATCACCACATCGAACATGCCGAAAAAGTCCTCGCCCACATTCTGGCTGTCAAAAGGAATCAGCTCTTCCACCAGTATCAGGTGCCCCGTGCTGCTGATGGGCAGCCACTCTGTGATGCCCTCCACAATGCCGTAGATCACCGCCTTAATAATTTCTATTATCTCCATTTTACACCCCATTCCACCGCCTGCAGAGGCAGTTTTTCTTCATCATTTTTATCCCGGCTGCACGCAAAACTTTTCAAAGGCTCCCCAGGGCTTTGCAGTATCTGTCCGGGGGCCGGATTCTCCCCTGGTTCCCGTTCCGCTGCCGAACTGTACCGCGACCCTAATGTATATGCCGCCGGTCTGTCACTGTATGCCGCCGGACGGCTCAGTTGTACACTTCCCTCACAAATCTCTCCAGGGCCTCAAAGGAGCGCTGTACCTTCTCCGTGTCAATACAGTAGGCCATACGGAAGTATCCCGGTGCGCCGAAGGTATCCCCTGGAACCAGGATCAGATCATAGTCCAGGGCCTTCCTGCAGAATACTTTCGCGTCCTCCTCCAGGGCTTTGGGGAAAATGTAGAAGGTTCCCCCGGGCTTCACACAGCGAAACCCAAGCCGCGTCAGCTCCTGATAGAGCAGTTTCCCGTTGGTCTCATAGACACTTAAATCCGCCGTCCTCCCCAGGACTCCCGCCACCGCAAGCTGGATCAGGGAAGGGGGACAGTTGTGCCCCGTTCCCCGTGAGATCTGGCCGCACATATTCACCATCTCCTCCGCATCCTGACAGCGGGGATTTACCGCCACATAGCCAATGCGTTCCCCGGGTATGGACAGGGACTTGGAGAAGGAATAGCACATAATGGTATCGTCATAGAAGGAGGACACAAAAGGCTGATCCACTCCCTGGAACACAATCTCCCGATAAGGCTCATCTGAGATCAGATAGATGGTATGTCCGTACCTGGCGGAACTCTCCCGCAGAATCTCCCCCAGGCGGGCCAGGGTCTCCTCTGAGTACACCACCCCGGAAGGATTGTTGGGCGTGTTCACCAGCACCGCCGCCGTCTTTTCTGTAATCATCTCCTGGAACCTGTCAAAATCCACCTGGAAATTCTCCCTGTCCGGAGGCACCACCCGCAGCACCGCTCCGGTCAGCTCCACATAGGGACGGTACTCGGGAAAAAACGGGGCGAAGGTGACAATCTCATCCCCTGGCCGGGCCACCAGCCGGAAGGCATGTGCCAGCGCTCCCGCCGCCCCGGAGGCCATAAAAATATGTTCCTTCCGGTAGGGCAGCCCCCAGCGCTCCTCCAGATGAGCCGCCACCGCCTCCCTGACACTGGTGATCCCAAGGCTTGGGCTGTAGCCGTGAAGCCCGCAGGAATCCCCCTGGCTCAGCAGCCGCATCAATTCCTCCGTAAACTCCCCGGGCACGGGGACGGAAGGATTTCCAAGGCTATAGTCAAAGACGTTCTCATAGCCTATCTCCTGGCCCCTGGCCGTGGCAAATTCCGAAAGCTGCCGTATCACCGACTTACCCGACAGCATATCCCTGTATTTTTGAACCAACATATTCTCTACTCCTTTTCGTCCTCATCCTCCGCCCACATCAGAGCGCATCTTACCGCCCGTTTCCATCCCTTCCGCAGCTGTCTGCGCCGCTCCTCCTCCATGGCGGGAGCGAAAATTCTGTCCATCTGCCAATTGGTCCGGATCTCCTCCTGGCTGCTCCAGTACCCCGCCGCCAGGCCTGCCAGGTACGCCGCTCCCAGAGCGGTGGTCTCAATGCACCTGGGCCTGTGCACCTGGGCGTCCACAATGTCCGCCTGGAACTGCATCAGAAAATCGTTGGCGCTGGCGCCTCCGTCCACCTTCAATGCTTTCAGCCGTAAACCGCTGTCCTGCTCCATGGCTCCCAGCACATCCGCCGTCTGATAGGCCACCGCCTCCAGAACCGCCCGGATAAAATGTTCCTTGCCGCAGCCCCGGGTAAGCCCCACCACAGTGCCCCTGGCATACTGGTTCCAGTAGGGCGCTCCCAGACCTGCAAAAGCAGGCACCACATACACCCCTGTGGTGTCTTCCACCGCCTGGCAGTACCCCTGGGACTGGGCTGCATTTTTGAGCATACGCATGCTGTCCCGAAGCCACTGGACGCCCGCCCCCGCCACAAACACGCTGCCCTCCAGGGCGTACTGGGGCCGGGCGGATACCCCCGCGGCAATGGTGGTCAGCAGGCCTGACCGGGAGGCAATGGCCTGATCCCCGGTGTGCATCAGAAGAAAACATCCTGTCCCGTAGGTGTTTTTCACCTCACCCTGTTCAAAGCAGCACTGACCGAATAAAGCCGCCTGCTGGTCCCCCGCCGCCCCGGAAATGGGAATCTCTCCCCCCAGAACGGATCGGTCCGTATGTCCGTAGATATAGCTGGAAGGGCACACCCTGGGCAGCACCGAGGCAGGTATGCCGAACCGTTCCAGGATCTCCTCATCCCAGCAGAGTCTGTGAATGTCAAAAAGCATGGTCCGGGAAGCATTGGTATAGTCTGTCACATGGACCGCCCCCCTGGTGAGGTTCCAGATCAGCCAGGTGTCCACAGTGCCGAAGAGAAGTTCCCCGGCCTGGGCCCGCTCCCTGGCCCCAGGCACATTCTCCAGGATCCAGGCGATCTTGGAAGCGCTGAAATAAGCGTCCGGCACCAGTCCCGTTTTCCGGGAGATCACCTGGTCAAATCCGTCCTTTTTCAGCTCCTGGATCATGTCCGATGTCCGGCGGCACTGCCATACAATGGCATTGTACACCGGCTCCCCGGTATTCTTGTCCCAGAGGATGGTGGTCTCCCTCTGGTTGGTAATTCCTATGGCGGCAATCTGTTCCGCTCCCGCCCCCAGCACTGCCATGCACTCTGCGGCCACAGCCAACTGGGTGGACCATATCTCCCGGGGATTGTGCTCCACCCAGCCGGGCCTGGGGTAAATCTGTCCGAATTCCTTCTGCGCCATGGCGCAGATATTCCCTGCTCTGTCAAATAATATACATCTGGAGCTGGTTGTGCCCTGATCCAGGGCCATAACATATTTGTTCATAATTTGAGTTCCGTTCTTACACTTCATCGCCCTTGTGGGGGAGCAATTTTCCTCTGCAAGAACGGCAGAGGAAAATTCTCCCGGGCGATTCCGTTTATGATTTTTAGTTCCGTTCTTACACTCCATCGCCCTTGTGGGGGAGTAATTTCCCTCTGCAAGAACAGCAGAGAAAAATTCTCCCGGGCGATTCCGTTTCAGAACTGTTTTGGTTTCTAATCTGTTCTGGCATGTTTTGGGTTATGGTTTTCAGTTTCGTTTATAATTTTTAGTTCCGTTCTTGCACTCCATCGCCCTTGTAGGGGAGTAATTTTCCTCTGCAAGAACAGCAGAGAAAAATTCTCCCGGGCGATTCCGTTTATGATTTTTTATGATTTTTAGTTCCGTTCTTACTCTATATCGCCCTTGTGGGGGAGTAGCTCAGGGGTTTGTTTGGAGTGCGGGTGGGAGGAAGCCGTCTTTGAGGCTGTCGCCCCGGAGGCGCACCTGGGTTGCGGTGGTGCTTGTGCTGGAGGGGAATGGATCGTAGCCTGTGCCATCACCGATAGGGCTGTAATAGAGGGTGACTCCATTGATCTGAAAGCTCTCCAGGTCATAGCTCTCGTAGGTCTCCTGCCACACATAGTTGGGGCGAAGCCAGCATGATGAGATATAGACGCAGCCCACATACATCTTATACAATCCGTACAGTACCAGAAAGAGATAGAGGAGTTTCACCACCCGGAACCGTTCCAGGACGCAGCCCCAGGTCAGTGCGGCCAAAAGCAGCACATGGGCATAGCCATACCGCATCATGGGGGCGCTGAACTGCCAGAAAAGGTAGCATCCGGCCACAGCGGCCAGCACCAGGAACCGATCCAGCCTGTCCCACTGTCTTTTCGCCAGAATCAGCACTCCTTTTGCGAGCACCAGGGCACAGGCTGAGATATCCGCCAGGATCAGCAGTTTTTCCGTGGACTGCAGCACATTGGCAAACCAGTTGGGAAACCATACCCTGAACTGGTTTCCTCCCTCCAGTCTGTTGGCGCCCTTGGCCCAGATTTTGATCTGATAGGCATCGGTCCTAATGGCCCCCACATCGGACATTTTCCAGTCCACCTGAAACAGATCCAACTCAGGAAAGGGATAGAAAAGCCATCCTGTGATAAGCACCGTCCGCGTCATCCAGGGCAGGGCCACCGCCAGCCCCACAGCCAGAAAAATACCGATTTCCTTCCACTGTTTTTTGGAGAGAAGCAGATACGCCGGCTTCAACAGAAAAATCAGAATCAGTCCCGCTGTCAGCTTCAGCGTCAGGGCGTACACCCCCGCCACACACAGCAGTCCATAGGGAACCGCATTGCTGCGCCGGGCCGGGTCCTCCTCTTCAAGCAGCTCCAGCCACTTTATAACAATGAAAAAAATGGTCAGCATAACCGCGTAGTCAGAGGAGGGCGCGATGATCTCGTCCCAGATTGTGGTCAGATAATACACCGCCGCCGCCCTGGCATAGTCGGACAGCAGCATCCTCCTGCGCCGAAAACATTTCCCCAGTTTCAGGGTCATCACACTCAGCAAAAGGGCCATAAATCCGTTCACCCCGTGAAGAGAATGTCCCAGAAGAAATTTCATACTGTAGAGAGCAGAAAGGGCAAACATGGAACTGTTGTACCCGATACGGCCGTTAAAATTTCCCAGGCCCTTCACCACACCGTACTCCTCTATCCAGCGGATGCTCTGGCCATGGTATAAATCCATATCGGGCACCCTGTACCCTCGGGAGGCAAAGTAACTCCAGGCGGCCACAAGGACCAGCACCACCCCTGCCCGGGGCAGGGAACAGCTCCCCAGGGCCTCCCGCAGAAAGCCTGCCAGGCGCTTCCTTCCTCCCGCCAGCACAGCCAGACAGGCGCACAGAAGCACCAGATTGGCCCACAGCCCCACAGGCCCCAGAAGGCTGAAAACCTGGGCGTATACGGTGGCCGTCAGCAGCCCGGCACCCAGAATGCTGTCCAGTCCCCTGATGGTATAGTGCAGTGTCTTATCCACAAACCACGCGAAAGCCATCCCCAGACAAAAGCAGGTGAATAAAATATATATCCAGTTGAAAACGAGCGTCAGCATAAGAATCTCCTTCCCGTCCCGGCGGCAGAAGTATTATGAAAAGCTGCCCCGGAGACACCCGGTGCCCTTTGTCAGCAGCACCTCACGCTGAAGCCTCATGATGTATCTGCAGCTCATAGAGCTTCTTGTAGATCCCATCCCTGGAGAGCAGTTCCTGATGGGTGCCCTGCTCCCGGATTTTTCCCTTGTGCATTACCATAATACAGTCCGCATGCTGAATGGTGGAAAGCCTGTGGGCCACCATAATGGTAGTGCGGCCCTGCATGAGATTTTCCAGAGCCTCCTGGATCAGAAGCTCCGTCTCCGTGTCAATGTTGGCTGTGGCCTCATCCATAACCAGAATGCTGGGTCTGTGGGCCAGGGTTCTTGCAAAGGACAGAAGCTGTCTCTCCCCTGCGGAGAACGTGGCCCCCCGCTCGGACACAGGCTCCTGATATCCCCCGGGAAGCTTCTCAATAAACCGGGAGGCGTTCACATACTCCGCCGCCGACTTGGCCTCCTCCAGGGAAATATTCTTGCTGTGAAGGCGGATGTTGTAATCCACATCCCCCTCAAACACAAACACATCCTGCTGCATCTGCCCTATGGCCCCCCGGAGCTGCTTCTTGCTGAGCCTGCGGATGTCCACCCCGTCGATATAAATATTCCCCCTCTGAATGTCGTAATACCTGCCAATCAGGTTTAGAATGGAAGATTTTCCCGCCCCGGTGGCCCCCACAAAGGCCACCTTCTGCCCGGGCTCAATGACAAAGGACACATCCCGCAGCACATAGTTCTCATTGTCATAGGCAAACCACACATGGGAAAACTCTATGCGGCCAGTGATCCGAGGCAGCACCACCGGCCTCTCCTCCTCCTTTACCAGAGGTTCCTCCTCCATAATGGTGAAAATCTTCTCCGCCGAGGCCAGGGAGGACTGAAGGGTGGAAAACTGCTCCGCCAGCTCCTGAATGGGCTCAAAAAAGGACTTTATGTACTGGGTAAACATATACAGGGTGCCGATGGAGACCGTCTGCCCCAGCACCTCTCTGCTCCCCAGTCCCAGTACAATCATCAGGGAGAAAATGCTCAGGATAAAGATAATGGGCCGGAACACGGCGAAAACCATCATCTCCTTGAAAAAAGCACGGTAGAGGGAGTGGTTTTTCTCGTGGAACTCCTCAAATTTCCGGCTCTCACGTCCGAAAATCTGGATAATGCGCATGCCGGAGATATTCTCAGACAGGAATGTGTTGATGTCCGTAAGACGGCTTCTGGCAACCCGGTAGGTCTGCCGGGATATCTTGCGGAACACCACCGTCAGCACCGCCACCACCGGCAGAAGCACAAAGGACACCAGGGCAAGCTTCCAGTCCAGGATAAGCATCACCGACGCCAGTCCGATAATCATGATGATATTTCGGAAAAGCCTCACCAGAATCCCCGAATACATCTCGTCCAGGGCGTCCACGTCATTTGTCACCCGGGTGACTAGTTTTCCCACCGGGGTCAGGTCAAAATAGCGGCAGCTCAGGGACTGGATGTGGGCATAGAGCTCCTTGCGCACTGTGAGAATGATGCTCTGCCCCGTCCTCTGGAGAATCCAGGTCTGGGCAATGTTGAACACAAATCCCAGCACCAGGACAACCGTGTACTTCAGTGCCGTCTCCTCAATGACGCTGTAATCCCCCTTGTCCCGGAACAGATTCACCGCATCCCCAATGAGCTTGGGACGGTACAGGTCAATGGCTGTCAGGGCAAGCACCAGCCCCAGGCACAGGGCCACCCAGCCCCTGTAGGGCTTCATATAGCCCAGCAGATGCAGCAGGGCACTGCCCTTATATGTGGATTCTTTTTTCTCCTCTGTCAACGCGCTCATACCTTACTCCTCTATACGATCCTCTTCTTCCAGACTCTGATATTTTGAAAGAAAACCGGCGGTAACTCTATGTATGCTGCCTGTCTTCCCCCCGGACAAACACCGGGACAACCTACAGGGCAGTCAGCTCCTGCTCCAGCTGCTGCTTCTCATAGATATGGGCATAGAACCCATTTTTCTCAAGCAGCTCCTCATGGGTGCCGTACTCCGTGAGCTTCCCTTCCGTCAGCACCGCCACATGGTCCGCCTTCTGAAGGGTGGAAATGCGGTGGGCGATAACAATGGTAGTTCTGCCCCGGCGCAGCTCCATAAGATTTTCCAGAATCTTTTCCTCCGTGTCCGTGTCCACCGCCGAGAGCGAATCGTCCAGAATCAGCACCGAGGCGTCCATCAGGAGGGCCCTGGCGATGGAGCTTCGCTGTTTCTGTCCTCCGGAGAGGGTCACGCCCCGCTCCCCCACCACGGTGCCATAGGCCTCGGGAAAGTCCATAATATTGTCATGGATACAGGCCGCGGAAGCCGCCCGCCGGATCCGCTGGCGCAGCTCCGGGTTCTGGCTGATACGCTCCTCCAGGCCGAAAGCAATATTCTCCTCCAGGGTGTCCGAGAAGAGGAAATTGTCCTGGGGCACATAGGCCATGTCCCGGTGCAGCACCGCCAGAGGAAACTCCGTGATAGGTCTGCCGTCCACCAGAAGAGAACCCTCCTGACAGTCGTACACCCGCAGCAACAGATCCGCCAGACTGGACTTTCCGCTGCCGGTCCGCCCCAGAATTCCCAGCATCTCCCCCGCCTTCACATGCAGATTCACCGACTGCAGCACCGGCTCCTCCCCGTCGGGGTAGGTGAAGGTCAGATCTTTCAGGGTGAGTTCCCCCCGGATCTTCACATCCTCCCCCTCCGGAATGCCTTCCCTGTCCACAATGTCCGGTTCCTCCCGGAAAATGCAGGATATCCGCTGGAAAGCCGCCGAAGCCTGGCTGAACATATTGATACAGTCCCCGCAGGCGATCATGGGCCACACCAGCATACTGATATAGGTGGTAAAAGCCACAAACTGACCCACAGAGATTGTTCCCGCCAGAACCATCTTTCCGCCGAAGATCAATGTCAGCAGAAGACTGATGCCGGTGACGGCATCCAGGGAAGGCCCAAACACCGCCCGCAGTTTCACCACCGCCAGATTCTTCTCCTTCACATTCTCACTGGCCCTGGCAAAGGCCTTAAAGTCCTCTTCCTCCTGGACAAAAGCCTTCAGCACACGCACCCCCGACAGGCTTTCCTGAACCTTGTCAGACAGGCTGGAGAAAGCCTCCTGGCGTCTGGTCTGGCGTTTTTTTGCCTCGATGCCGTAGAAATAGCACCCCACCGCCACCAAAGTCAGGGGCACAAATGCCAGAACGGTCAGCTGCAGATCCACATAGACCACCATCTGGAAAAGCACCATCACCGTCATCACCACCGCGTCAAAGACAGTCACCACCGCAGGCCCCACCGCCATCCGGACCGCCTGAAGATCGTTGGTGAAATGGGCCATCAGATCCCCTGTTTTATGGCTGTTGAAATACCGCGCGGACAGGGTTTCCAGATGTGAAAACATATCGTCCCGCAGGCGGTATTCTATGCCCCGGGCGGCGCCGAAGATAAAATATCTCCAGCCGAAACGCCCCACCATCATGGCGGCTCCCGCCGCCAGGATCTTCCACAGCAGAGGAATCACACCCTCCATGCCGAAGGCTCCCTCTGTGAGCCCGTCTATGATATCCCCCATGTACCGGGGAACATACAGATTCGCCAGATCCACCACCAGCAGCAGGACAATGCCCGCCAGATAGTGCCATTTATATTTCATGAGATAGGGTATCAGGGATACCTTTTTCTGCTGTTCTGTCTGTTCCATCTCTCTCCTTATACCCCCCTGAATATTCCGGATTCCTGAGTCTGTTTCCCGTTCCAGAACACCTCGTCGGTGCTGTCCACCAGACGAAGAGCCTCCCCTGCCGCCACAGCGCGGGTAAAATCATGAATGTCCTCCAGACGCCTGGGGAAGAGCATTCCCCCGCGGATCATGGCCGTGCTGTGCTGGTCGGACCCTGCGGTCAGAGGCAGGGAGTGCTCCCGCCCGTAGGCCAGAGCCCGGTCGTTGAACTCCTTATGTCCCCCCTTAAAGCTGTTGAAGGGGCTGGTGTGGGTGGCGTTTATGCCCTCAACCGCATCCACGTACTCCGGAAAAAGCCGGATCCCGGGGATATAGGACGCCTCCCGGAAGGGATGGGCGTGGCTGATAAAACCACCTCCCTCATGCACCATGGCATACTGTTCCTCTACTGTGGCGTCCCTGATCTGAGGATGGGACAAAAGCCACTCTTTGTCCAGGCCGTATACCAGAAATTCCGTGCCCTGGTAGCAGGACTCCCACCCAAAGAAGACCTGGAGCCCCAGTTTCTCCCCCTCCGCTCTGGCGTGCTCATAGCCCAGGCAGAAGCGCTCCACCCAGTCCCTCCAGGGAAGGCTCCTGTCCACCGCCGTATTTCCGTAGAAAAAATGGTCGGTGACAATAATGCCCGCATAGCCCCCGGCCCCGTAGGCCCTGGCCATCTGGGCGCCTCCGGCCTGGCCGCAGGCGCTTCCCTCGCTGGTGTGCATATGTGTCTCATACAGATAACCGTTCATATTCCCGCCCTCCGCCCGGCAGATACCCGGGCCGGTCTGCATTTACGGCACATGGTTCCCATGACGCAGTCCTGACCCCGGGCACATATTAGGAACTGTTCATAAATAACTGCGCCGGCCGCAAAGTTATTTATGAACAGCTCCTTTCCAGAAATCATACCACACTCCCTTGTCATAAAGCAATAGGCATTAAAAAAATTCAAAAGCTCCAGGGTCAACCCCGGAGCTTTTTTACTGCCTTTTTCGGTATGAGGCATTTTCCGTGCTCTTTCAGCCCCAGCACCTGGGACTCTTCCGCCGCATAGAGGCTGCCAAACTCCAGCGCCTGGATGCAGGCTCTGCTGTAGCGCTCATAGGACGCGCGCCCTTTCAGCAGGTACAGATAGTAGAAACCGTCCATCTCATAGAGGGAACTCTCCGTCTGCAGATTGCCCGGCAGCGCCGCGGCGAACTCCATAACCCTTCCAAGTCCTGAGAACACAAACACCGCGAATCCAGGACGCTGGGCCTGTTCCGCGCCCTCCTGGCCCGCCCCCTGAGCCCCCTGCTCCTGGGGGGCGCCTGTGTTCTGGGCGCTCTCTTCTGTATTTTGAGCGCCCTGACCCTCCAGGGCATTCTGAGAGCCGGCGCTCTCCTCAGACTCCTCCGCAGGAGGACCGCCCAGCCTCTCCCGGGTCTTCTGCAGAAGACGTCTCATCTCCCTGAGGCATTCAATGAACTGTTCCCCTTCCTTCACCTGGGAATCCCTCTCGGAGAATGTCAGAATCAGCCCCTGCTCAGGCAGCATGACAATCTGCAGGTCAAAGGCAAACCTGGGCGGCTTATACCCCACCTCTTCCTCCGCCTGCTCAATAATCTCCTGCACGACCTCCTTGGCCTTGTCGCTGCGCAGAACGAAGTCTTTATAATCAATATCATATTCCTCCAACTCTTCGTTGGACAGGAAGCACTTCACCGTTCTCTCATCCACTCTCTCTATTTTCATACCATCATCCCCATAAACTATGTGTCCCCTGTTCCCATGGTACTATCATACCATGCCGGCCTGGATTTTTCAATTATATATGTTTACCAGTCCATCCCCTGTACCAGCGGGCCGCCTGCTGCCGGAAGGGGAAAACTTTCCCATTCCCGGCAGCATTTATGCCGCTATCCCGATTATAAGGCATCCCAGAGCGGATGGCAATACCGTTTTTTGTGAAAATTCCTGCCGAAACAGGTCCGGACACAGGTCATGGGTCCATTCTCATCCTGCTCAGCACCGCCAGGACTTCGTATTTACGCGGAAGGTCAAGCCATCTGCCGCACTGGGAGAAAAATGTGGAGTACACGAACTCCAGGCCCTTCTCCTGGATTTCCTCCATCAGCAGCTCCACCTGCTCCCTGCGGCAGATCCACCTGGGCTTTGCCCCGGCGCTCTCCCCCTCCTCCAGGGTGCTCTCCCTCCGGGAACCGTCCGCCCCGTCCATGCCGCCGGATCTGTTCCCCAGGGCATACTTCTGAAACCGGTCCAGTCCATTGACTTTTTCAAACATTCTCCTCAGAAGAAAAGCAGCGGCGTTGAGCTGTGAAACCGAGACAATATTGTGCAGCATGCGGATATCCACCTGCTCCCTGCCCAGGATAAGAAAACCGAAATCCGACACCTCCAGCACCTCCGTGGAAGATCCCCGGGGCCTTGTGTTCAGTCCGTTGGCGTCCACCAGATCCCCGTTGGAGAAATCGGCCGCCGTCAGGGGCGCTTTTGAGCCCTCTGCCGCCGGTTCCCCCTGCCCCCAGAAAGAAGCCTGAAGTTTTCCCGCGGCCTCCGTGACCTCTCTGATCACATAGTCCCTCATAAGATAAATTTTGTCCGCCACATGAAGATATTCGCTGCTGCCGCCGATCACCAGGATGGTGGAGACGCCCTTTCTCTCCTGAAGCTCCCTCACCCGGTCCACAAAAGGAGTCACGGGCTCCTTCTCCACCAGAATCCTCATCACCGGATCCTGGATCATGAAATTGGTGGCGGATTTATCTTCATCTATCAGCAGAAGCTTCACTCCCCATCCCACCGCCTCCATCACATTGGCCGCCTGGGAAGTGGATCCTGAGGCGTGGTCCGTGGAGAAATCCGCCGGATCCCCTCCCGGCATCCACTTGATAAACGGGGACAGATTCACATGCCGGACGCTCCTGCCGTCCTCGGCGGAAATCTTCATGGCCGACTGGTCCGTGAGCACCAGCTCCCTGCCGTCCCCCTCAACATGGTTGTAGATCCCTGCGCTCAGGGCGTCCAGCAGGGTACTCTTTCCGGAGTATCCCCCTCCGGTAATCACAGTGACTCCCCTTCGGAACAGCATCCCCCGGACGCCTGCAATCTCCACCTGATCTTCGGGCGTGGACACAAAGGGAACCGCCCCTGCAAGAGGCCCGCCGCCTTCCCTGGCTCTGGGCAGGATGCTGCCGTCGGCCACAAAGGCGCAGTGCCCGTTCTCCCGAAGCCATGTCCTTATGGCCTCCTGCTTCTCCCAGAGTGCCAAGGCCCGCTGCAGCCCCTGCCCGTCAAACTCGTTCACAAAACAGTTCACCGTCTCCGGCAGGTCCTTCGCCAGCATCTGTATGCCCTTTTTGTGCCTCTTCTCCGGCAGCTGCACCTGCAGCATAATGCTCACACAGGGGTACGACGGAATCTCCTCCCTGTCGTCAAGCACCCGAATGGCGCACCCTGACAACAATTTATAATATTTCTGGGCCACAAGGCTCTCCCTGACCACGTTCCGCACCAGCACTTCCGGCCCTGGCTCATAGATGTCGTAGTGCCCGTTCTCTCTGTGGGTGCGCTTTCTGTTGTCGTTGAGCTCGTTCAGCGTCCTCACATAGGGGATAAATGCCCGGAAAATATAGTCCAGCGCCGCCGTGCCTGCCTCCTGCAGCTTTAACATCTTCAGAGGAATGTGGATCGTCACCGTGGGCCTGGACAGCTCCAGACGATTGCTCCTGGTAATCTCGTACCCGATCTCTCCCCACCAGTATATGGCCTGATTGTGCACCGCGCTCTCTCCCACCTCGCAGGTCTCGCAGAGCTTCCCCTCATACATCTCCCTGTAGGTCTCGTCGGCAGGCTTCATGTTCAATAAAAAACTCTTTAATCTTTTCAACCTTGATTCTCCTGTCTAAACTCTTTCCCATTTTCACCACTGCATATTTTTTCATCTTTATCACCTTTTCCTTTCCAAAATTGCGCACAAAAAGAACACACCCTTATGATGTGTTCTTTCACCAACAGTTCTCATAATGGTACCCGACAACGGCATGCTCCATGCCCTCTATTCAGTTAAAACAGAGCCACCATCCCTGTAGCTTTTTTCATAATAATCGCCCTCCTTTAACCAAATTTTTTCAGATACTTTTTTACTTTACCACAACCCTGAAGAGATTGCAATCCCCCGAGGGGGTTTTCAGAAAAAACTTATATGCTGTCATCCAGCACGTCAAACGCCGTCCCGCAGGCCCAGGGGCTGCCCACATCGCAGCGCCCGTGGTGGTACTGCCGGGACACCAGCTCCCCCTGCCCCTCCACCACATTGACCTTAAGTCTGCCGCCTTCCGTCCGGGCAAAACCGTCCAGCAGCGCCACCAGGGTTTCCACATCCTGCTCCCCGCTGCCTCCATCCCTTCCCTTTTCCGTCATCTTCTTTCTCCTCTTTTCCGGAAACTTCCGTTCCCCAGATCTATGTCTCTCTGCCTCTCACCAATAAGGCTCCCAGTCCCGGGACAGTCGGGTGAGGGCTTCCATATAGAAGTAATCCCCCCATAGATTGCACTCGTCCACACCGGCAGGACTGCAGGTATTGTAGGGCGAGCGGCAGGAGTAGGTGCTGTGGAGCACCAGACCGTTGGAGGTCTCAAAATCCCTCACCGCATAGTTGTCATAGAGGGATTTGAGAATCCGGGACGCTGTCTCCCGCCAGAAAGCCCCCTCCCCGGGCGCCAAATGCCTGCACATCTCCAGCATGCCGCAGGCCGCAATGGAGGCGGCGGAGGAATCCCTTGGCTGTTCCTCCCCCTCCGTAAACTCCAGATCCCAGTAGGGCACCAGATCCCCGGGCAGATGGTTCAGAAAATACCCCGCCACACGCTCAAAAAGGGCGACATACTCCCTGCGCCCTGTGTATCTGCAGGCCAGAGCCATGCCATATATCCCCCAGGCCTGTCCCCTGGCCCAGGCGGAACCGTCCCGATAGCCCTGGCAGGTGGCGCCGTGGTCCGGCGCTCCGGTCTCCTTGTCAAAATAGAATGTGTGCCAGGTGGAATCGTCCTCCCGTACCACATTGGCCACCGTGGTGCGGATATGCTTTTCCGCCGTGTCCCGGTACAGGGGATTCCCCGTCTCCCGGGAAGCCCAATAGAGCAGGGGCAGATTCAGCAGGCAGTCAATGATGAGGCGATAGTTTTCCGGCGCTCCCATGGCCCCCCAGGCCTGAATAAACTCTCCCACAGGCTGGAACCTGGAGACCAGCTGGTCCGCCGCCATCAGGGCTGCTTCCCTTCCCTCCCTGCTGCCTGCAAGCTTATACGCCGCCACACAGGAGGGTGTGTACAGAAACCCCATGTCGTGGTGATCCACCCCTCTCTTGTTTCGGATCCGCTCCATAAAATCCTGCACCTGAACCAGCGCCGCCTCTTTCAGCGCCGTCTCCCCGCAGTGCTCATAGGCCAGCCAGATCTCCCCTGTCCAGAAACCGCAGGTCCAGTCCCAGTTCTCCACCGGCTCATAAAAGCCTCCCACACTGTAGGCGTTCTGGAATTTATGCGTGAACTCCGGCAGCACATGGCATATCTGCCGACAGCAGAAGTCCAACGCCTCCCTGACCTCTTCCTCCCCGATTCCAGGATATTCCAGAATCTCTCTCTTCGCCATATCCTTTCCCCTCCTGCTTTATTTCCCTGTACCAAAACAATATCATTTTTCAGAGGTTGATTCAAGACTCCTGTTCATTTTCTCCTGCATGTGATACAATGTGACAATATTCGCAGAAAAAGGGGACAAATTTTCCCTGTCGCACAGAAAGAGAGGTCCATCATGACATATGCGATCAGAGATCTGGTCTGGCTGTTTTTCGTCTATTCCTTTGCAGGCTGGTGCATTGAAGTGTGTTATGCCGCCTTCCGCCGGAGACAGTTTGTCAACCGGGGCTTTGTGAGCAGCCCCCTGTGCCCCATCTACGGCGTGGGCGCAGTGCTGTTTGCGGTGTTTTTGCCGGAGCTGACGGCAGAGCCGTTTTTCCTGTTCCTGTGGGGCATGGTGCTGGCATCCCTTCTGGAATATTCCACCGGCATGCTGATGGAGAAGATTTTTCGGAAAAAACTCTGGGACTATTCGGACATAAAACTTAACTTAAGCGGCTATATCTGCGCCCGCTACTGCCTGCTGTGGGGCCTTCTGGCCGTGGCCACCATGCTCTTTTTGAATCCTCTGCTCCTGGGCTTCCTGAAGGTGATCCCCCGCCCTGTGACCCTGGTGGTGCAGTGGGCGGCCGCGGCCCTGCTGAGCCTGGATTTCGCCCTTTCCGCCATGGCCGTCCTGGGCCTGAAAGTCTCCGCAAGGCACCTGGCCCAGCTGTCCCAGGGCATGCAGCAGACCTCCAGGCTCCTGGAAAACAAACTCACCCTGGGCATGCAGAAGCGTATGGCAAAGTCCTTCCCCTCCATAGACAGGGATGCGATCATACAGGAGCTGAAAGAGCAAAAAGAAAACGCCGGGGCAGAGGCCAGAGTGTTCGCCCAGGGCTGCTCCTTTTATAAACTGGTGTCGCTGTTTTTCATCGGCGCCTTCCTGGGTGACATCACAGAGACCATTTTCTGCCTTGCCACCACGGGCATGCTCATGAGCCGCAGCAGCGTGGTATACGGCCCCTTCAGCATTGTCTGGGGACTGGGATGCGCCCTTCTGACCCTCTTCCTCTATCGGTACCGCACCAAAAGCGACGGCTACATTTTTGCGGCAGGCACCCTCCTGGGAGGCGTATATGAGTATGTATGCAGTGTCTTTACAGAGCTTGCCTTCGGCACTGTGTTCTGGGATTACAGTGGTTTCGCCTTCAACCTGGGCGGACGTGTCAACCTGCTCTACTGTTTTTTCTGGGGCATCGCCGCGGTGGTATGGCTGAAACTGATCTACCCTCTGCTGTCAAACCTGATAGAGAAGCTGCCTTTGAAAACGGGCAGAATACTCTGCAACTGTATGATCGTCTTTATGATCCTGAACATGCTCCTGTCCTCCCTGGCCCTGGCCAGATACAGCCAGCGGCTCTCCGTCCCCGGCGGGATAGAGGCGGAAAATGCCCTGGAGTTATTCCTGGACCAGCGCTTTACAGATGAGCGGATGGAGCGGATCTACCCCAACCTGAAAGTGGTGTCCCAATAAAGGGCCAGCGCATGGTTCCATTGGGTCCCCACATATGGGGTATCTTCTCTATACCAATGTTTCAAACGCTTTGATACACTCCCGGTTTTTTGACCGGTCCAAAACCGCATAAACGATGGTGTCAAAATACTGGTACATGCCTTCCTCAAGAAGCTCCTTCCACCACGCTGCCACCAGCGTCGGATCATTGCGGAAAACGCCGCACCCATATGCTCCCAACACCAGATGCTTCGCACCCTGGCGGGCAAACACTGCCAGGGCCAGCTGCATCCTCCGCCTCATGGCCCGTTCCGCCTGCCCCGCATCCTCTCCTTTTAACAGCACCTGCCCCATATTCACGGCGGGAAGAGTCAGCACCGAAGCTTTCACCCCATCCTGTACCAGCCGGAATCCTCCGTCCCTGAAAAACAAGACATCAGGAGAATAAATCCCATAGTCGGTGTATATCATAGAGCTCTGCCGGCGGTTTACGCGGTAGTACTCCTCATGAGCGATCAGGGTCCGGTATAAAGTGCTTGACGCAGCCAGACTCTCCTCCTGTGCCATGGCCCCGTTGAGGAAGCCGCCCCCGGGATTCTTGGCGCTGGCAAAATTCAGCACGCCAATGGCTTCTTTTCCTTCTCCTGCAAGCTTATACACTGCGTCCACCGTGGATATATTTTCCACATACACCGCACAGTTCTCTGGCGGGGTATTCTTTGAAGTACTGTACTTTTCAAGCAGCTCCTCTCCCTGCTTTGGCGTGAGCAGAAAACTCTGTTCTATGGATCGCTCCATATCCCCGGAAATATCAATGCGCTTTCCGTCCAGTTCATAATACCCTTGCTCCATAATAATTAAGGTCTCTTTGGCTGTGGCTTTTCTGTCCATATTCTGTCTCCTCTCCCGGCAGTCACTCTCTCAGTGTTTCTCTCCCATGGCATGGTTTAAATATAACATCAAATTATCGTAAATTCAAGCAACGGGTTACAGTTACACACACAATACTTTATTTTTATATATACCTTGACAGGCGAGGTATATTGCAGTATATTGTAACCAGAGAGGAGGGCTGCACATGTCGATTACTTCCGACATTCTGCGTGGACATACAGATGCCATAATCCTGTCCCACCTTCTGGAAAAGGACAGCTATGGCTATCAGATCAACAAGGATATCATGAAAAAAACCGGCAGCCGGTACGAGCTGAAGGAAGCTACACTCTACTCCGCCTTCCGCCGTCTGGAACAGGCAGGCTATATACGCACCTACTGGGGCGACGAAACCGTCGGAGCCCGCCGGCGCTACTATTCCATCACGGAAGAAGGACGCCTTGCCTATCAATCTTACAAGAAAGACTGGCAGGACGCCAAGGCCACCATCGACCAGCTGCTGAAATGAATCCGGGACTATCTGCGCAGAAAGAATCAGGAATTGTTCCCTGGCAACCAGAACAGAAACAGGAAAGGCCACAGGCCAGAAAGGAAAAAAGATCATGACAGAAAAAATCAGAAACTATATTAACGAACTTTTTATGGATGCTCCCAAGACCAGAAAAGCTTTCGACCTGAAAGAAGAAGTAACCCTGAACACCATTGAAAAGTACCAGGATCTGGTGAGCGAGGGCTACCGGGAGGAAGACGCCTATCAGAATGTCATAAGTTCCATCGGAGATGTGACAGAACTGTTTGCAGACCTGGAAGATCCGGTCTTATATGTGCTGCCCGAGGAAGACCGGCACAAAAAGTCCCTCCTGACCGCCATCTCCGTAGGACTCTACATTTTTGCCGGAGCAGTGTTCCTGCTGGGCATGACACTAAGCGATGCCCTCAGCGCCTCCTGGAAAGTGGACTTTGGCATGCTGGGAATGGTCCTGACCATTATCATCTGCATTCCTCCCACCTGCCTGTTGGTCTATGTGGGAAAAATGTACCCTGATCCCCACAATAATAAACACAGTGCCATGGATCTGTGTCTGGAAAAGGCTCCCTCTGACAACCATCGCAAAGTCGTCAACGCCTCCATCTCCACCATTATCTGGACTATGACCCTGGCACTGTATTTCCTCATCAGTTTTTCCACCCACCACTGGGAAGTCACCTGGGTCATATTTTTGATCGGAAGCTGCGCTCAGGCCATCCTTACCCTCTGGAACAGCCTGCACAAAAAATAGAATACAGGAGACAATATTATGAGAAAACTGAAACTTGCAGCCATTATACTTCTGGGCATGACTGCTCTTCTGCTGAGTGTTCAGCTGGGATTATACTTACTGCAGGCGGGAACGGCCTCCGGAATGGATGGCAGGGACTGCACCCTGGCCCGGGAGACCGCCATACCCGCAGGCGACATCCGCAGCCTGGAGATAGACTATCAGAAAAATTCCAACGAAGTGTTTTTCTACCAGGGGGAGGGCGAAGATATCCTGATCCGGGAATACCTGAACTTCACCCCCAAGAAAAACCAGCTCTCCATCATAAAACAGGAGGACTCGGTACTGCTGATAAAGGGCGTAAACCGCAGGTTCTTTTTCTCCCTCTTCAGCATCGGCAATCCTCCCGGATACGGCTACACCGAAATTTACCTGCCCCCAGATCTTATGGAGAATCTGGAAGACCTCAGCGTGAAAACTCTCAGCGGCAGCGTGCATTCAGACATCCCCCTGGGACACCGGGGCAGCTTCAAGGCATCCAGCACCAGCGGAGATCTTCTGCTTGAGTCGGTGAACGCCGCCCAGATCCACGCCTCCACCGTCAGCGGAGACATCCGGTTCGATAAAGCCCAGGCCGATACAGTCCAGGTATCCACCACCAGCGGGAACATAGAATTCGACACCGCCTCCGGGGATACCATCCTGATCTCCACCACCAGCGGGGATACAACCCTGGACAGGGCGGAGGGCAGTCTGACCCACTCCTCTGCCAGCGGAGACCTTCAGGTGAACCGCCTGAACGGGGATTTGGAAAGCGACACCATCAGCGGAAGCATCACTATGGACCAGGCGGAGGGCCTCATAGATCTGACTACTTCAAGCGGGGAAATCCGCCTCCAGAAGGGCCAGGGCTCCCTTTCCGCCCAGACCACCTCCGGCGACGTCCAGGCGGAAAGTCTCACCGGCACCTTTCAGATCCACTCCACCAGCGGCTGCGTCTCCATACTGTCCGGATCTTCCCACGGAACAGCCAAGACCGTTTCCGGGGATGTGGATTTGTGCTCTTCCCTTTTGGAAGGAAAGCTCACCATATCCACCACCAGCGGAGATGTAAATCTGAGCCTGCCGCCCCAGGCTTCCCTCACCCTGGATTTCTCTTCCACCAGCGGGGAGTGCAGCACCTTTTTTGACCATGCCCTCTCCTACAACAAAAAGTGCACCAGCGCCCAGGGCGCATACAATGGCGGAGAACACGCTGTCTCTGTCTCCACCCTCAGTGGAAACCTGCAGATCAACCAGTACTGACAGGGATATCTTTTCCCTACTGGCAGATCCTGCCGTACTCTCCTGGCCTTCTGTCCCGGAACAGTCCCCAGCTGAAACGCATCTCCTCTATGGCCCCCAGGTCAAAGGTGTGCAGCAGGATCCGCTCCTCCTCCCGCCCTGCCTCCTCCAGAAGAGCCCCTGTCTCATCTGTGATAAAGGAAGAACCGTAAAAAGTCAGAGCGGAGGACTGCCCGTTATTCTCCTGTGTGGGCCTCACTTCCTCCCGGCCTACCCGGTTGGCTGCCAGAACCGGAATGACATTGGCCGCAGCGTGGCCCTGCATGCAGCGGCGCCAGTGGGGCATGCTGTCACAGTCTATAATGGGCTCGGAGCCTATGGCCGTGGGGTACAGAAGCAGCTGCGCCCCCATAAGGGCCATGCACCTGGCAGCCTCCGGAAACCACTGGTCCCAGCAGATACCCACGCCAATCTTTCCATACGCCGTATCCCACACCCTAAAGCCGGTATTGCCCGGGGTAAAGTAAAATTTTTCCTGGTAGAAATGATCATCCGGAATGTGCGTCTTGCGGTATACGCCCAAAAGGCTGCCGTCAGCGTCGATAACCGCCACGGAATTATATGTCACATTCCCTTCCCTCTCAAAAAAGCTCACCGGCAGCACCACTTTCAGTTGGGCGGCCACTTTGCGAAAATGCCTCACCGCCTCATTTTCCTCCGGCGATGCGGCCAGACTGTAGAAGGCGTAGTTTCTCTCCTGGCAGAAATACCATGTCTCAAAAAGCTCCGGGAGCAGAATCACCTGCGCTCCCAGGCCCGCCGCCTCGCGCACCATCCTGTCCGCCGTCTCCATATTTTCCTGTCTGGATCGGTTGCAGCACATCTGCACTGCCGCTGCTGTCAATTGACTCATGTCTCTCTCCTCCCCTGCCGGATCGGAGGCTTTCCGCCCCTCACATCGGCACCTGCTGGGTGATGCAGTGGATATTTCCTCCCCCCATCAGAATATCCCTGGCGGGGATCTGCACCACTTTCCTCTCAGGAAAAAGTCCCTGCAGGATCTCCCGGGCCTCCCTGTCGGCCGGATCCCCAAACCCCGGCATCACAATACTTCCGTTGGCAATATAGAAATTCACATAGGAGGCGGCCAGACGCTCCCCCGGCCTGCGGGATGGCTGATCCCAGCAGGGATCCAGCCCCCGGCATTCCTCCTCTGTCACAGTCACCGGTCTGGGCAGGGGAAGCCTGTGCACCTTCAGCCTCCTGCCCCGGGCGTCCAGAGCCTGTTCCAGGTACTCCAGGCAGGCCCTGGACATGGCATACTGCACATCCCCCTCTTCCTCAGTCCAGGCCAGAACCACATGACCAGGGGAGGTAAAGGCGCAGATATTGTCAATATGCCCGTTTGTCTCGTCATTGTAGATTCCCCAGGGCAGCCACAGCACCACGGACACTCCCAGGTACTGCCGCAGAATGTCCTCAATCTCTTCCCTGGACAGACCCGGATTTCTCCCCTGACTCAACAGACAGCTCTCCGTTACCATGCAGGTGCCTTCTCCGTCCACATGGATGGAGCCTCCCTCCAGGATAAAATCCCTTTTGTCATACACATCTTTCCCCATGAGATCACAGAGTTTCCGGGCCATCCGGCTGTCCTTGTCCCAGGGAAAATACAGGCCGTCCCACAAACCGCCCCAGGCGTTAAACCCCCAGTCAACGCCCCGGACCTCCCCCTGGCTGTTTTTCACAAAAGTAGGGGCATAGTCCCTGGCCCAGGCGTCGTTGCTGGACATCTCCACCACGCGCACTTCAGGAGGCAGCAAAGCTCTGGCACTGTCGTACAGATCCCCGCTGACGCACACTGTCACCTCCTCAGATTCCGCAATGGCCTCCGCCACCTGGACAAAAGCTTTCCTGGCAGCATATCCTCCATACTGCCAGGAATCCCTGCGCTCCGGAAATATCATAATGCACCCCTGATGTCTCTCATATTCCGCCGGCATGCGGAACCCGTCCTCCAAGGGGGTGCTTTCTCTGATAATCTTCATCCCTCTTTCCTGCCTTTCCAAGACAATCTAACTGTCCTGGCCCCGTTTTTTCTCAATAATTTTCCCGGTCTTTTATTTCTTCTTTTAATATGGGGCCTTTTCGTGTTATAATCTTATCATTCCCAGCATATACTGGCAATAAGAAAGTGTCTCCAAATAACTGATACACTACCAGGAACTGTCAACCACACCAGCTAATATAAAAAAGGAGTCACACCATATGAAAGATCTAATCTCAAAAATCTATGACCGCGTCGCTTACAGCGAACCCCGCAGCCAGGAATTAAACCTGGAATATGATCAGTTTATAGACAAACTGACAAAACCTTTGGAAGAGACCCTGTCTCCTGAACATCTGGAAGCAGCCAGAGACCTTGTATACAAGGCCACTTATCAGGCCCGAAAAGACGGTTTCGTCCTGGGTGTCCAGTTCCTTGCATCCCTTCTGGCGGAGGCCCTGCCCACCCAGAATCCGGACCAGGAACCGTAGTGTCTGTCAATCCTGCAATTCCGCAGGGCAATGTCCGCCCTGCGGTACCGTTCCCACAGCCGCCGTCAACCGCTAGAGGTAATGCCTTAATACATCTGGAACTCTGTCCTCTATAAGGTGCTTATCTTATGTTCTCCGGCCTTTTCCCAGGTGTCGGACAGGAATTGACCTGTGACAGGGCCAAACTCATTCTTTGTACTAATACGGTACCGGCCATCCATGCATACCAGAATATCACCCTGAGAATTAATATAAAGCGAGCTGATATAGGCCTCCTGGCTGTCCCTTGCAATTGCCAGCTCCGTAAAATCTCCTGACATGGGGTCAAATCTTATGAGATTGTCGCTGAACATATTGACAAAATACGCTTCTCTGGTACCGCTGCCATATTGCCTGGCCAGTTTGTATCCTTCCGGGAAAAGGCTCAAACACTCCGGCGCATCCATCCTCACAAGCTGATCTTCCCTCTTTTCATAAATGATGATCCTGTTGTTCAAGGTCTGAAGCACAAATATCCGGTCTTCAAAACACTTCATCTTAAAGACAGCATCATAAGAGGAAGTCAGCTCCAGGTACAGAAAATCCTTTATGTCCACATCATATTCCGCTTCTTTCCCTCCTTCCAGGTCATAGGAGCAGATAGAATAACGGGGCTCCGGCTCCCCTACAGCTTTTTTAAAGACATATACCCTGCCTCCTTCGCAATCCACAGCAGGTGCCATATCCCCTTTCTGATCTGTTATGTTATTCTGAAACTGAACCACTTCGCTGACAGTTCCGTCCCCCAGATTAATCCTTTTTACTGTGTAAGTATAATATTCCTTATCTTCTTCTGTCACAGAATCCGGGCTGAATAAGATCACCTCTTCCTCTGAGGCCCTGCTCACAAAGGTCATGGGAATATTGGCGCTTTGGCTATACAGATCCTGCAGTCTGCCGTCCTTACAGCAGTACAGGTGATTGACCATTCCGCTCTCCTCCTGCGTGCATACCGTAAAGACAAAACCATCCTCCAGCAAAACAGCACTGTCCACGCTCATGAAAAAGTTGCTGACTTCCCCCAGAACCCTGGTCTTGTCACTGTCCAGCTCATGCTCATACAGCGTCAAGACACTGTTTTCCTCCTGGCCGTCAATCTGATAAAAATAGATTTCACTGTCCCCGTATAACAGAACAGAAGCATCCCCATACTCCTCCAATGCGTTTACCGTATTAAAACCTTCTGCATCATAGCGATTCTCTGTCTGAGCAGAGCAGGCGGTCAGCATAAACACACACATCAAACAAACCAGGAATTTTGTTGTTTTTCTCATATGCACCTCCCTGTGGAAGCTTATAATCCTAACCGTACAGCTCCTCAATTTTACAAAAATGTTCCCCCAGCGCACTGTCAGTGCTTCTGCTCTCTTTTGCTCTGGGAAAAAATAAAATTAAGGCAGATACAATTCTGCCCCTTCCAGCGTAAAGCCCAGAGCGTTTGCAAGCGCTTTTGATTCCGTATTATCCCGAAGTGTGTGATAGTACCATTTTTTGTCAGGAAATTCAGACAGCGCAGATTGATTCCTTTCTCCTGCCCTCAGTGTATCACAGTCAGCTTTTATCGGCAAGTGAAAACAAAGCCTTACTTGTCAATGGCAGGCAGTCTTGAAATTGGAACCGCAAATAACAATGCGCTGTATACTGAACTTTTGAATGCTTACTTCCCTCCTCTTCTGCCCTGAGTGTATTACAGGCAGCTTTTATCGACAAACAAAAATATATTTCAAAAGCCTGGAGCCATTCACTTTAGCTGGACAGCACAATACTGCACATAATATCCCCCCTCACATGTTTTCCTGAACCAGCGTCCAAACCCTGTTCTGGATAAAACCGCCCACTTCCTCCACGGTCCTCTCTCCTCCCAGATAACTTCTGCTTTCTTCTATAATTATCCCTACAATCTCATCCTTGATGCCGCCTGTGGGAGTGAAATCCAGCGCTCCCAGCACTTCCAGAAGCGCATCCGCCTGTTCCCGGGTCATGAAATAATAGGGAGTTGATTCCGGCCCATAGCCCATTTTTATCTTTGGCAAAGCCTCCCCATCTTCCATCACCCAATATTCAGGTGTCATCTCTTCTTCTATGGCTTTCATCAAAATATCCTGGCGACTTGAAAATCCCAAGTTACTCACAGCATCATGGGAGAGAAGATATTCCACAAATTCCCAGGCCCCATCCTTATGCCTGGAGCCAGATACAATCCCCACCGCATCCATGGGAACGACCGGAAAATAAACGCTGCCATCCCCTGTAGGATCACCTTTGAAAGTCACACTTTCTCCAAAAAGTATTTCCACCATCGCACAATCAGCCATCCACTTCATCTTCAGCCTTGTTACCAGCCTTTCCTCTGTCCAGTAGCTGTTGTCTGCCTGCTCTTCCATTACTGTATCAGCACACTTTATCCATTCCAAAAAGTGATAGAATTCCTCACTGTCAAACCGGCACTCCCCCGTGTTCCAATCTATATAGTGACCGCAGAGATACTGTTTGAACAGACTCCCAAGCATGGCTTCTCTGCTTTCATACTCTGTAAGTGTCAACCCTGAATTTCGCTCTGCTGTCTCCATGAATTCTTCCACAGTCCACCCAGCCTCTTCTCCTATCAGAGCAGTTTTTCCCGTGGTTACATGCATACTGAAGCACCTGGGTATACATACCAGATTCCCTCCCACCGTATATCCTTCCAGCAAATTCTCCAGAAAATCTTCCCTGTCCAGAAGACTGCTTTTCTCAAGGTAAGGCGCCAGATCCTCAAATGTCTGTTTTTCCGCATAGTTTAAGATATCCAGATAGCTCACATCCAGCAAATCCGGCGGATTGGAGGATACCAGACGGCTGTTCAATCTTGTATCCAGTTCTCTCCAAAGATAAGTTTCCACTGTCACATGATATCTGCTGTTATTTCTATTAAACTCTGACACCATCAGTCTCAGCTCGGAAGAGGGATAAATAGATGCCATTACAATTTCTTCCTTATCTGGTAGTTCAGTCACAGGTATCCTCGTAAGAAGATTCATCTCTTTCGTACTTTCTCTCCCTGTGCCAGCCTCAAGGCATGTTACTATCCTGTTCTCATCTATCTGTGCTATCAGATTTGTATTAATGTGTGGATGGTACATATCCGTGTCCCCCCACTGCATCAATGCTTTCCAGCCAGAGTCATCAAAACTGTAGCGATAGAGTATATCTTCAGTTGTGTCACACAACAGGCCATATTCTGAAGAATGAATGCCGACAATATCCTTTCCTGGCAGTCCTTCCAGTTTTACAAGCTGAAAAGAATCCTTTCCGACAAGTTCATAAAATGAATAGCGTGAAAAACTGGTCTTCACACAATAGTATATCCTTCCTTCTGCTCCCTGCAGAAGCTTTCCCTCCATCCCAGGGCTGCATATTTCCCCAGTCTCTATGCTGTCTGCCAGTTCCCCTTCTGGATCCACACAATAGATTTCATCTTCCAGTGCCAGGAAAGCCCATCCTTCCTCATTCACCGCCAGACATTCCGATCCACTGACCACCGTATCCGGAAAAAAGCGATTGTATTCTGTCTTGCCGTTCTCCAGGCATTTTACCAGGGTACACCCCCTGGGAGCCGTCTTTGCATCCCAGGCTCTCTCCTCCCCTGTAACATAATACAGTTCCTGATTTGGTCCCGGCATATAGTCCAGCATTCCCCCTGCTGGGATTTCCAACACCACCCTGCTCTCCGTAAAATCTACCTTATCCTCCACAGACAGCTTATATAAAGCTTTATCCTTCACATAATAGATACACCCTCCCCAGGCTTTCATTTTATAGATTCTCAAGTCCTGGCTCTTTACAAGCAGTTCTGGCCTGAAAACAAAACCATCTATTCCAATTTCCCTCTCTGAACTGTCTTTTGCGCATGCGGTACAAAATAAGGTCATGAACACTGCGATAGCCATCCAAATTTTCCGAGCTCCAACTACTTTTAATCCCATACCCTCTCTTCCTTCCATAGCCCTCTTCTGTGTTGTTCTGTAATTTTATTTTCCCTCATTTTATATAGATAAACTCCGTTGCGATGGCATTGGCCTATGTTTAATCCATTCTGTTACGGCAAGTTCATCCAGGGACATTCCCTGAAATCCACTACCTGTTTTCCTGTACCAGAGTCCCTACTCTGTTCTGGATAAGCCAATGCGGTGCAGAATAAGGCTATGAACACTACAATCCCCACCCAAACTTTCCGAAGTCCTGCTGCTTTTAATCCCATACCCACCCTCCTAACCTTCTTCTTTGGTTTTTTTCTGTGATTTCATTTATCCTTTCCTACCATATACTATACTATATTTACAGTTTTATCAAGGTTTTGGAAAAATCCCGGATAACTTCCTGCAAAAAAGCCTTGTACCATTCGGTTTGGCCGAACAGCGCAAAGCATATGCTCCTCTTTCATTCACTATCTGTTTTCCTGTACCAGGGTTCTTACTCTATTTTGGATAAACCGGGCCACTTCCTCCACAGATCTATCTCCCTCCATGTAACTCTGGCTTTCTTCTATAATAATCCCTACAATATCATTCTTGATACCGCCTGTAGGAGTGAAATCCACAGCTTCAAGCACTTCCAACAAAGCATCCGCCTGTTCTTGCGTCATAAAATAATAAGGAATTGATTCTGGTCCATGGGCGGCTTTTATTTTTAGTCTCGGCTTTCCCATTGATAAAACCATTTCACCATCTTCTGTAATTAAATATTCAGGGGTCATCTCCTCCTCCAACAATTTTATGAATATATCCCGACGGCCTGGAATCCCCAAGCTGTTCACATTATCCCGGGAAAGAATATATTCTATAAATTCCCATGCCCCTTCCTTATGTTTTGCTCCAGCTACAATACCTATGGCATCAATAGGAACAACCGGAAAAAATACACTTCCATCCCCTGTGGGATCACCCTTGAAAGTCACCTCTTCCCCGAAAAGCACTTCCATCTTTGCACAATCAGACATAGAATTCATCTCCATCCTTGTTACCAGTCTTTCTTCTGTCCAGTAACGATTCTCTGTCTGATCTTCCATAACTGCATCAGCATATTTTATCCATTCCAGAAAGCTGCAGAATTCCTCACTGTCAAACCGGCATTCCCCTGTGTCCCAATCTATATAATGACCGCAGAGATACTGCTTGAACAGACCTTTGAGCATGAATTCCCTGCTGCTATAATCTGTAAGCCTCAGCCCCGGACTCTTCTCTGCTGTTTCCATAAACTCTTTCACAGTCCAACCGGCCTCTTCACCTATTATCGACGTCTTTCCAGTAGTTATTTCTACAGCAAAGCATCTCGGTACACACACCAATTTTTCATCAACCGTGTATCCCTCCAACAGGTTCTCCATAAAATCTTCCCTGTCCAAAAGGCTGCTCCCCTCCAGATAGGGTTCCAAATCTTCAAATGTCTGTTTTTCTGCATAGTTCAAAACATCTAACCGGCTCACATCTAACAAATCCGGCGGACTTGAAGACACCAGACGGCTGTTCAGTTTTGTATCCAATTCCCCCCAGAGATAGGTTTCCACTGTCACATGATACCTGCTGTTACTCCGGTTAAACTCCGTCACCATCTGCATCAGCTCCGAAGATGGGTAAATAGATACCATCACAATCTCTTCCCTTTCCGGCAGTTCAGCCACTGGTGTTCTTGTAAGAAGGCTCATTCCTTCTCTGTTTTCTCTCCCCGTATCAACCGCAAGATATGTAATGATTCTGTCCTCACTGATCTGGGCAATCAGATTTGTATTAGAGACAGGATGATACATGTCCGCATCTCCCCACTGCAACAGCATCTTCCACCCAGAGCTGTCTATACTATACTGGTAGAGTGTACCTCCCCAGGTATCACATAACAAACCATACTCTGACGAATATATATCCGTAATATCTTCCACTGGCAGTCCTTCCAGTTTTACAAGCTGAAAAGAATCTTTTCCAACAACCTCATAAAATGAATATCGGGCAAGGCTGGTCTTCACACAGTAGTATATCCTTCCCTCCGCTCCCTGCAGAAGCTCCCCCTCCATCCCAGGTTTTCTGATTTCCCCTGTCCCTATACTGTCTGTCAGTTCCCCTTTTGGATCCACGCAATAGATTCCATCTTCCAGCGCCAGGAAGGCCCATCCCTCTCTGTTTACCGCCAGACATTCCTCTCCGCTGACAGCAGCATCCGGAAAGAAGCGGGTGTATTCTGTTTTGCCGTTTTCAAGACGTTTTATCAGGGTACAGCCTCTGGCATCAGTCTTTGCATCCCAGGCTCTCTCTTCTCCTGCAACATAATATAGGGTCTGATCCGGTCCCGGCACATAGTCCAGCATACCCCCTGCTGGAATTTCCATCACCTCCCTGCTGTCTGTAAAATCCACTTCATTTTCTACTGACAACCTGCATAAAGCATTCCTTCTGACATAGTACAGATACCCTCCCCAGGCTTTCATTTTGTAAACCCTGGGTTCCTGTCCCTCTATAGTAAAAAGCAGTTCTGGCCTGTAGACATAGCCATCTATGCCGGCTTCCTTTTCTGAACTGCCCTCTCCGCATGCGGTACAACATAAAAATATAAGTACTGCAACACCTACCTCCATCATCCAATGCCCAACGGCCCTAAATGTCATATTTTATCTCCTCTATATTTAAAAATAGGGCTGTGGAAAATAGTACATTACCCCACAGCCCAAAGACTATAAATATCTTATTGAATTACCATGGTGTCGCATGATACCCTGTATTTTTCCCATCACATGTAATGAGTCTTATACCTTTTGTTCCTGAACAATTTCCGCAAACAAGATCATACAAGTGATCATTTTCACCTACATGTCCCCGGTCACTGTAGTCACCCCAACTATGAGATTCTCTAACATAAATTGTACCTATCCCCATCGAATTATGACATGTTTGACACATTAGATCATATTTATACTTTACATCGTGTTCATCCTCATTAATGTTGACGTAGCTTTGCTTCTTTCTTGTACCAGGTCTCTCAACAGACATACATTGATGCTCTAATGCACTCACCGGAATCACATTAGCAAAAACCACCAACGCGCACAAAAAAGCCACCACTGCTTTGCTCCTAATTTTTTTCAATGTACCTTTCATATAACTTTCTCCTTCCTTCGTCCAGGGGCTCCCTTATCCCCACACATTATTACCTGCTGTCAATTACATCCGCCATCGCCAAGATTCATCTGTCCAATGGAACCACCCCTTTCTTTACTAAGCCTTGTTTGCAGTTGCAATACAGATATTCTATCTTATATCTACTCCGTCAACAATACGTCGAATTAGTTGCCAACTCCGCAACTAATTCGACGTATTGTACTATCTTTCACTTCCAGATATAATGTAAGAAAATTCAAAAGAAAGGATGTATTACTATGAAGAAAATAAACTTAAGAACCTTGCTACTTACATGTGTCTTGGGTGTCGCAGTGTTTGCTGTTGTCCTCCCCATCTCCATTCCCAAACCGGTATCTGTGCCTATAAAGCCCGCATCTACTGAGGTTCCAACAGGAGAAAATGGTATAGAACCCTTATCAGATCTCGAAGAGAAAAAGTTACATTAAGTAATCTTTCCGCCTCTTTTGCAGAAATTCCATTATGTATTCGTCATAAAATAGGTCTGCCACTGTTTCACTGGCCTGAAAAGCATCCATCCACTGTTTTCGGTACAATTCATGTTGCATTTTTTGCTTTGACGAAAGCTTACAGGTATTCCATGCTATGCGATAATATGCCCTGTCCAGAGTGTCTATCTCAGGCTGTTTCAAGTAATTTGAAACAGCCTCTTTATTGGCTTCAATTGCTTCTTCGTATCTCTCCTCCTGCCCCAGATAATTATCAACACTTTCCATTAATATTGCATACCCTCGTTGTTCTAATCCGCTTTTTCCCTTTTGTTGTTGTAGGGAGAAACGAATAGCCTGATACCATCTTCTAGCTTCTTCCATTTTTCCCAATATTCTATAAGTACTTGAAATATTGCTGGCTATAATAATCTCTTCTCTCTGAAAAACCCACCATTTCTTATCCCCCTCTATATCTGGCATGGTAATATACAGTGCCTTCTGCAGCATGTCCAGACTTTTCTCCCATTCTCGCTTATACTCCTGCAAGATCAATGCATCAAACAACAAGAATGCCTGTCTAACCCTTGGATATGACATAACCACCTTCTGCCGTAACTGCTCGATTCTTTCCTTCGCCCTATCCCACTCACAAAAACCAATCAAAGAACATATCTCCTGCCATTGTTCCAATACCTCCACAGAATCAGTCTCCAGCATGGGCATCATCCACCCTCCGGACTTTCCATACTGTCGGATCAACCGCTGATAGTTTTCATGAGAAGGCATGTGTTCTCCCCGTTCAATTTTTTCCAGCTGCCGTTCTGTAATTACCATCTCCTCCCCATCATAGACAGCTTTGGCACAGGACTTTCCAGCAAACTTCCGCAGCATCTTCAGCACAATTCCCGCCTCTCTGGTATTTTCCACGTAAACTCCCTGCCAGATCCTGTACCCCGGATACCCTTCCTGAGCATATATATGTTTGAATCCATCTCGAAACACGATTATCTCATTCCTGTATGCCCGGTCCCTCTCCCACAATTCCACTTCAGAGATCCCGCTCATCCGCTCCAAAAGAGGCAGCAGGTAACAATGGCAAGAATTTCGGCGCAGCATCTCCACCGCTTCCCTTCCCATTCTAAACGCCTTAGAGCTGTCTTTTTCCTGCAAGGCCAATTCCATCCCAAGCAGTGCCGCCTGGGGCATGATCTGTACAATAATCCTCTCCCTCCACCCGTGCCTCCTGGGATAATCCCATACCGCCTGCTGTATCTGCCAGGCCTCCTCCCTTCTGTCGCAGATCATTCTGACAGCGCCAAGCAGAAGGAATGCCTCCAACTCCGACGGTGCCAGCGGAAGCTCAATCCACTTTCCGCCCCTCCTGTCAGGAACCGTGCGGGCTATCGCCGCCTCTGCCATGGTTTCTATCCTCTCCCTCTGTAAACAGGCCTCTGAGCCAGCTTTCTCCACCTGCTCCTTCAGCAGCAGTAAAAGTTCTGCCTTCTGCAGAAACTGTTCCTCTATCGGTTCCCTGTCAGAATATCTCTCGCGGTATTCCCTTATCCTGTCCTGCGCCTTCCTGTCTTGATCCGAAATCAGCAGAGAGATATCTTCCCTCATCCGCCATCTCTCCAATTCATCTGAGGAGGCCACCATTTCAAAATAATCCGGTAAAATCCCCAAACGCTGAAACAGCGTATCTCCCGTAACCTTTCTCCATCCAGTTTTCCCTGACTCCATATTTCCCAAAGCTGTCTTGCTCAATAAACCGGCAGCGATCTTCTCCAAAGACATCCCCCGGCTCTTACGCTCTTCCCGAAAAATGCTGCCACACACCTTGTTATACTCACATGTAAACCTTTCCTGGCTATAACTGTCTGACATTTATTTTTCCCCTTTTCGCTTTTGGTCTGGTTATCTTGTATACCTTTTAAAGAATACACAGCTTCTTCCATTGTACTATTTTCCTCTTTTTACGTCAACACCATATGACGATATATTACATACTAAATCACTATTCTGTTTTCCTGTGATAAAAAACAGAAAGTCATGGAAGTGAAAAATGTGCTGGAAGAATTCTATAACGGTGAAATCTTCCCGGCGGAACAGTACTAAACTGAATCCGCCACTTGACAAGCAGTTTATTGAAATCACGGACGAGCAGTTGGATGTAATCCCGTATGAGTTTTCGGAAATGGGGCAAAGAGGATGGCAGCAATTTTCAAGAAAAGCATAATTACAGGATGTACCAATTATCTTTGGGGACGTGCCATTTGTTTTAGCAAGATTGCTAACCACGGCCATTTGTAATCTGCAGCATTCCTGGATACTGCCTCCATAAATATTAAGAAGATTTTATGATTCCTTAAGCTGAAGGTCAAACTTTGGACATAATTTAGGGGTATGATTAGACCATACACAAAGGAGCTGTTGAATTTTAGCCAGAATGGGTTAGGGTTCTGTCAGCTTCGACTAACAATAACGCTGCACTGCAGCTTTATTATATACTTTCTCTTTCATGTTTATCTTTTGTCAGAGGAGCTGCCGGAAGACAATCGGCACTTCCTTACTCCCTGGCAGGCAGAAATTCCTCAACAGAACTCCTGCCTGCCTCAAACTTTACAGTCGCACTGCCTCTCAGGACAGTCTTTCTTTAAAATCCCTGTACCCGAACTTCTTTACCAGGACGCAGTCCCCGTCCTCTTTTCGCAGGGCCAGTGCAGGAAGGGGCATTCCATTAAAAGTATTGGTCTTTACCATAGAATAGATTGCCATGTCCTCAAATACCAGTCTTTGTCCAGGTTCCAGAGGCTCGTCAAAGGAATATTCTCCTATAATATCTCCAGCCAGGCAGGTAGGTCCGCCCAGCCGGCAGGTATAAGCTTTCTCCCCCGGCAGGCCGCTGCCCTGGAGAGGAGGTCTGTAGGGCATCTCCAGCACATCCGGCATGTGACAGGCGGCGGAGGCGTCCAGAATAACCGTATCCCCCCCGCTGTGGACCGTGTCCAATACCGTCGTAATCAGAAATCCTGCCTTCAGCGCCACGGCCTCCCCCGGTTCCAGGTATACCGTCAGACCATACTTTTCCTGCATCTTCCTGATACACCGCTCCAGTCTGGGAATGTCATAGCCCTCTCGGGTAATGTGGTGGCCTCCGCCAAAATTAATCCATTTCATTTCCGGAAGATACCTGCCAAATTTTTCTTCCACCGCTTCCAGGGTCGTCTCCAAGTCGTCCGCATCCTGCTCACAGAGCGTGTGAAAGTGCAGGCCGTCCAAAAGGGAGAGGCCTCCCCCTGCACCGCTTCTGCCGCCGCTCTCCAGCCCCGCTTTGAAATTCTCCTCCGTCACTCCCAGCCTGGATCCCGGCGCACAGGGATCATAAATGGCATGGCCCTCCTGGGTGGAGCACTCCGGGTTTACCCGCAGCCCCACACTTTTCCCTGCAGCCCTGGCCCGGGGAGCAAATCGTTCCACCTGCTGCCAGGAATTGAATACAATGTGGTCACAGTATTGCAGTATCTCATGAAAATCCTTCTCCTGATAGGCAGGAGAAAAAATATGGTTCTCCAGACGCCTGCCCTCCTTTGCCAGAGGTCTCACCATCTCCTCCGCACAAAGTCTGGCCTCATAGAGACCGCTTGCGGCACAGCCCCGCAGATATCGTCCCACCAAAGGATACAGGGCGTACATGGAAAAAGCCTTCTGGGCCAGCAGGATTCCTGCTCCGGTACGATCCATTACCCCCTGGAGCACCTGAAGGTTTTTCTCCAGCAGTACCTGATCCACCAGAAAACAAGGGGTGGGTAATTCTGATATATTCATCTCCGTCTCCCATTGTGCCCGGTTCTCAGTCAACCAGAACCGGATTCTCCTCCACCACCCAGGGAAGGCCGTACTCGTTCAGGGCTTCCATAAAAGGATCCGGGTCAAATTCCTCCACATTGAACACCCCAGGCTTCTTCCAGGCTCCATTCATCACAAGCATCGCTCCGATCATAGCAGGCACCCCGGTAGTATAAGATATGGCCTGAGAGCCCAGCTCTTTATAGCACTCCTGGTGGTCGCAGACATTGTAGATATAGACGGATTTTTCCCGTCCATCCTTGACACCGGTAAAAATACAGCCGATATTGGTCTTGCCCACCGTGCGGGGTCCCAGGGAGGCAGGATCCGGCAGCAGAGCCTTCAAAAACTGTATGGGCACAATCTCCCTGCCCTGGAACATCACCGGATCCGTCCGCAGCATTCCCACATTTTCCAGACACTTCATGTGGGTCAGATAACTCTGCCCAAAGGTCATAAAGAACCGGATCCTCTTCACACCGGGAATATTTTTTGCCAGAGACTCAATCTCCTCATGGTGCAGCAGATACATGTCCTTCCTGCCCACCTGGGGAAAATCATACTCTCTTTTGATCTCCATGGGCTCCGTCTCCACCCAGTGCCCGTTCTCCCAGTAGGAGCCATTGGCGGACACCTCTCTCAGATTAATCTCGGGGTTAAAATTGGTGGCAAAGGGATAGCCGTGGTCTCCTCCGTTGCAGTCTAAAATGTCGATATAGTGAATCTCATCCAGGCAGTGTTTCAGAGCATACGCACTGAAAACACTGGTGACGCCGGGGTCAAACCCGCTGCCCAGCAGGGCTGTTATGCCCGCTTTTTCAAAACGCTCCCTGTAAGCCCACTGCCAGGAATAGTCAAAATAGGCCGTGAAACCTTCCTCCCTGCAGCGTTTTTCATAAACCTGGCGCCACCGGGGATCCTCCGTGTCCTCCGCCTCATAGTTGGCAGTGTCAATATAGTCCACACCGCAGGCAAGGCACGCGTCCATAATCGCCAGATCCTGATAGGGAAGGGCCAGATTCAGCACAGCCTTAGGACGCTCTTTTTTGATCAGGCTTGTGAGCTCTTCCACATTGTCCGCATCCACTGAGGCGGTGGTGATCCGGGCCTGGGTGTATCCTGCCAGTTTCTCCTTCAAAGCCTCGCACTTGGACACCGTTCGGCTGGCAATGCAGATCTCTGAAAAAACATCCGCCTTTTTTGCACATTTCTGAATGGCTACAGAGGCCACACCCCCGCATCCGATGATTAAAATCTTAGACATTTCTCCTCTTTTCCGCGCGCTTCCACGCTCAATTTGTCTTTAAGTTTTAAGCCCTTTTGAGTCCTTCCGTCTTCAGCAGATTTCCACCTTTCGGAGCAGTTTTTCCACATAGGCCGGCAGGCAGAAAGCCCCCTGGTGCAGCCTGGGAGTGTAATATCTGGTCTCTATTCCCCGGTCAAGCCACCTGTCCCCGTCCAGATCGTGGACAGGATGATACCTTCTGGAGGCAAATCCGAAAAGCCAGTGCCCGGAGGGGTAGGTGGGAATATGGGCCTGGTACACCCGGCTTATGGGAAAGCTTTCCACAATGCGCTTGTGGGCACGCATGCAGGCCCTGGCATCCGCCTCGTAGAAGGGGCTTTCATGCTGATTTACCATGATCCCCTCCTCCCGCAGAGCCTTGTAGCAGTTGCCGTAGAACTCTTTTGTAAACAATCCCTCCCCCGGCCCAAATGGATCCGTGGAGTCCACAATAATCAGATCATATTCGTTCTCTTTCTGCCGCACAAATTTCAGACCATCCTCATAGTAGATATGAAGTCTAGCGTCATCCATGCTGCAGGATACTCGGGGCAGGTACTCCCTGCACACCTGAATCACCTGCTCGTCTATCTCCACCAGGTCGATCCGCTCAATCTCCGGGTACTTGGCCAGCTCTCTCACCGCTCCCCCGTCCCCGGCCCCGATCACAAGCACCTGGCGCACCCTGGGATGCACCGCCATGGGCACATGCACAATCATTTCATGATAGATAAACTCATCCTTCTCCGTCAGCATCACATACCCGTCCAGCGCCAGAAGCCTCCCCAGCTCCGGCGTATCGTACACATCGATCCGCTGCAGCTGGCTCTGCCCGCTGTAAAGCTGCCTGTCCACCCGAATGGATAACTTTACATTGGGTGTATGGGGCTCCGAAAACCATAATTCCATATTCTGACCTCCCTCTCGGCTTTGGGTAGTGTCAAATCTACCTCTATGTTTTTTATTACAAACCTTATATTTTCAA